>Ga0153915_10007704_pt1 | contig 10183 bp, 12 predicted proteins | sample Opewatmetagenome_2_FD_107003 | JGI IMG/M metagenome (GOLD analysis project Ga0153915, IMG submission 107003) | Freshwater wetland microbial communities from Ohio, USA - Open water 3 Core 3 Depth 3 metaG | ecosystem: Environmental > Aquatic > Freshwater > Wetlands | place: USA: Ohio, Lake Erie... | reverse complement strand
TGTCGCGTATGCTTTTACTGCTCAATTTCACTTCAGGTTTCCTTCTCTGTCGCGAAGTAGCAGCGATCCCATCGCAACCGGGGTGACGGCGATAGACCGCCAGTTCTTTGTGTAATTAATTGCGAACCAAAAGTTCAAGCTTAACACTTGCGAGCGAGAAATTCTTTCGGCTGCCGATACTGCAAGGCTGAAACAGCCGCTTGCCAGTTTCTTGCTCCTTATGTGCGCCAGCGCACGGAACATAGCAGGGCAAAGGAGGATATTATTATCGTTGTTCTGGTCATCTTATGGCTGCTGGGCCTGGTCACCTCCTACACCATGGGTGGTCGCATTCATGTTCTGCTGGTGATCGCCATCGTGGTCGTCTTGCTTCGAGTCATCGGCGGGCATAACCCCTTGTGATCAACGCTTGAACGGAAGTCGAGAGAATTTACTTGTTTTACATCCGGTACTGACATAGGAGCTACACCATGTTTAAAAGAATTTTCGCAATATTAATGATGCTGGGCATTCTGGGCGCGCTCACGGGCTGCAACACCATGCATGGCCTGGGGCAAGATATTGAACAGGGCGGCGACAATTTAAAGAACAAGGCGGACGAGGTGAAGAGGAACTAAGATGGCCAATAAATTTATTATTCTGGCGCTGGCACTGACCGGTGCCGTGGCGGCGGCATCCGCGTATGCCATTCGTCGCAGCGCTCAGCGCTGCGAGGCGAAGCTACACAAAGAAGATTTGCAAACCTGGGAAGGCGAGGGCGGCAAACCGGCACCGCCCGCGACGCACCCGGCCCAAACCAATTGACTCGTCTGCTCATTACTCTCGGGCGCAGGGTCCGTATCCATTAACCTACGAAAGTTCATCGAATGAAACCAACCGTACTGAAAGACGTATCCAAGACCCGGCCGCCGCTGACCGATATTCAGACCTTGCGCAAGCGCGCGGCAACACATCGAAGAAGGCGCCGTTACATCCGGCTACGCGGCCGACCGCGAGACCGTGATCAAGTTGCTGAATGAAGCACTCGCCACCGAGATCGTCTGCGTACTGCGCTACAAGCGACATTATTTCATGGCTGCCGGCATCCACGCCGCGCCCGTCGCAGCCGAGTTTCTCGAGCACGCAAACGAGGAAATGCTGCATGCCGATCGCATCGCCGAGCGCATCATTCAGCTGCGCGGCGAGCCGAACTTTTCGCCCGACGGCCTGGCCGCGCGCAGCCATGCCGAATATGTCGAAGGCGGCACACTCAGGGATATGATCAAGGAAGATCTGATCGCCGAGCGGATCGCCATCGAGAGCTATCGCGAAATGGTCGGTTATCTTGCCGAACAGGATCCGACGACGCGCCGTATGCTCGAAGAGATACTTGCCAGCGAGGAAGAGCATGCCGAGGATTTGTCGTCGCTGCTCGAGGGGCTGACTGGCTGAGCTTCCAACGATGATCAGGCTGAAGTTTGCCATTGAACTCAAGTATGAAGTCGCCAACCATGCGAGTGACTTCATATTTAACATTCATGCCCGCGCAGACGCGCTGCCAGTCGGTGATCGTGGGGCAACTGCATCTCAACCAGCCGATAGTGCCGGTGATTTATACCGGCCCGACCGATGGCAGCCGTTACATGCGGTTGAAGGCCGAGCCGGGGCAGTTGGCCGTGCGTTATGATGCGACGGTCGATATCGCTCATCACACGAAACGCCCGGGCGTCTTGCGACTGATCCGAACGCATCCGGCTGCTGTCAACCATGACGGGATCATTCACCGAGGCCGGCGCCTTGGTGGAATGCTCAACTTCTATTACCTTAGTGCCGCGTGACAACTATCGGCCGGGTTTCTGGACACAACGGCATCGTCCTGCACGGTTATTCACGGTTTGCAGCGAGCGTAATGCAATTAATGTGTAATAAACAAATAGTTACTTATTTCTGGACTGCATGGGGTGCAGGTGGTCGAAGGTTCAAATCCTCTCGCCCCGACCAAATATTCAACAACTTGGCGTTGCGCTCAGTTGGGAAATTCCTGACTTCTGCCGGTAGCGTTCAGCACCAATGCGCGGCCACATTTTTCGCACCAAGTCCATTTGTAGCCTTTTCATGTCCTCAGCTCTCGCTGTGATTTGGCGTGACAGGACGGGCACAATCCGAGCATCGCAACCCGCTCCTGCAGGCGCGTGAGCAGTGCAGATTTGATATCTCCGAAAATACGCCCCCGGCCTTCTTGCTCACCCGCGGCAGCGGGATAATCTCGTCCGGTTTGCGGCGATAAATACCCTTGGTGGCCCGTAAGTCAACGTGATCGCCGCGTTCGAGCGTTTTGCCGAAGCGTATCCGTGCGCCGCTACGTTACTGATCGGCACCTACGACACCGAGCTCGCAGCGGAGAGGGTAGTTGGCCTTGCATCGAAGCTCAGGAGCCGTGGCATCCGCGTGAAGGGCGCGCGGCTGGACAGCGGAGATCTTGCGACGCTCGCCAAGGACGTCCGGCGATCCTGGACGAGGGCGGCTCGGTCTGCTCTCCGGCAGCCGCAGCCGCGAGTGGGCTGTTTGATCCATGTCAAGACGGCTCCCGTCGGCAGGCGTAATTTAAAAAGTTAACAAACGGTTTCGCCGCAGCGGCGGAAGCAACCATGAAAGCGCTTATTCTTACCGCGAACGAGTTCGAGGATTCGGAACTCCTGGTGCCATATTACCGGCTGCGGGAAGAGGACGTGATGGTAGATATCGTCGCGCCGATCCGTGGCACGGTCCGAGGCGAACACGGGTACAAAGTCGAGGCGACCCGCTCGGTGGCTGACATTCAGCCAGGCGAATACGACCTGCTGATCATTCCAGGAGGCCGGGCCGCGGAGACGCTGAGCGATGACAAAGCGGCGCTGCGGATCGCGGAATGGTTTTTGGAACAGCACAAGCTTATCGCGGCGATCTGTCACGGGCCGCTGGTGCTTATCGAAACGGGCCTGATGGAAGAACGGCAAGCGACCTGTCATCCCTCGATCGCCTTCGCGCTCCGCTCGGCACAGGTGCGCTATCTGAACCAGGAGGTGGTGGTGGATGACCATCTGGTGACCTCTCGCGGACCAGCGGATCTGCCCGCCTTTATGCGCGAGGTAATGAAGATCGTGCACCGCCTGCGCGGGCAGTGACGAAAGCGCGCCGGAAATGTTGTCCTAACTGAGAAGTGCAACGTCATGGACAAAAAGACGCAGATCAACATGTGGTACGCGGTGGCGGCCGTGCTCGCCATCCTGTTCATTCAGCAGTGGTGGGCCGAACGTCAGCGGGTCGAAACCATCCCGTACAGCCAGTTCGAGGCCTTGGTCAAGGCGGGCAAGGTCACGGAGGTGTACATCACCGAGAATTTTATCAGGGGCACCGCCAAAGAGCCTCTGGCCGACGGTCGCAGGCTGTTCGTCACTACGCGCGTCGAGCCTGCGCTCGCCGAGAAGCTGGCGGAGCGCGGTGTGACAGTCACCGGGGTCGTGGAGAGCACGTTGCTGCGCGACATCCTGTCCTGGATCCTGCCGGTGCTGTTCTTTTTCGGGCTGTGGCTGTTCGTCTTCCGCCGGATAGCCGAACGCCAAGGCATGGGCGGGCTCATGTCCATCGGCAAAAGCAAGGCAAAGGTCTACATGGAGAAGGAGGTAAAGGTTGCCTTCGATGATGTGGCCGGCGTGGAGGAGGCCAAGGACGAACTCAAGGAAATCGTTACGTTCCTCAAGAGCCCGAAGGATTACGGTCGCCTTGGCGCGCGCGTGCCCAAAGGCGTGCTGCTCGTAGGTCCGGCAGGCACCGGCAAGACTCTGCTGGCCCGAGCCGTGGCGGGCGAGGCAGGCGTGCCGTTCTTTTCCATCAGCGGCTCGGACTTCGTCGAGATGTTTGTGGGTGTGGGTGCTGCGCGGGTGCGCGACCTCTTCGACCAGGCAGGCAAGGCGAAGCCTTGCATCATCTTCATCGACGAACTCGACGCCATGGGACGGGCGCGTGGCATCGGCCCCCTTGGCGGCGGACACGATGAGAAGGAGCACACGCTGAATCAATTGCTGGTAGAGCTCGATGGCTTCGACCCGCGCGAGGGCATCGTTCTGCTCGCCGCCACTAACCGGCCGGAAATCCTTGACCCGGCGCTGCTGCGGGCGGGACGCTTCGACCGACAGATCCTGGTCGACCGGCCGGATAAAGTGGGCCGGGCCGCGATTCTGAGGGTGCACGCGAAAAAGGTGCTGCTCTCTGCCGATGTCGATCTCCAAGTGATTGCTGCGCTCACCCCGGGCTTCACCGGCGCCGACCTGGCCAATCTCGTCAACGAAGCCGCGCTTCGGGCGACGCGGCGTGGCGGCGAGGGAGTGAACGCCGGTGACTTTAATGAGGCGATCGAGCGCATCGTGGCCGGCATGGAGAAGAAGAGCAGACTGCTCAACCCGCGGGAGCGCGAGGTGGTGGCCTACCACGAGATGGGGCATGCGATCGTTGCCACTGCGCTGCCGGGCATGGATCCGGTGCACAAGATCTCGATCATCCCGCGCGGCGTGGGGGCGCTCGGCTACACGCTGCAGCGCCCGACCGAGGACCGCTTCCTCATGTCCCGCACCGAGCTTGCAAACAGGATGGCGGTTCTGCTCGGCGGGCGGGCGGCGGAGACGCTGGTGTTCGACGAAGTATCCACGGGGGCGGCCGACGACCTCAACAAGGCAACTGACATCGCCCGCAACATGGTGACCCGCTTTGGCATGCACGAAAAGCTGGGTCAGGTTACGTATGAGACGCCGCGCCCTACGTTTCTCAGCGAGGACACGCTCGCCCATTATGCCGAGCGCGAATTCAGCGAGCGGACCGCGCGCGAGATCGACTGCGCGATACGCGAGCTTGTCACAGCATCTTTCGAGAAGGCGCTCTCCATTCTGCGCGGGTATCGCAATCAGCTCGACCAGGGCGCGAAACTGCTTCTGGAAAAGGAGACGCTCACCGGCGATCAGATGCCGCTGCTCGAGGAACTCAAGCTGCCGATCGCGGCAGCGTCCGGGCGCGAGATCTGAGGCCGGGCGGCAAGCCCTGAAGCATGGATCAATCTGTCCCCTCCGCCGATCGGGTCAGGGACGTTTTTGTCTTCGGGTCGGATCTCGCCGGGCGCCACGCCAGCGGCGACGCGCTCAAGGCCCTCCGCCACCATGGCGCTGTCTATGATCGCGGTGTGGGTCTGCAGGGGCGCAGCTATGTGATTCCCGTGCGAGACGGGCACGGCAAGCTCATGCCCGTTGCGGTGATCACACGCTACGTAAACGCCTTCCTGCGTTTTGCCGCCATCCACCGTGAGATGACCTTTCACATCTCCCGGATAGGCTGCGAGCGGGGCGGCTACCGCGACGACGAAATCGCGCCACTCTTTGCGGAGGCGCCGCCCACCTGCCGTCTCCCGAGGGGCTGGGAGCGATTCACCCGGTTGCGAGCCGCGGCCGACCCCGTAGACGACCTAAAGGCGAGTCGACCACACCGAAAGGGCCAATCGTGAGAGTCCGCTGCAAGCACGCAGCGCTTGGCAGTGTTTGCGGTCATTCTGCAGTGGTCAGGCGAGACCAGCGTTAGGGAGGCAACGGCATGAACGGCGCGAGCCCAGACGTGACAGCGGGCAGACTGCCCGGTAGGTCAAAGGTCGCCATAGAACTCATCCAGCGCGGCTACCATCGGGTCGCACCGCTCTACGACATCGTCTTCGGGGCCAGCCTGCAGCCTGGCCGGCGGGTTGCGCTCGCGGCGCTCGACTGCCGTCCGGGCGACCGCATCCTCGAGGTCTGCGTCGGAAGCGGCCTGTCGCTGCCGCTCTTTCCGGCCTACGTTCATGTGACCGGCATCGATATCTCGCGCGACATGCTCGCAAGAGCGGCGGCGCGCATCAGGACGCGGCGGCTGTCACAGGTGGACGGCATATTGCAGATGGACGCCGAGTACATGGCATTCGCGGACGCGAGCTTCGACAAAGCCGCGGTGATGTATGCGATTTCCGGATTGCCCGATCCGGCACGCGGCATGAGAGAGATTCAGCGGGTGTGCCGGCCGGACGCGACGATCGTGATCGCGAGCCACTTCCGCTCGCGGCGCCCGCTTCTTCGCTTCTGCGAGCGGCTCCTGTCGCCGATCTACCGGCTGCTGCAGTACCGGACGGATCTCGATCTCGAAGAGTTCATCGCCGAGGCGCCGTTCGATGTGCTCAAGGTGCAGCGCGCCAACCTCTTCGGGTACGCCACCGTCCTCGTCTGCCGCAACCGCGTGACGGCGGACAGCGCTCGTCCGTCGCCGTCGAATCATCCCGGAAAGAGCGGTTCGCACGGATGAACACGAATTGACACAGACCGTTCACATAGCGGCGCACAGGGGCGGTGCAGCCTCGCTTCAAGCTTGTCACCGACATCAAGCCGAAGGGCGATCAGCCGAAGGCCATCGAGATGCTGTCGGCAGGTGTGGCACGCGGCGAGCGGTTCCAAACACTGCTCGGCGTGACTGGATCTGGCAAGACGTTCACCATAGCCAACGTGATCGCCGCGGTGCAGAAGCCGACCACTCGAATTCCTCTCCGACATCGGGCTCGGTTATCTGCAGCTCGGTCAGCCGAGCCCGACCCTTTCGGGGGGAGGCACAGCGCGTCAAGCTCGCTGCGGAGCTCGCATCACCGCACTTGGGCCATGCGCTCTACGTTCTCGATGAGCCCACGACCGGGCTCCACATGGCCGACGTGGCACGGCTCGTCGCCGCCCTTCAGCGCCTGGTCGATCGCGGGGACACGGTCGTGGTGATCGAACACAACCTGGACGTCATCGCCGCAGCGGACTGCGTGATCGACCTCGCACCGGAAGGCGGGGCCCAGGGCGGCCGCGTCGTGGCTTGGGGCCACCTGAAAAGGTCGCACGCTCGGCGACGTCGCGGACCGCAAGCTATCTCGCAGGAGTCCTGCAGCGACAAGCTCCGGCGAGCGGAGAGACGCGAGCGGTGCCGGCGTGACGCGGGCTTAGCCGGGTCCCATCGGCCATCCGACAGGAACGAGATAGATCGGCGTTTCTTCCCGCGCGAGCTGCAGCACGCGCGTGACCGCCGCATCGTCGAACGCGCCGACCGGCACGCTCCCCAGTCCGAGCGCGCTCGCCGCGAGAAGAATGTTCTGTGCCGCGTGGCCGGCTTCGATATGCACGTAGCGGATGCCGCGATTGCCGTACTTGCGGGTCGTGCGTGCCGTGACGGCCGAGATCGCAATCACGCACGGTGCGGCTGCGAGGCATTCCTGCCCGAGTGCGGCGCGCGCCAGGTTCGCGCGCACATCCTGTGCCGTTCGCCGCACGATGACGTGGCCCGCAGGCTGGAAGCGGAACATACCCGAAGGCGTGATGACATCGAGCTCGAGCGGGTAGAGCGCGCCGGCCGAGGGCGCCGCGCGCAACCCGGCCGCCCGATCGGTGACGGCTTGCGCTGCCCACAAGAGTTGGCCGATTTCACCCGCCGAGAGTTCGCGTGAAGTGAAATCGCGCACCGACCGGCGGCGCGCAAGCACGATAGAAAACGGGGGACCGCCGCGTTCGTCAGGTGGCGGAAGCTGGATTGTGTCGGTCATTGCTATTGATCCTCGTGCGAACGCCTGACGGGCATTTGCACGACGAATCTCTCCTCGCCCGCGCTGCAGGAGAGAGGCGGGTGAGCTGGGACATCTCGGACACGCCTGCGCGCGTCCGTGGCGGTGAACGCCCGAAGCGTCTCGCTACGGGCCCGAAAGGGCAGAGCGTCGTCAATCATTTTCATGAGGCTTGTCAGGCGGTCCGTGCGACGCGCGCCGCGTGGATCTGGCGCACGCTCTCCATGGTATCGGCCTCCCCCGGCCGCTTGTCGGGCCGGTAGGCCTTCACGCGCGCAAAACGCAGCGCGAGGCCGCCGGGATACTGGGGACTTGCCTGCACTTCGTTGAATGCAACCTCCACGACGAGTTCCGGCTTCACGTATACGGTCCACTCGTCGCGCGCGATTTCGCGCTTGAGGAGCTCGCGTGTCTGCCACTCGAGCATCTCGTCGGTCAGACCTTTGAAGGTCTTGCCGAGCATCACGAAGCCGCCCGAGTTCGAGTCGCGCGCGCCCAGATGCAGGTTGGAAAGCCATCCTCTCCGGCGCCCGTGGCCCCACTCCGCGGCTAGCACCACGAGATCGAGCGTGTATGCGCGCTTCACCTTGAGCCAGTTCGAGCCGCGATGCCCGGCTTCGTACGCTGCCGAGGGCGATTTGGCCATGACGCCTTCGTGCCCTTGCCGCAACGCATCCATGAAGAACGCTTCGGCCGCATTGCGGTCAGCGGTGACGAGCCGGGGGATGATGACCCCGGGAGGCAAGATCCCGGTCAAGGCGTGAAACCGTTCCTCGCCGCGCGCATCCACCAGCGCCTCGTCGTCCCGCCGAAGGCAGTCGAAGAAGAACACCGAGAGCGGCAGCTCACGCCACATTGCCTCGACATTCAGCTTGCGGCCAAAGCGGCGCATCGTGACCTGGAACGGGTGCGGCGTGGCGTCGGCGCGCAGCGCGATTGCTTCGCCGTCGAGAATAACGTCGCGCGCCCGCGCCGCCCGCACAATCTGGACGATTTCCGGGACGGCGGCTGTTACGTCGTTGAGATTGCGTGTGTAGACACGCACTTCGTCTCCCGCTTTGTGCGCCTGCACGCGGGCGCCGTCGAGCTTCCATTCGAGCGCCGCGGTGCCGAGCTCGTCGAGCGCCGCCGCGGTGTCCTCCGCCGGTTGTGCGAGCATCGGGAGCACCGGCTGCAGCAACTGGATCGAAAAGCGCGCGAGTCCGGCGGCTCCTTCCGTGAGCGCCGCCTGCGCGACCGCGCCAATCCCGCCCGCGAACATGGCGGCGCGGCGGACGCCGGCGAGCGGCAGATCGGCAGCCGTGGCGATCGCTTCGCGCATCAGGCCGTCAAGCGCGCCCTGCCGCAGCTCGCCTGCGATCAGCCGCACGAGAAAATCCTGTTCTTTGTGCGTCGCGCGGGCGAACAGCGCTGCAAGCCGACGCGCTCGCTCGGCGGTCGAACCCTTCCCGCCGGCAGCTGCAATTTCGGCGAACGCCGCATCGGCCTCGCGCAAGGTGAGGGACGGCTGCCGCGTGCCGGCGGCGCCCCGGACTTCCTGCAGTGTAAGATAGCCAATGCCGAGCCTCCCCTGGCGCGTCTTTCCGGTGAGGAACGCGACCGCGATTTCGATCTCTTCGGAAGCAAGCCGCCTCAGGCAACCGGCGAGCTCGCGCACTTTCGCGTTGCGACTTGAAGTTTCCGTGGCCCGCGCCGACGCACCGACCACCTCGGCGAGCAGCGTCATCGCGCCAGGTACTGGAATCCGGATCGAAGCATGCCGGGACTCCGCTAGGTGGCGCCTTCTGATTTCGCCGGCACAACGAGCAATTTGTCGACCCGATTTGCATCCATGTCCACGACCTCCAGGCGCATGCCTTCCCATTCGAGGTGGTCGGCAATGGCGGGTATGCGTCCAAGCTGCATCATGACGAAGCCACCGATGGTGTGGTAGCGCCCGGATGTTTCGTCCGGGAGTTCGCCCACCTGAAAGATTTCCTTGAACCTGTCGATCGATAACATGCCATCGATAAGCCACGAGCCGTTCTCGCGCTGCACCGCAAGCAGTTCTTGGGGGACTTCCGCCGATGGGATGTCTCCGACGATCGCTTCCATCACGTCGTTGAGCGTTACCAACCCTTCGATACCCCCATACTCGTCGACGACCAGGGCCATGGGTTTCCCTGTTTTCTTGAACAGTTCAAGCAGTCTCAAGGGTGAGACAGAATCGGGAACATAGACTGGAGTCTGGAGCACCGACAGCACATCGAATGGCTGCCCAGGCCCGACTTTCTTGAGCAGGTCTTTGAGTTGCAGGATGCCCAGGATGTTATCGAGCCCGCCTTTGCACACGACGATGCGCGAATAAGGGCTTTCCACCACTTCGCGCCGGATCTCCTCGGCGGAGACCTCCATGTCCAGGGCGTAAATATTCACCCTCGGGGTCATGATGGCGGCGATGCGCTGCGCGTCCATGCGCAGGACATTCGCGACCAGGCTCTGCTCTGTCTTCTCAAATATGCCCGCCTTGGTTCCCTGCTCCATGAGCACCCTGATTTCTTCTTCTGTAATGGGCGGTTCTTTTGCGGGTCG
>Ga0153915_10007703_pt1 | contig 10183 bp, 11 predicted proteins | sample Opewatmetagenome_2_FD_107003 | JGI IMG/M metagenome (GOLD analysis project Ga0153915, IMG submission 107003) | Freshwater wetland microbial communities from Ohio, USA - Open water 3 Core 3 Depth 3 metaG | ecosystem: Environmental > Aquatic > Freshwater > Wetlands | place: USA: Ohio, Lake Erie... | reverse complement strand
TTGTTGGCCATTTCTTCTCCACCACGCTCCAGTTCAGTCCCGCTTGAAAGATGACTCGACACATATTCTCAAAGTAGGCAATATCGCTCGAAGGCCTTTTGTCGACATACCACCAATTGGGACGGCCCCAACCCTCTTTCTGCATAGAGTTCGCCTGTGCAGAGGTTCTATCTTTGTGTGCTTTTAAGTTGATGTGACTGTGGCAAAGCAGTAACAACTGATTAGAAAAATGCATTCGGGTAAACTCTGGGTGAGGTGCAAGAATGCACGTGGCTATTGTGGTGTTGATTCCGAGTTTTACAAAGAGTACAGATCACACGGACAGTCATCGGACTGTCTGGAATCTAGATAGAGACAAGAAAGAGAGAGATTAACGCGCATGAGCGCGTTGCTTTTTTCAAGATCCTGGTGTCCACGGGTCTCCTATGAAGCCGTACAGTTTGACAATCGTGGCGAGGTCTTTGATGTCGATTTTCATGTCGCTTCTGGCGCCGGTTGATGGGTTGACTATGTTGACGTCTGCTTTCGAGTTCCAGTTGATCGAGTAGTAGCCTGCTGGTCCAGATGGGTTGGGCGGCAACAAAGGTTGGATGTAGTAGGCGCCAAAGGCTTTTGCAGCAGTGGCTAGGTCCCTAATGTCTACTTTGCCGTCGCTGTCCACGTCTTCCGGGGGCAAATCCTGCTTCCACATTGTGTACCCGTAGACTCCTGGGTATGCTGGGTTGAAGTACCAGCCTTGGACCCAGTCGCGTTCAAAACGGCGACCAACGGCTTCTTCCAAGGGCACACTTGGAACCTGCTGAATGTACAGTTGCCAAAGTCTCTGGTAATTGTAGCTCCTTCCCTCGTTGGTGGTGTTGTGCCGTCCCCAATCGATCAGGTCGTCCATTAACGAGCTGTACGGGTCCATGTCAATGTGCTGCGGATAGGCAAAGGTGCCTGAACTCTCGATGAAAGGTGTCACCCAGTCATCGGCATCGGGATAGTCGTGAAGCCAGCCAACGATGTAGATTGGACCAGTTGCGCGACCGCCTGGTCCACCGTGCCACACTGCGCCGTAGTTCCCGCATGGAGGCTCAACGACATCAACATGGAATTTCGGGTTCTGGGCTTCCAAGGAAGTCTTCAACATGTTCGCAACTGTTTGTCTTGGGATGTTGTTGTACACTATTGTGAACCTGAAGCCGTTCGCCCACACCTGCCCACCCCAGGCAAGCTTCCATTCTTCAATGGCTTTGGCGGGGTTGTATCTGTAGCCTGTGAGTGAACTGTTGTAGAACGCGTCCCAGACGGGTATTGGAAGAATGGGCTGCTGTGCCTCACCCAAATAGGCTGACGTGATGAATTGTGACCAGTTGAAGCTGTAGGCCACGGCCCTTCGCGCGTGCACGTCTGAGAAGAAGTCTGGGCGAATGCCGTTTTGACCAAAGTACGTCGCGTTAGTGGGTGATCCGATGTAGGGACTCCGCATTGACACGTTGTAGCTGAAGAACAAGCCATCAACCATTGGAGTGGGTAGCGGATAGGTGCATCTGATTCCAGACTGCTGCCACAGTGTTGAGATCTGCGATCTAGGTACGGCGATGCTGTCGTAGATTGGATTAGTGCCCGTAAAGCCAGCCAACCGTATTGCATAGTCAGCAATGAAGTACTCTGTAATCCTATCCAAGTAGCCTAGCGACGGAGCATCTACTCCCAGCAGAGACACTCGGTTCGTGCCCCAGCCGCCCCAGAATGCAGTGTTTCGAGCGATTGACCAAGAGGCACCCCAATTCAAATAGTCAAGCTTGAACGGACCTGAACCCATCATCCGAGCCGGATTGTCGAGAGGCGACGGTGACCAGCGCGGGGGCGCTTCGGGCGGATCGTGAGCGTTCACCCACGTGCCATCACTTAGCCTATCAACCGCCGGGTTCCAGTCGCCATGGTCTATGCACCACTGCTTACTGAGTACGCTTCCCCACGTCTGAGCAAGAATGCCCGAGAAGGCGAGATAGGCATTACCCGTCTGGAATTGTATAGTCAAGTGGGTGGCGTTGCTCGTCACTGCTGAGTCAATCTTGTTTCCGACCATCGTTGCGGCTGCGGGATCGCTCAAGCTGCCAAAGTCGCCAGCCTTGAATACGCCGAAGATTGGGTACCAGAACATCCAAGCAGGACCACCTGTGTAGTCGCGGACAAGCATTCTCTCGAACGAGTATTCAGCGTCTGTCGGGGTTACGAAGCCATATGAAGTGTTTTGCCAGGGAACGTTCGGTCTGATTTTGAACTGGTAGGTAAAGCCGTCTGGGCTGACGCTGTATGACTCTGCCAGCCAAGGAACGAACTCGCTTGTTCTGGTTCCTTTGAAGGCGATCAGAGCGTCGTAGACGTTGGCTACTAATTCGCCGCTCGCCGTATCGTAAGCCATTGCTGGATCAACGGTCTGAGGACCACCAGCGATGGTTGCGATCACGAAGGTGGCCGGTCCAGGTCCCAAGCTTTGCGATGAATAACCCTTAGATGTTGACGGGAACGCGAAAAGCACTGATAGCAAGATGAGCGAGAGAACTAGGAATTTCGGACTCATCCTTTCTCCTCCTCTCAGCATAAGATAACAGGCGCTAGAGGTTTATTAGTCTTAAGAAAGCCACGGCTCAGAGACGCATCGGAGTATAAAAGAAAAGGAGGGAGCTAACGCGAATGAGTACGCTCACTTTTTTTATGGTCCTGGCGTCCACGGGTCTGCTACGAAGCCGTATAGTTTAGCCAGTGTAGCGAGGTCTTTGATGTCGACCTTCATGTCGCCCCTGCCGCCTGTGACTACGTTGACCACGTTGACATCTACCTTAGAGTTCCAGTTTGGCATATAGAAGCCTGGCGATCCGGGCGGGTTGGGTGGCAGGATTGGTTGGATGTAGTAGGCTGAGAAGGCTCTTGCAGAGGTTGCCAAGTCTCTGATATCGACTTTGCCGTCTTCATTAATGTCTTCCCAGTTGGCATGCATACCAGCGAACGGACCGCTCGTCTGATAGATGTCTTCTTTCCACAACGAATAGCCATACACACCTGGAAAGATGGGGTTGTAATACCATCCGTGCAGCCAGTCACGCGCCCAACGGCGACCTAGTGGTTGTACCAGAGGTATGCTTGGGACTTGTTGTATGTACAGTTGCCACAGTCTCTGGTAGTTAGCGTTCCTTCCAGCGTCAGTCGCGTTGTTCACGCCCCATTCGATCAGATTATCCATTTCGGTGCTATATGGGTCGTTGCTGATTTGCTGCCATGAGGCATAGTGTCCCCAGCTGGCGATAAACGGCTCAACGAAATCGTGAACATCCGGATAATCGACAAGCCAACCGCCAAAGAACACTGGCTTAAGGGGAACCCAGCCAGGAGGCCAATCCCAGGTCGGAGGCCCCTCGGCAACCACGTCTACGTGAAACTTCGGGTTCTGAGCCTCAACGTTGGCTTTCAAGATTGCAGCCGCAGCCACCTGATATGGCGGCTGGGTTCGGGAAAGGACCATTGAAAAGCGGAAGCCTTGAGTCCACACTGGTCCCGGTGAAGTGCTGTTGCCGCCCCAAGCCAGTTTCCATTCTTCCACAGCTCTTGTGATGTTGACTTCGTATTTTGGCAGTGAAGCGTTGAAGAACTTGAATGAGTCGGGCACCGGGATGGCGTTCTGCTTGGCTTCGCCCATGAAGACTGAAGAGATGCACTGGGTCCAGTTGAAACTGTAAGCCATGGCCTTTCTGGCATGCACGTCTGAGAAGAAGTTTGGGGTTATGCCGTTTTCACCGAAGTATCCGTAGCCTGTCGGTGTTCCGATGTAGGGGCTTGTCAGTTCGACGTCGTAGCCGAAGAACATGGCATCAATTACCAGTTCGGTAAGAGGATATTGGCATCTTATGTCTGGCTGCTGCCACACCGTTGACATCTGTGACGCTGGAACAGTGATGCTGTCGTAGATTGGACTCGGGCCTGCGAAGCCAGCATACCTTGTCGCGTAATCGCCGATGAAGTACTCCACAATCTCGTCCAAGTAACCTCTCGTCGTCATTGACAAACCCAACACAGACGCGCGCTTCGTGCCCCAACCGCCCCAGAAGTTGACGTTCCTTAGGACAGACCACGCGACGCCTGCGTTCAGGTAGTTGAATTTGAACGGGCCAGAACCCATCATCCTGTAAGCTGGGACATCAAGCGGTGACACAGGTGGGTCGTGAGCGTTCACCCACGTGTCATCACTTAGCCTGCTAACTGCAGGGTTCCAGTCACCGTGATCTATGCACCACTGCTTGCTCTGGATGCTTCCCCACGTGTTTGCCAAGATGCCAAGAAAAGGCGGATAAGCCCTTCCAGTCTGGAAGTGTATGGTAACGTGAGTGATGTTGCTTGTTATCGCGTTGTCAATTGCCATGCCCTGCGCAACAGGATCAGTTAGATTAGCGGCATACTGTCCGAAAATCGGGAACCACAGCATCCACGCTGGACCGCCAGTGTAATCTCGGACCAAGACCTTCTTGAGCGAGTACTCAACGTCCGCTGGTGTCACGGTACCGTAAGTGGCGTTCTGCCATTGAACTCCTGTCCTAATCATGAAACTGTACGTCTGGCCGTCCGAGCTAACGTTATAAGATGACGCCAACCACGGGACAACCTCGCTTCCGGTTCCATTCAAGAAGACCAACGTGTCATACACGTTCTGAACCAACTCACCACTCGCCATGTCATAAGCCAAAGCAGGATCAACAGTTGAAGGACCACCCGCGATATTCGCAATCACGTAGGTCATCTTTCCAGCTCCTAGACTCTGAGATGAAAAACCCCTAGATGTCGACGGAAACACGAAAAGCACTGATAGCAAGATGAGCGAGAGAACTAGGAATTTCAGATTCATCTATCCGCTCCTCTCCACATTAGAAAAATAAGTGCAAGAGGTTTATTAGCTTTAATGCACATTTCCGATCTAGGATTTTCTCCGGCTTTCACCTTCCTCCATTTCTCAATCAAGAATAACTTGGTCTAGACTATCAGGGTGCATCAAACATTTGAGGAGAAATCTTTTACGCGCCTATTTTATGCTCTCTTGATCGTTCTGTCTTGCTGTCAAATGTGGCGTTTTACGTGTTTCTAGTGTTAACGGCTACCGTCCCTTTCCATTTTAATGCATAGAAGAGTATTACCAGAAACATTGCGCATGCCATCGTGGCTGCTATGATTATTAGTGTCAATCCTATTGTTTCTTGGTGAACCGGATCGTATTCCTCTATAGTTCCAAATACCCCGAGATACAGTACACCGACTATTTCTGCAATTGAGACCAGCGAGATACCCAGTTTGAATGCCATGTCTCCACGGTTCATTCGACTAGAGGCTCCTTTCCTTCAGTGCGCGTAACGCGAGTTCTTCATATAAGCGTTTGGATATGGGACAGAAGCCCAATCCTGACGGTGTGACTGACAGATTCGAGTCACGTTGAGCGTTACACGGACAAAGACGCACAAGAACAGAAAACAACCAGAAACAGAGTTAGAAGGTTTGAAACGAAATTGCGCGCTTCCCTTCTCTTGTTCAATTGCCATGCGCGCTGGAGACAAATAGCCTGCGCTATAAGCATCTACACAATGATTACAACGTGTTGACGGAAAGATATTTTTATTAATTCGCGCGCTAACCCGTGAGGGACGGAAGTATGGCTGATTTGCAGGATAAGGTTGGTACTCAGTCCGAAGAAAAAGACTTGGCTTTTTGCTTCACGCTTGCAGGGAGTGGCACACAGATCAAACGTTCAAGCGACATTGAGGATTTCTTCCCTTTAGTCAAGCAGTCGTCTATCGCGTGGATAGACATTAAAGTGGACGACCTGGAGAAGGAAGCAGTAGAAATCGCGACTAAAGCAGGCTTTTCAGAATTACTGCTGAAGCAGCTACTGACAAGATTGAAAGAGAGAGTACACTTCCAAGGCGGTTATGAAGACTTTGACACCGAGATGGGAGTCCTCTTCCCAGCGGTCATTGTCAAGGGCTTCGACATCACGGTAAACCCCGTGTTCATGCTTCTCAAGAAAGGTCTAGTATTGACAATACGCAACCGTGAGACCCACATTTTCCGCAACCTACACCGGTACGCGGAGACTTTCTTGAGGAGGCTTCCAAAGAAGCTGCACGTGGAGGATTCGCTAACCCTTTTGCTCATCCGAATCATAGATGAAAACAATGAAAGAAATTTCGAGCAGCTTCAGGAGATAGACAGGGGCAGTGAGAGCCTAACTAAGGATCTCAAGAGCGACGACATTGTGCGCACCGCTGCAGGCGATCAAATCTATCATATGAAGCTAACGCTCGTAAAATACCTTTCATGCCTCTGGGCGACTTCGGATACTCTGAATTCACTTCGCTATGGTGACGCCGAACTTGTTTCTGATGAGACTCAAGTGCTTGACAAGATAGGTTCACTGTTAAATGAGGTACATCAGCAGCTAAGCTTTGCAGAACACGTCTCTGATGTTCTCGCGTCCGGGCTTGAAAGTCTCCAGTCCATCTACAATAATCAACTTCAGGATAAGAATAACCTGCTTCAAGAGAGAAACAACCTACTCCAGGACAAGAACAACAAGTTAGCAGATCTCAACAACGCATTGCAGGAAAAAAATAACCTACTCCAAGAAAAGAACAACAAACTTCAGGAATACAGCAATCAGCTCCAAGAAAGGAACAACAAGTTACAAGACTACAACAATCGGTTGACACTACTCAACAATCGACTAACGGTCCTCAACAACAGGATAACGCTTCTCGGAGGATTTCTCGCCATCATTAGCGTAGGATTTATCGTGCCAAATACAATAGCTACCGTGATGTCCCAGACCAACATATTCTTATTCGGTCCGGGGGACATGGGCTGGTATCTCGCCCTCATCTTAACGTCCACCATAGTTGCGACTGTATCGGTGTGGCTGTGGGTTAGGAGCAGAGGTTTACTGCCAAAAGCAAAAGAAGAGAATGAAGAACACCTTGTTTCCGGTGTTGAGAAAGAAAGAGAGATAGCGACTTGACAACGCACGTGTAGCAAAATGACGCCTAGCTGAAACAATTTGGGAATGGAGATTCTGCCTATGATCTCTATCACAAACCCAAGCATGTATTAGGTTCAATCATTGTGCTCGCCAATTTAGCCTGCTCGAGTTTGTGACTAGATTTTAATATTCATCTGCCAGAGGGATAACCATGAAAAATTCTGAATGCACAATCTACATCCTGTTCAAAGACAGATTCATCAACAAATTCAGAAAAGAAAAGGAAGGCTGGTGTCTAACCAGTTCAAACGGTACGGTAAGACCCTGCACCTCAGAACAACTGCTCTCCCACCTCTTACCAGCACTAGCAGGAATAAAAGGAGCACATGTAACCGTCAAAGTTGAACCAGACGATAAGATCGTAAGTTAAACCCTCGAGAGGACAGTCACGCTTCTTTTACTGCTTCCACCACTACCGATTGCGGTCTGAGGAGAACCTCTCTGAGAGATTCATGTCTCTCGATGCCCCGCTTTGTAGGCTGCGGCTCCACAAGCCTTCTCACAACAAGCCTGTTCCTATGAAACACATCAAAATAGTCGGTTAACGTCCTGTGGAAACTGGTCGTCTCGAAAGGTTTCAGAAGCCTCTCCATTTTCCAATGAATGTGATCTTCCGCAGCCCCGAAATACCTCTTGTTAGTGCTTATGCGGTATCCCTCGTGGCTTACCATTTCGAAACACGGATGGGGAATTGAAAACACAAATCGCCCTCTCTCCTTCAAAACCCTAGCCACCTCGGCCACAGCTTTCCTGTACTCCTTGATATCCTGCAGAGCCATAAAACAAGTCACTAGGTCAAAGTAACAACTTGGAAACCTCGAGAGGTCAGCGGCATCCTCAACGCGATAATCTATGCCGAGCCTATCCTTTGCCTCCTCGCTCCTCGCAAGCCGAATCAATTCCGACGAAAAATCCACCCCAACAACCTTGGCACCCTTTTTCGCTAGTATTCGAGTGTTGTATCCCTCGCCACACGCCAAATCCAACACGAGGCTGCCTTTCACGCTTCCTATCAACCCGAAAGCCGCAGGGTTGTTGAGTTCATCCCTGTGATAGTCCTTGCCCTTCCTCACAAAGTCAACCCACGACTCGGCTGCCTCATCCCACTGCTCCATGACACGATCTCTCTCCGGCAAGAAACGCCACAACCTTCTCTACTTACCCCAACTCACTCATCAGTCCAACCGTGACAAACTTAAGACTGATGGCGCTGACAGGTCGGATAGAAAATTCTTGCAGAAAATTAGGTTTCCTAGTATCGTCTTGCGAACGCGTTTTATCCCTTCGCTGGTGTCACTGTTTCCATTCTCCAAACTTCCAAGAGTGCGTAGCACCCCAAACTATCCACACCAAACCGATGACCAGCCCAGTGATAATCAGCGAGACGACAGTCACAATCACATTCTGAAACACGCTGAAATCATTCGACCAATAAAGCGCGAAGTAAAGAATGAAGACAAGCCACGCGATCAAACAGACGATCGAACCAACTGCGGGTGCAACCATGGATCTCGGCACTTCCGTATTGCTCATTCTATCCCCCCTTTTGGAATTGACTTCTAGGTTTGCCACGTTTGTGGCTAAAAGAATTTTGCTCGGACACACCTTTCATGTCTGCTGAAAACATGAATCGAGGGTTCGAGTTCGTTGTGGGTCTCGTCGCAATTGTGCTGAGCGCCGTAGTAATGGACTTGAGCAGGAGTCAACTCAAATTCAACGGCGTATGCCCGCAACCAAAGGAATCAATGTGGCAGCATCGCATAATTTTGCCCTCATTCAAGTCACCATGATTTTGTATACAATAAGCCGATGCTGTCGGCTGCTTTGCACCTAAGAACTATAATTATTTTTGTACGCGTTTGAAACATATTACTCTGGTATATTCTAACATTCTCGCTGCGTGTCATATATTCTAATTACTTGCGAAGCCAGTTGAGTAGATGGAAGGGAGTAGAAATCAGCAATAAAGGGAGGTTCCTAAATGAAAAGAGCAGAAGTCAATGAAATAATCAAACAGGAACTTGGGTACATACCGAAGGGTTCCAAGGGATCAGTTCAGAATAGACTCAGATTCCGCTACAGTGCTTTCCGAAGAAAAGGAATAGCCAATGGCAAATCGAGGCAGGAATGCCTCAAAGAAACAGTTGACCTTCTTAAGGAAGCCTATCCCAGATTCGAACCAGAATTTGACAAGAGCTTCTTCGCTACAAGCACACAACATTCGCCATCGAGAGGATTCCTCAGAAGAATCCTGAGGATTAGAGGCTAACAAAACTCAATCCTCAATCACATCTCTTAGTTGATGCGCGCATTTCACCAGCGCCCATCTGCAAGACGCCCTTGGGGTACGAGACCCCCTGTGGTTTACAGTATTTTTCACCCTTAACCCGGATATGCCTATACTCGATTTCTCACTGTCTGCACTGACACTCTCTCGATCGCTTGCAAGGCGCGCACTTGGAAAGTCTTATCTTTCAGGCGGAGGCACTGCAACGCATGGTATATTCGAAAGAAGAAGTTGCGGGAATGATCTTTTTTGTCGCAGCCACACAGTTTGTCATAGGTCTAAGCATTTCGGAGGCGTTGTATCCCGGCTACAGCGTGTCTGCCAATTACATAAGCGACCTTGGAATCGGACCGTCCGCTGTGATTTTCAACTCATCTGTCTTTCTTCTGGGACTATTATTACTCAGTGGAATCTACTTCCTAAGACACGCCTCTGACTTCAGAACCCTTAACGTGATGCTCTTCCTAATGGCCTTAGGAGCAATGGGCATCGGCGTCTTCACGAAAAATTACAGAACCGCTCATGGTGCAGTGGCCACTATGGCTTTCTTCTTCGCAGGGCTGTCAGCCATATCATCATTTAAAGTGCTGAAAAAGACGCAATTATCTCTGATAAGCATAATACTCGGAACGATGACACTTGGAGCATTAGCTCTTTTCTCAGGCGGTATGATTACAAGCGGTTCATTAACCAGCGACGTCGCATACGATAGCAGCTTCTACCTTGGTCTAGGTCCCGGGGGGATGGAACATATGATCGTCTATCCAGTAGGCATATGGCTCGCAGGATTCAGCTGGCATCTCATCACGCGGCGAGAAATTCATGCAAAAGAGTAA
>Ga0153915_10007702_pt1 | contig 10183 bp, 14 predicted proteins | sample Opewatmetagenome_2_FD_107003 | JGI IMG/M metagenome (GOLD analysis project Ga0153915, IMG submission 107003) | Freshwater wetland microbial communities from Ohio, USA - Open water 3 Core 3 Depth 3 metaG | ecosystem: Environmental > Aquatic > Freshwater > Wetlands | place: USA: Ohio, Lake Erie... | reverse complement strand
TGACCCTCAAGGAGTATGAGGAAGGAGGCGTCGCATGCCCGGATTGCGGCAGCGACGATGTCGAACAGAGGCTGTCGTCGTTTTACGCGGTCACATCCAAGAAAAGCGCTTGAGATGCGTAACAACGGTTCTCCCCCGAGACGGGCGGGCGAGCGTTCAGTAATCGCCAACCGCCATCAAGAAACAAGGAGTTTCGTCATGGCCAAAGATGCGGCCCGCAAGACCCTCACAATGACTGGCGCCCAACCAAAAATCTCGAAGAACAGATCCGACAGCGCGCGTATGAACTCTACGAGGAGCGCGGCAGGGCAGATGGTCACGATCTCTATGATTGGCTGCATGCTGAGGAGGAAATTACCCAGCAGAAGGCCAGCACCGTCGCCGCGTGATCCCAAGCAGAAGTTAGCGTCGACGTCCAGAAGCCCGGGGCCGCCGCCACTCACGACCGAGGGGGCTGGAAGTACCTTGCGCGTTATAAGTGGTACCGACGCTCCTGAGTAGCATGCCTTTGTGCCGGGAGATGATCGCAAAGAATCGAGGATTATCACGCCCACGCTCTGAAAGCGGTTCAACAGCTACCGTGCCCTTCGCATCGAGGCGCAACGTCATCGAAATCGAGCAGGCATCGCACAGCCAGAAGTACTCCACTATGTTGGAACCGCTAACAGTGGGGTTGTCGGACAGGCTGAAAGCCGGGTCGGCTTCGAGACGAAAAAGCCTTCCCTCCCTGAGGTTGAGGAACGATCTGAAGCACGAGGGGTTAGCACATTTTGCCAACATACAGGACCCTGTGCCTCGCCAAAATGCTGCGTGTGCCGTTTCATTCGAAAATGGCCTGATTTGTTCAGCAGTAACTACGAAAGCCAAGTGCGAGCGATGAAGTCGGAACGCAGGACCATGTGCGATCCGGAGTGGAAGTCACGGAGCGGGCAGAGATTTCCTGGATGTGGGAAGGGACTGGGAGAGGAGAATTAGGCCGCTAGATCGTAACGATGATGAAGGCCGCCCAGCCGAGGGCGACAAACAACCTGTCCAGTGCGGCCTTTGCGAACGGCGGCACGTCCCGCTGGAGTTTCCTTGTTAAGCCCAAGGTGCGTCCGGTCATCGTGGTAGTAACGAATGTACTCGGACAGCAGCGCTTCAGATGCCGCTCGTCTCGCACGATCACGTGGTCCAGTAGGTCACGACGGCAGCTTCCCACCCACCGTTCGGCAACACCGTTCTGCCACGGGCTTCGGAAAGAAGTCCGAACCGGCTGGCTCCCCATCGCCCTGACCGCCGCAATCGCATCCAGGCCGAACTTGGCGTCGCGGTCGAAGATCAAGAACCGGCGAGCAGATTGATAGGGAAACGCCTCTCGCAACTGCTGCACGATCCATGTGCTGCTTGGGTTTCGTGTCACGTTGAAGTGCAGGATTCGCCTGCGGTCATGCGCGATCACGAAGAAACAGTACAGCACGCCGAACGTGAAGGTCGGTACGGTGAAGAAGTCCATCGCGGCGATCAGTTCGCGGTGGTTGTGAAGGAACGTGAGCCAACGCTTCGCTGGTTCTGGATTCCTGGGCGCGCGCCGTACCCATCGTGAGACGGTTCGCTCGGAGACTTGGAAGCCGAGCATCTGCAGCTCACCATGGATGCGCGGAGCACCCCAAGTCGGGTTCTCAGCAACCATTTGAAAGATGAGCTGCCTCAGCTCTTTGCTTGTCCGCTTCCGGCCAACCCGGCATCGATTCCGTGACAGCCATGTCCAGTAGAGTCGAAAGCCAGCGCGGTGCCAGCGCACGACAGTCTCAGGATTAACCAGAATCAACGACTGTTTCCAGCCGCTCCACAGTCGTCGAGCCAGAACCCAGAAGAGTTTATCCGGAATGCTGAGCCGCGGCTTCGGCCTTCGGGCCTTCAGCACCGCCAGTTGCTGACGCAAAGCAAGATTCTCCAAGAGAAGATCGCGGCGCGAGGACAGCAGTCGGATCAGGGAACCGAAAAGGAGCCTCAGCAGGCGATACATGGATAGAGTTTGTAGCAGGGATCAGGCCCACCCGATCACGTCGTAAGCTATTGTTCCACTAGCGGATCAGAGTTTTGGCGAGACACACCGTGAATCCAAGGCGGCCGAGGACATCACGGCGGGAGATCGCTGCACGCGAAGGCTACTCAGCGATCTCTGGAGATCCTTTGTGCTTAACCAGAATGCGTATCGGTTCTTTGTATTTTTCCTTGTCTTTCGCAATGTCCAGGGTGACTGTTTTGGTATCAAAGCCCGTAATGAAGATGACGAGTTTCACTGTGCAGGCGGGAAGATTCACGACCGTCAACCCGTCTGAGTTCAGGTTCTTCTTTCCCGTTTCAGTGCTGCAGCTCTTCCCGACCCCCTCCCATTCAATGTTCGACCCTGAGGGAAGCGACGACTTGCCCTCTGCGGACATTTTGATCGGGACGCTGATTGTGGGACTGCTCTTCTTCTCCTCCGTGGTTGCTGGTTCCTGCTTCTTGGATTTGTCTGTCTCCTCCTGAGGACGGGCAACTGCCGGAAGCGACAATGCCAGCAACAGCAGCGCGGCAACGACAACGCGGTATTTCATGGCGTTCCTCCATGTCCCCCATGCTTGCCTGGCAGGATGCCTCCACCGTTCTTTGTCGGTACCAAGCGGCGTATCACTTCGTCGTAGTATGGCTTATCTTTTAGGCTGGCGCGCGAGCCTGGGAAGTAAGCTAGGGCCACGGTGATGACGTCCCGACTCAAATCGGTCAGCGACACCGCACAGCGCTCGTCGTGTGAAAGGCGCGTATTGTCAATCATAGGGAAGTCGAACAACCCCACCCAGAAGTTCGTGTCGATTTCCGGTTTTGCTGCGAGGTCCAGATCCGCCTGCTGGCACTCCCGCTGAGTTAGGAGTTGCGAAGCATACAACCGAACACGCACCTCGCGGGTCAGAGGGTCGTATTTGATAACTTCCAGCGTGAACTGGCGATAGTGTGGTGCTTTGTCGCCCGCCTCCTCGGCTGACTCAATCGACAAACACAAACGGGATACACCCTCTCCCGCTTTCACACTCGGATCGGGAACGACGTGCGGGCCATCAAAAAACAAGAATGTCTGAAGGTCATTTATCTTTTGCGGATCAGCGGCTGATCCTTTCTCCACCACTGCGCTGTCGGATAGTAACGTGAGTTGACGTTGGATCACCTCCTGGGCCACTCTTTCGAGTCGACGGCGCAAATCCGCGTTCGGGCCTTGCTTCTGCTCCGGGATTCGGCTCCTCACTTCCTTGAATAGCGGCCCGATATCTAAGGATTCGTGGAAGTTGTAGGCCAGCAACTCCAATTTCAGAACGTCCTGTTTCAGTTGCTGTTTCTGCTCCAGCGTGGGGCGGTCCTTGGTGCTCATAAATGTGTCCAGAATGGACTTGAACATATCCTTCCGGAGGTCACTATCAGCCTGTTCCCGCCGCCCCATCATTTCCGTATACAGGCGCAAGTCGCTATCCCTCGCCTGCCGTTCATTGAGAGCTACATTGTCCCTCGCCTGCCGTTCATTGAGAGATTTGTTGAACCAGAAGCCGAGGATTAGTGTTACCAGCGGCAAGGCTACGACCTTCAACAGTTCCATCCATGAGAATGTGCTTGTTTTTGTAGCCGCGACTTTTTCGGTGATCTTGTTTCCAGCCGGTGCAGCTCCGTATTCAGGCATACTTATCTTCTCCGCAGCTCGTAGTGCCCATCAGGGTGAGGGACCAGCTCGAAGTTATAAGTAGAGGGACTAGGATTGGAAAAGATAATCGCCGAGGGGCGACCGGGGTAGCCGGGCATCGCAAAAGTGCATTGCCCTTCCTGCGGTACGTTGATTCGGTAGGAGCCGTCGGCTGCCGTAACTCCGCTGGTTGGGGTTGTACTCCCTCTGCAGGTGATCTCGATCTCCGCTCGGGCAACGCCTTTGCCCGCCGAGATCACCGACCCGTAAATCTGTCCTGCATACAAGATGGTCGGGAACAAAACCGCGATTGCCAGGCAACAATACTTGATTGCTCGCATGGGTTACCTCCCCGGTATGTGTAGGTTGTTTGCTACTGGGGTTCTCCAGCAGTGACTTCGGAATGTACCGATGACATACACCCGACAGCACCCGGATGCAACTACTCATTCAGGTTTGCCGATCTGGCCGTACACACCAAAATGGGAATTGCTCGGTGGAGGTAGGTCCATGTTGGGCTCCCGGCGAGGCGGCCAGCGAATTCGATCCCCACACCCGCTTGTCGGAGCACAAATCTTTTATCGCCGCGAAACCAGATGCGCTATCCGAAAATTGCTGCCAAATTCTGGAGGACTGGATGCCAGCGGCGTCTATTCCAAGCCGCGTGGCAGGCGGAACGAGTTCTTTAGAGGGTGGAGCGAAGAGGAGCTGCTTGAGTACGCCACCCAAGGAACACTTCCGCACCGCCTTACCACAAGCGGATGCTAGTGCAGTGGGCCAATTGGTTCTGTGATGCGCAGCAACTCCGAGTGGCAATGTTTCTCAAGGCGGCCGGGGCCGCCACAGAAGATGCCGATTTCAGCTCGATCGAGAACTATGATTGTTTTTCAGGCCTCTGCGCTGTCATTCGCCACCGCCTGGACCAGCGGTCGCTTGAGCAGATCAAGCTGGCTGCGGAACTGTTCAATTGGACCATCGACTTCGGGCTGGACTCCTGCGATACCAACGCCCACGCCGTTCTTAGAGTCGGATCTGTCGAGGACGTCGCTCCCTTCTTGCTAGGAGCCTGTCCGAGTATTCGATTGTGAACGACTGATTTTGCTTGAAACCCACAGGATGGGTATGCCAGTTTTCGGCATGGCGAAGACCTTCCGACCCTACACTCCTGAACAAGAGTTGCTGCTCCCACCCAGTCTGCGGGATTGGTTGGCGGAGAATCATCTGGCCTATTTTGTGTCCGACGTGGTGGACCAACTGGATCTGTCGGCGATCGAGTCGGTCTATGAAGAGGAAGAGCGGGGCCAGCCTCCGTACCATCCGCGGATGATGACCACGATGCTGATCTACGCCTACAGTGTCGGGGTATTCTCTTCGCGCAAGATGCAGAGGCGGCTGGTGGAAGACGTGGCATTTCGGGTGTTGGCAGCCGGCAACCAACCGGATTTCCGCACGATCTCGGATTTCCGCAAGCTGCATCTGGAGGCGCTGGAAGGGCTGTTCCAGCAGGTGCTGCGGATCACGTTGGCGGCGGGGATGATCAAGCTGGGGCGGGTGGCGCTGGACGGGAGCAAGGTGAAAGCCAACGCGAGCAAGCACAAGGCGATGACTTACGCACGGATGAAGGAGACCGAGAGGCGGCTGCGGCAGGAGGTGCGACAGTTGCTGGAGCAGGCCGAAGCCGTCGATGCGGAAGAGGATGCCCGCTACGGCCGAGACCGGCGGGGTGATGAGTTGCCCGCGGAGTTGGCGCGACGGGAGACGCGTATCCAACGGATTCGCGAGGCCAAGCGAGCGCTGGAAGAGCGGGCGCGGGCGGAGGCCGAGAACGAGGGGCAGTCGCTGGAAGAAGCCAAACCGAAGCCGAAGATGCAATCCAACTTCACCGACCCGGAATCGCGCATCATGAAAGGGCCGGAGGGCTTCGTGCAGGCCTACAACACTCAGATCGCGGTCGAGCCGAACTTGCAGCTGATCGTGGGCCAGACAGTCACGCAGGCGGAGAATGATAAACAGCAGATGGAGCCGTTGGTGAAGGCGATCCAACAGCAATCGGGGCAGCAGCCGAAGCAGGTGCTGGCCGACAGCGGGTATTGCTCGGATGGCAATCTGCGGTTTTTGGCCAAGAAGAAGATAGAAGGGTTCGTCGCCACGGAAAAGCAGAAGCACGGCGAGCTGCCACAACCCTGCCAACGAGGGCCGTTACCGCAGGGCGCGACCCGAGTCGAGCGGATGCAACGCAAGTTGGAGACCCAGATCGGGGCAGCGGTCTACGCGATGCGGAAGGCGATCGTCGAGCCGGTGTTCGGACAAATCAAACAGGCACGCGGCAGTTTCTCTTGCGTGGGCTGAAGAAGGTGCAAGGCGAGGGGGCACTGATCTGCCTGACTCACAACATTCGCAAGATTCATCGGCTCTGCTATGGATAGCACAGCACGGAAACGTACGGTTCGAGGCTGACGGGTACATCACAATGATGTTTGAGAAGTGGGGCGCTGAACTGGAGCGGAGGGGAACCGAGCTTCCTTGTCCGGCTTCAACCACTCCAACCATTTCGAAACCCCAATTCTCGGACAAGCTCCTAGGTCCCAGCGCGAGACCACATCGCGGGCGGTGAACTGTTTGAACACCACACCAGGCACCGGACGCACCTCCAGGGTATCGACTTGCACTAAGTCCCCAGGCCTGCAAACCGTAATTCAGGCCCATGGCCGAGCCACCGCCCAAAGCGCCGCCGAGTTCCTGGAAACCTTGCTGCACCGCATGCCGTTTCCCATCCGCGCCCGGCAGGTCGATGGCGGATCGGAGTTCTCCGCCCAGTTCGAACAGTCCTGCCAGCAGCGTGGCCTGCGTCTGTTCGTGCTCCCGCCGCGCTCCCCCAAACTCAATGGTACCGTCGAACGCGCCAACCGCACTCACACCGAGGAGTTTTACCAGGTCACAGCTTGCTCGCTGGAAATGAAAAAGCTCAATCGCGAACTCCGGCAATGGGAACACATCTACAACACCGTGCGCCCGCACCAGTCCCTGGGCTACCTCACCCCTCACCAGTTTTCTGTGCCAGTTCTCATCTCAACGAAAGGAATGAAAGTGTCACCCATCTACTGGACGAGTACAGGTTCTTGACATCGGCTCGGGTGACGCACATAATCATGGCCTTCCCTCTTCGTCTGGCCCACGACAATTAGCCACTAGGCTTCGGAAATCCATGTATGAAACGCAATTTAGTGCGGTCTCACTATGCTTGCAGAAGTGCTTGTTTACTGGGCCCTATCTGGAACGAAAAGACGTCTGTTGTGCGACGAACCGCCCAGAGGTCTCCGTGCGTCAGATATATAGTGGCCGCAACCGAGGTGTACATGACATTTCCGATCCTGATGAAGCCAATATCCATCTCGGACAGAACGGGGCGAAAGGGCAAGACAAGGGCAAGACTGAGATGTCCAGAATGTCAGGCATTAAATAAAACGTTCATCTATTTGTTCGATTAAACGTCAACGTCCGATCCACGTATGAAGTGGGGTGCTGGAATGGACAGGGTCAGGACCGATGACCAAGGCCTTCAAGAGTCCTTTGGTCGATTCGGATTCGTCACGTGCTCATCCAATGTAACGGCGATGCTCCGCCGCGCACGCAAAGCAGCCAGTGCCAGTGATATTACTGTCCTCTTGCAAGGAGAAACGGGCAGTGGGAAGCAGGTGCTTGCCCAGGGGATCCATCAACTCGATGAGAAACGATCCCCATACTCTTTTGTAACTGTCCACTGCAGCATAATCAACGAAGCACTCGCTGAGAGTGAATTGTTCGGCCACCAGCGGGGGGCTTTTTCGGGAGCTTTGACTAGCCGCAAGGGTCTGTTTCAAGCTGCCCAGCATGGGACCATTTTCTTGGACGATGTGAACGATCTTCCGGGCGCTTTGCAACCGAAGCTGCTGGACGCGATTCAACGGAGAACTGTGCGCCCAGTCGGGTCTGATCGGGAGGTGCCCGTAGACGTGCGAATTATCGCTGCGTGCAATCAGGCTTTGGAGCCGCTGGTGCAACAGGGCCGGTTCCGTGCGGATTTATACCATCGGCTGAACGTGGTCAAATTGTCTTTGCCCCCGCTCCGAGATCGCGGTTCAGACTTTCCCATCCTCATTCTTGCCCTGGCAAAACGGCATAGTCATCTCTACGCTTATGGATCGATTGAAGAAGTTGACGCAATGCTCGTGACCTATCTCCAAGCAGAGCAATTTCCAGGAAACGTTCGCGAATTGGAAAATACTGTTCAGCGAATGCTGTTCTCCAAAACAAGCGGCACGACGCTCAGTCTGGATGACTGGATAGCGCAAGCGGAGCAGGAAGAAGAGGTGGCAGTGTCTTGCGATCTGCTCGGTGCAGCTGCCAGTGCTTTGTGGAAGGTCATCTCGCAGCGCGGGGTACCTTACGCCAGAGCGTTTCAGGAAATGGAGAAGAGAATCCTGGAAACCGCGCTGAATGCGGACGGGGCCACGCGCCAACAGGTCGCCCGCCGCCTTCAGACGAGCGAGCGTACTCTCTACTACAAAATGCGAGCCCATCGCCTTCGCCATCCTGCGGCCTGAATTCCCCAACATTCTTTCGTGCCCCGAAGATAGGTCTGCCAAAGCTGGCAGAGCGACTGCGAAGTTCTTCAGCGGCAACAATACCCTCAATTAAGTCACAGAAATTCTGTCTTTCAGCAGCCTCAAAACAAGAACTCAGCTCGGGCGAATAGTGATCAAGCTTCACGGGCTGCCAGTCCTTGCAGAGCCCGATCATTTCGACTCTGCTGCGACGTGTCCTGATTCCTTTCCCACACTCGACCAAATACCGCAGTAACTCCTTGATGGGACACCAATTTCCTGGATTTGGTGCTTGCGCAGCGGAGACCACGCCGAAGGAATCGCAGCTGGCCATCGCCATGCATACAAGAAGATAAGGTTGACGATTGCCGGCGGAGAATGCCGTGAGGAGGCGCTAAACGCGAGAAGGGGACAAGGTGCGGTTTCGTCTTTCGGATGTTTTCCTGCCCAGCTCCGAGGAAGTGTTTGGCGCACTGGCGCCGGACGCGCTCCTGGAAGGCGTGATTGTGAGCTTTTCGGATGCGGGTTCCGAGTTGCGCGTCTTCGCAGTTGTGGATGTGGTTCGGCAGCAAACGTTGGTGGTGCCAGTGAACAAAATGACTGTAGTCCCGACGGGACCTGAAAACGGATAGCAGTTTCATTGCACAGATTCGTTCGACACAATTTTGTACGGCTCCTGGATGACAGGGGTCAGAGGAGATCAATTTCATGCCAGTTACTGTCAGCTACCCCGGCGTTTACATCGAGGAAGTTTCGAGCGGAGTTCACACTATCACCGGAGTGGCGACGTCCATAGCCGCCTTTTTCGGGAGGGCCAGCAAAGGGCCATTGGATCAGGCTGTCCGCATCCTGAGCCCCTCCGACTACACGCGAGCCTTCGGCGGACCCCATCCGGAGAGCGACCTGGCGCAGAGCGTCCGAATGTTCTTCGACAACGGCGGAACCGACTGTTATGTTGTTCGGCTCGCTAAGGGCGCCATTGCTGCGGTCATCAATCTGAAGAGCCTTGACACCAAGAATGTACTCGTCGCGACGGCCAAGAGTCCGGGTGCACTGGGGAATGGGCTCAAGTTGGAAGTAAGCTACGGGACTGTGCTTCCGGACGAAACCTTCAATCTCGCTGTGATCCAGGAAGACGGTGGCGCTGAGGTTGATCGCGAGACTTTTACGGGGCTCAGCATGGCCCCTGGGTCTTCTCAGTTCGCGCCCGACGTCGTAACTCAGGGATCATCCCTCATCAAGCTGGAACTGCACGCCGACTCCAAGGCCGGAGGCGCGTCGGACATAACGTCGTTGGCGAACAGCTTTGCAGGCTTCAGTCAGAGCCGGGTTTTCTTGACTACCCCGATTGCAGGCTTCCGCACAGAGTTCGAACTGATGCTGACCAACACCCCGAATTTCGTTGCCAGTGTTGATGGCAGTCAAGCCATCGACATCAGCCTCGCTACCGTTCTCGGCCCGGTGGGGCCGGCCATCCTGCCCGGATCAGCCTGGTCGCTTGGGAGTATGGCGACGCGCATCCAGCAAGTGATTAATGATCAATTGAACGCTGCTGTTACCGGCCTTTCGGTCACAGTAGGTTTTCAGACAACCGGCAACGTCTCGGCCCTTCGCATCGCCGCTGCGAGCGGTGCTCAGCGTACGGTGCACATTACGCGTGCTTCCGATCCCACCAAAGACTTTGCAAGTGCCGCGATGTTGGGCATCGACCAGGGGGGAATTGAGGCAGCACGGTACAGCAACTATCGCCCCGCGCCAACGGGGGCGTCGCTGGATGATATTGCCGCCCTCCTCCCCCTCGGCGGTTTGCAGCGGGATGACATTACATCCATCGCCATCGATGGTGAACCTCCGATTACGTTCAGCTTTGCATTGATGACCCCACTTGCCACTGATCCCTGGTTTCTCG
>Ga0153915_10007701_pt1 | contig 10184 bp, 7 predicted proteins | sample Opewatmetagenome_2_FD_107003 | JGI IMG/M metagenome (GOLD analysis project Ga0153915, IMG submission 107003) | Freshwater wetland microbial communities from Ohio, USA - Open water 3 Core 3 Depth 3 metaG | ecosystem: Environmental > Aquatic > Freshwater > Wetlands | place: USA: Ohio, Lake Erie... | reverse complement strand
GCCCGGAGCGACCAATCTCGTCACCGGGGTCGCGACCTCCTATACAGACAACACCCCGGTCATCGTCTTCACCGGACAGGTTGCCACCACCGACTATGGCAAAGGGACCTTCCAGGACTCCACGAAGCGCGGGGTGGATGCGGTTGCCATCTTCGATCCCATTACCAAGTCAAGTTCCATGATCCTCTCCCGGGCCAAGGCTGAAGATGAGATCCGCGACGCCATACGCATCGCGCTGTCGGGCCGGCGAGGACCGGTGCACCTCTCCCTCCCAAAGGATGTCGTAGGCGCACCGTTTCACGGGGAGGTGGCCTCGCCGCCGCTGCATCGCTATCCGCGCAACTACTTCGACCGCGGCCTGACCATCGAGGCGGCCCAGAAGCTTGTAAAGGCCAAGTCGCCGGCCATGTTGGTGGGATCCGGCGCGATCGCATCGAACGCCTGCAATTCGAACCTGGAGCTGGCCGAGCATCTCCAGATCCCGGTGGCCACAACACCCAAGGCCAAAGGGGGGTTCCCGGAAGATCACCCGCTGTCCCTGGGGGTCCTCGGTCTTTGTGGCTCGCCTCTGGCTGAGAGCTGGATCAAGTCCGGCCGCACCGATGTGCTTCTGGTGGTTGGAGCCAGCCTCAACCAGATGACCACGCTCAGTTGGGATCCGCGGCTGGCGCCTTCGGATACCTTGATCCACGTGAACATCGAGCCCGAGGAGATCGGTAAGAACTACCGTGCGGACCTGCCGCTGGTAGGAGATGCCATGACCATCATCGACGAGATCGCCTTCCGGGTGCTGCGGTTTATCAACGAGTTGGGTGATTGCCAGACAAATCGGGTGCAAGAGGTGGCGGAGCTGCGGGAAAAAGTCGGCCGCTATCTCAACCCGCAAGACATGACATCCGAGCAGGTGCCGATTCACCCGGCCCGGCTTATTAAGGATCTGGAAAAGGGTCTACCCGAAAACGCCATTCTCTTTTCGGATACGGGCAATCACACGAACTGGGCCATTCACTACCTCTGCGTGAAGCGGCCCGGTTCGTTCATCGCGCCCTTCGGAATGCTCCCCATGGGATATGCTACGGCCGCTGCCGTGGGCGGGAAATTCGCGGCCCCGGACCGGCCGGTGGTGGCCCTGGTGGGCGATGGGTGCTTCCTGATGAACGGCATGGAAGTGGCCACAGCTGTCGATTACAATATTCCCGTGATCTGGGTCGTCATGAACAACGCCAAGCTTGGCATGGCCTATGATATCCAGAAGCTGGTGGGAATCGAGAATCCCGTGGCCAGCCATTTCCGGCCGGTGAATATTGCCAGGGTGGCCGAGGGGTACGACGCGGTCGGCCTCCGGATCACGAAACCAGGTGAACTGGCCGAACTCCTCCCCAAGGCCATCGCCTCGGGCCGGCCGACCGTCTTTGACTGCGTGATCGCCCGCGAAGCGATCCCGCCGCTCGCCCCTTACCTGGAGGGCCAGAAGGCGTTCTTCAAGCGGGTGGATATGCTCTGAGAGCGATTGGGGATAACGATGTCTCAAAGGAAGAAAGGCGCAGATAAACCCGATTCCCTCTATCTGTGCGCGCCGGTGAACGCACTGGTTGAGGGCATCTATGAAGAGAAGATCCCGCTGCAGGAAATCAAGAGGCACGGCGATTTCGGCCTGGGCACCTTCAACCATCTGGATGGGGAAATGGTCCTCCTGGACGGCCGGGTTTACCAGATATGCGGAAACGGCCAGGTGAACCGCATCACCGACGACAGCGTCCTGACCCCTTTTGCAGCCGTCACTTTCTATCACCCCTTGAGCCACGAGAATCTGGCAAAAGAAATGCCCTATGAATCCTTCCTGGACTGGTTGGGAGCGCTTCTGCCTTCCCCCAACATCTTCTACGCCATCCGCATCGAAGGCACCTTTTCCCGGATCAGGGCGCGCTCCGTTCCCAGGCAGGAAAACTACAGGCCCCTGGCGGAGGTAGCCAGTGGACAATCGCTCTTTCACTGGCAGGATATTCAGGGCACATTGGCCGGCTTCTTTACCCCATCTTTTCTTCCTTCCGTCAGCGTACCCGGGCTGCACCTGCATTTTCTCTCAGACGATCTCGGGCGCGGCGGGCACCTGCTGGAATGCGTTCCCACGGAAGTTCGCGTCGGGGTACAAATGATCTACCATCTGGAGCTGTCTCTGCCCAGGAGCCTGGATTACCTGACATGGGATTTTCGGAGAGATATTGGCGCGGATTTGCACAAGGCCGAGAAGTAGTTATCCCCAACGGTAAAGTATTCATAACAGCCGATCGCTGAATCACGACGACGGGGGCCACCATGGAAATCCTGAAGAGGAAAGAGAAGAATGCGCTGGTGATTTCGTTGAAGGGGAGACTGGACGCGGTCACAACCCCCGTGCTGGAGAAAGACCTGACGGAACTCCTGGCCGGTGGGGAGAGGTTTCTGGTCTTGGACCTGGGAGACCTGGACTACATCAGCAGTGCAGGACTCAGGACCCTTCTGGTCGTCACCAAGAGACTCAGGGAAAAGCAGGGCAGACTCCTCCTGGCCTCTCTGAAGAGTGTGGTGAGGGAGGTGTTCGAAATCTCCGGTTTCAGCTCTATCATTCCCATCTTCGAATCGGTGGACGCGGCAATCTCCAGCCCGGGATGACCCTGTCCGCCGGCCCCCGTCGCGGAGCAGGGGATCTATAGAAAGCATGGACTGGACGTGACGATTCTCTCCGGCGGCCCTCAAAGCCCTCCTCCCCTGGACCTTCTGAGGGAGGGGAAGGCGGATTTTGCCACCCTGTGGCTCTCCACCGGCATCCAGGCACTTGCCCAGGGCCTGAATCCGGTCAATATCGGTTTCATCACCGACTTGCCTAAACAGAATAAGCCCCCTGTGTCCAGCAAGCCAGTTATGGGTCAAGATCAGCCCGATAAAGGGGCGGCGGGAATCTAATGAACCGGTAAGAAGGACCAGCGAAAATGTCAACTTCGGAACGAGGTACCAGGCCCATGCGGAATGGGAGGAACCAGATTCGTGAGGGGAGGAGTTATCCCCTCGGGGCCACGATCGATCCGGAGGGAATCAACTTCAGCGTTTTTTCGAGGGACAGCGACGCCGTCGAATTACTTTTGTTCGACCGGGCGGATGATGCCCGATCGTCTCGCATCATCCGGCTCGACCCGAAGAAGAACCGGACCTATCACTACTGGCATGTCTTTGTTCCCGACCTCGGCCCGGGTCAGATTTACGGGTACCGGGCGATCGGACCCCACGAACCCTCCAAGGGCCTGCTCTACGATCCCGAGAAATTGCTCCTCGATCCCTATGGCCGGGCTGTGACCGTGCCCGAAAATTACAGCCGTCTGGCCGCGAGGCAACCCGGCGACAACTCGGCCACGGCCATGAAGAGCGTGGCCGTGGACCCCAGCGCTTATGACTGGGAAGGGGACCGGCCCCTGCATCGGCCTTTCGCCAAGACGGTGATCTATGAAATGCATGTCCGGGGGTTTACCCGTCACCCCAGCTCCGGAGTAAGGGGAGAAAAAAAGGGAACCTATGCCGGGCTCATCGAAAAGATCCCTTATCTGAGGGATCTCGGGATCACGGCCGTTGAATTGCTGCCGGTCTTTCAATTTGACCCGCAGGACGCTTCCCCGGGGCTGGTCAACTACTGGGGGTACAGCCCGGTCTGCTTTTTCGCCCCCCACCAAGGATATAGTTCCCGGAAGGACCCCCTGGAAGTTCTGGACGAATTCCGGGACATGGTGAAGGCCCTTCACCGGGCGGGCATTGAGGTGATCCTCGACGTGGTCTATAACCACACGGCCGAGGGCGATCACCGGGGGCCGACATTCTGTTTTAAAGGCCTCCAGAACGACATGTACTACATTCTGGAGAATGACGGGGCTGCCTATGCCGATTACTCCGGGACCGGGAACACCCTGAATGCCAACCGATCCATCGTCCGCCGTCTGATCATCGACAGCCTCCGCTACTGGGTCCGGGAGATGCACGTGGACGGCTTCCGGTTTGACCTGGCCTCCATCCTCTCCCGCGACGAGACCGGCCGCCCCCTGAAAAACCCTCCGGTTCTCTGGGACATTGAGACCGATCCGGTACTGGCCGGCACCAAGCTGATCGCCGAAGCCTGGGATGCCGCCGGTCTCTACCAGGTGGGCAGTTTTATCGGGGACAGATGGAAGGAATGGAATGGAAAATTCCGGGACGATGTCCGGAGTTTCCTGAAAGGGGATAACGGGACCGTCTCCCGGGTGGCCACCCGGCTCCTGGGAAGCCCTGACTTCTACGGCCAAAAGGAAAGAGAACCCGAGCAGAGCATCAATTTTGTGACCTGTCACGACGGTTTCACCCTGAACGACCTGGTCTCCTTCAACGAGAAGCACAACGAGGCCAATGGAGAGGAGAACCGGGACGGGTCCAACGACAACCTGAGCTGGAATTGCGGTGCAGAGGGGCCCACGGATGATCCGGATATCGAAAGGCTTCGCAACCGGCAGGTGAAGAACTTTCTTACGATCACGCTCCTTGCCGTGGGGGCCCCCATGCTTCTCATGGGCGATGAGGTGAGGCGGACCCAAAGGGGCAACAATAACGCTTATTGCCAGGATAATGAGATCAGCTGGTTCGACTGGAGTCTGCTCGACCGGCATCCTGACGTTCGTCGTTTTGTCAAGCAGCTCATCTTCTTCCGGTTGAGAAGGGACGCGGCCGAGGAAGAAGGCTTAACCCTGAATGAGCTTCTGCGCCGTGGACAGGGCCATTGGCACGGCGTCAAACTCAACCAGCCCGACTGGGGGGATCATTCCCACAGCCTGGCCTGCACGGTGAGGAGCATCAAGGGAAGATTTCTGATCCATCTGTTGTTCAATCCCTACTGGGAGGCTCTCGAGTTCGAGCTTCCGCCGCTGGGGGAGATTCCGGCATCCGCCTGGCATCGCTGGATTGATACCTCTCTCGATTCACCGGACGACCTCTGCGAAGAGGCAAGCGCTCCAGCCTTGACGGGAAAGACCTACCGGGTACACCCAAGATCCGTCGTGGTTTTATTCGTCCGGCTTTTGAATAAACATGAGTGACGATATGTACGCAAAACTCTATGCCCTTTTTTCGCCCAAGAATTGTAGGCGCCCGTGGCGTAGTGGCCACGCTTTGTCCCGTCAGGTCTGCGGAGGAGCTGGAGCCCTTTGGGCGGAGCGGCAATTCGTTGCCGGAAGCCTCAAGGGAGATAAGGTATTGACCAAGGCGCCGGACTCGCCAGATGAATGGATGATCTAAAACAACTTTATATGGGAGGAGATAATGGCTACCAAAGTCGCGATCAATGGGTTCGGAAGGATTGGCAGGCTCGTTCTCGCCGCGATGGCAGAACGGGGGTTGTTGGGAACAGAGTTTGATGTGGTTGCCGCCGTAGACGTTGCCACCGAAGCAAAGTATTTCGCCTATCAGTTGAAGTATGACTCTGTCCACGGCCGATTTCGGGGAACCCTGGGCGCCGAAAAGAGCAAGCCTTCTTTAGAAAAGGAAGACATCCTGATTATAAACGGGAAAAAGACTTTTTGCTTGGGGGCGCCCAAGACGCCCGATCTTCTTCCATGGAGGGACCTCGGAGTTGAGTATGTGATCGAGTCAACGGGGCTCTACACGGACGGGGAGAAAGCCGGTCTTCACTTGAAGGCGGGGGCCAAGAAGGTGATCATCACGGCACCCGCGAAGGGGGGGGTGAAGACCTTCGTCATGGGGGTCAACGAGAGGGAATATGACCCGGGAAAACATCATGTCGTTTCCAATGCCTCTTGTACGACCAACGGTCTTGCCCCGATCGTCCATGTGATCCTGAAAGAAGGGATTGGCCTCGAAAAAGGAGGGATGACCACGATCCACTCCTACACGGCTACGCAGAAGACCGTGGATGGGCCTTCGCGAAAGACCTGGAGAGAAGGCCGGGCAGCGGCCATCAATATCATCCCTTCCAGTACGGGAGCCGCCAAGGCCCTTCACGAGGTAATTCCGGAGGTGAAGGGGAAATTATGGGGGATGGCTTTCCGCGTTCCGACACCGGATGTTTCCGTTATCGATTTCACGTTTCGTTCCATGAGGGAGAGCACGATCGAAGAGATCGACGCCCTGATGAAGAAGGCCTCAGAATCTTATCTGAAGGGGATCCTTGAATATACGGATGAAGAAGTGGTTTCCAGTGACTTCATTCATTCAACCAGTTCTTCCATCTATGATTCCGTCACTACCCTTTCGAATAATTTCCCGGGCAAGCAGGGCGCATTCAAGATCATTGCCTGGTATGACAACGAATGGGGCTATTCGAATCGGGTGGTGGATCTACTTCGGTATATGGCGTCCAAGGAACGGTAACGTGGGAAATTGCCGGATATTGAGGCCATGAGGGGAGCTGAAAGATCCAGAAGGGAGCGTAGATGGAAAACACCGATCTTAATTTTGAAATAACCAAACTCGGAGAGTGTCGCTTTCCGTCGCCCATGGCCGGGGTGCGGTTCGTTCGGGATGAAGAACACGGTCTAATCCATTCCGATCTTCGTGAAATTAAGAAGTTCCTGGAGGGGGGAAAGGAACCCCCGTCCATGGAACTCGCCGGGCCGAGGGAGAAAATCTACTTCGACCCTTCCAGGCTGAAGTGCGGCATCGTTACCTGCGGGGGGCTCTGCCCGGGGTTGAACGATGTCATCCGGGCGATTGTCTTGGGCCTGCACCATCACTACGGGGTGAAGACGGTCTACGGCTTTCCCTTTGGATATGAAGGGCTGGCTAAAAAATATGGTCATACCCCCCTGGAACTCACCCCTCAGGTGGTCGGCCGCATTAACCAGAGTGGAGGAACCCTTCTGGGTTCATCCAGGGGGTCACAGAACATAGCCGAGATGGTGGATACGCTCGAGCGCATGAATATCGGGGCCCTGTTTACCATCGGAGGGGATGGGACTTTACGCGGGGCCCGGGCCATAAGCGAAGAGGTGAGGCGGCGGGGGCTGAAAATTTCGGTGGTCGGAATCCCGAAGACGATCGATAATGATATTTCCTATGTGCAGATGTCCTTCGGTTTTGATACTGCCGTTTCCGAGGCGAGGAGGGTCACCTACGCCGCCCACAGCGAGGCCGAGGGGGCCCGGAACGGCGTCGGGCTGGTAAAACTCATGGGCCGGGAGTCCGGGTTCATTGCCGCCTATATCGCCCTTGCGGACAGCCAGGTTAATTTCTGCCTGGTGCCCGAGGTTCCCTTCGGACTGGAGACCTTCCTGGGAGCGCTCCGGGAGAGGCTGGAGAGGAGGGGCCATGCCGTCGTCGTCGTCGCCGAAGGAGCAGGGCAGGACTTGATGAAAGGCACGGGAGAGCAGGATGCCTCCGGCAACATACGGCCTAGCGATATCGGCCTTTTTCTCCGGGATCAGATCCGGGAGTTCTTCAGCCGGCTCGGCATGGCGGCCAACCTGAGGTATATCGACCCCAGCTACACGATCCGGAGCCAGCCGGCCAATGCCCGTGACTCCGCCTACTGTCTCTTGCTGGGCCACCATGCGGTCCACGCCGCGATGGCGGGACGGACGGAGATGGTGGTGAGCTTCTGGAGGAATGAGCTCACCCATGTGCCTATTCCCATGGCCGTTTCCCAGCGGAAGAAGATCGACCCGAATGGAGCGCTGTGGAACGCTGTCATTTCATGCACGGGCCAGCCGAAGGATCTGAGGTAATTCCTGTTCTCTGATACGGGGCAGGAATCAAGAGCCGATTGTGACCTTTTTGGCGTTATTTAACCGGGAAGGGACTACGGTTTTTCCGCGATCTTGTGAGGAAAAAGTAGCCCCGGAAGGACAGCCTGAAACCCAGAAATCCCCCCCCAACCCCCCCTTTGTAAAAGGGGGGCAAGGGGGGATTTATCGCGAATGCACGGCATATGTCCTTCTTGCCAACCTATTGGTATTAGTCGGGCACTAAGTGCATAAAGCCCGGAGAGTTTTCGGTAAGGAGTGGCCATCAAAATGAAACTTCCCCCCCATAAGACCAAGATTGTTTGCACCCTAGGACCTGCTTCTGATTCTCCCCCGGTCATGGAGCAGATGATTCTGGCGGGAATGGATATTGCCCGGCTCAACTTTTCCCACGGAGATTTCGCCGGCCATCGGAAGGTGATCGAAAATCTCCGTGCGGCAGCGCGCCGGGCCGGGCGGCGAGTGGCCATTATGGCCGATCTCCCGGGGCCCAAGATCCGCATCGGTCAATTTTCCAAAGAGCCGATCCAGCTGAAGTCCGGTGACCCCTTCACCCTCACGACGGAGCAGATCGCCGGAGACGGGGGTCGGGTTACGGTCACCTTTGAACCTCTGCCCAAAGCGGTAAAACCGGGGGATACCATTTTCCTGAATGATGGATTTATCCAGCTCGAGGTCGTGAAGGTCGAGGGGAAAGAGGTGCAATGCCGTGTCCTGGTCGGCGGCGAGCTCCGGTCCCGCAAAGGGCTCAACCTGCCGGGAATCGATCTCGGCATCAGCGCCTTTACCGAGCGCGACCGCGAGGGGTTGAAATTCGCTTCGGAGAACGGGGTGGATGCGGTCAGTCAATCCTTTGTTCAGTCAGGGGGGGATATCGACGCGGTCCGCCGGGCGGCGGAAACCCTCGACTACCACCCGCTGATCATCGCCAAGATCGAGCGCTCCCGGGCCCTGGACCGGATGGATAAGATCCTCCAGGCGGCGGATGGGATCATGATTGCGAGGGGGGACTTAGGGGTGGAAATCCCCATCGAGCAGATCGCGGTGGTTCAAAAGCGCCTCATGCGCCAGGCCAATCTCCTCGGGAAACCGGTCATCACCGCCACTCAGATGCTCGAGTCGATGACCGAAAACCGGCGGCCCACCCGCGCCGAGTCCACCGACGTCGCCAACGCGATTCTGGACGGGACGGACTGCGTCATGCTTTCCGGGGAGTCGGCCATGGGGAAATATCCCGTGGACGCGGTGGCCATGCTGGCCAAGATCGCGGAGGCCGTTGAGCCTCATCGGCCCCCCCATTATGTGCGGGAGGCATTGAAAGACGTTGGCCGGGGCGGTAAGGCCAGTCTTGCGGACCTGATCGCTTTCAGTGTCGAGACAACCCTTGAGCGGATCTCCCCCGCAGCCGTGTTTGTGCCGACCCGCAGCGGATATACCGCCAGGAGTATTGCCCGATTCCGGTTGCCGGTATGGATCGCCGCGTTGAGTTCTCAGGAAGCGACCTGCCAGGGTCTTCAATTCTCCTACGGGGTTTACCCGGTCCATGAGCCCGAGCATCCGGAGAATTGGAAATCCTATGTAACGAAATGGTTACGCGACCATGAGGTGAAAGGAGAATTCGTAGTTCTTACGGAGGGGCCTTCCACGAAACACCCGGAAACAAATAACCGAATGGAAATTATCGAACTTGATAAAATTTAGGTTTCATAGTCCCGCTCTCCCCGGCTTTCCAAGAGAATGGGTGAAAAGATTTTAAATATTCCCCCTCACCCTACCCTCTCCCGCCGGGGGAGAGGGTATAAAGATTGAAATAAGCAAGCAATTCCCTCCCCCTTGATGGGGGAGGGTGAGGGTGGGGGTGGGGAGAAGTCCTGGGCAGGCATGAACGACCAATAGTAATGACTGCTCATCGATCGCCAATCCATGACCTAAAGGAGAGAGAAGATGGCAAAGATTGTCAAGATTATCGGAAGAGAGATCCTGGATTCCCGGGGGAATCCGACCGTCGAGGCTGAGGTTTGGCTCGAGGATGGAAGCAAGGGCAGGGCGGCGGTTCCTTCCGGCGCGTCCACCGGCGTGCATGAAGCCCTGGAACTGCGCGACGGGGACAAAGCCCGCTACGGCGGAAAGGGCACGCGGAAAGCCGTCGGGCATGTGAACAAAGAAATTGCGAACGCCGTCATCGGCCTGGACGGCCTGGACCAGGGCGGTGTTGACCGGGCGATGCTGGCGCTGGACGGTACGCCCAATAAGAGCAAGCTGGGGGCGAATGCGATCCTGGGCGTTAGCCTGGCGGTGGCTCGCGCCGCGGCGGCCTCGGTTGGCCTGCCGCTGTACCGTTACCTGGGCGGAACGGCAGCCAAGGTATTACCGGTGCCCATGTTCAACATTCTGACCGGGGGGGTGCACGCCAACTGGCAGGGCACCGACTTCCAG
>Ga0153915_10007700_pt1 | contig 10184 bp, 12 predicted proteins | sample Opewatmetagenome_2_FD_107003 | JGI IMG/M metagenome (GOLD analysis project Ga0153915, IMG submission 107003) | Freshwater wetland microbial communities from Ohio, USA - Open water 3 Core 3 Depth 3 metaG | ecosystem: Environmental > Aquatic > Freshwater > Wetlands | place: USA: Ohio, Lake Erie... | reverse complement strand
TAAATTGTTTGATTGTGTCTGTCTATATAATATCGAATTGGCCATGGCGCAAGTTTATTATTTACAAAATGTTACACTACCTTTTTGGAAACGGCACTAGATATCGACCCAGGTTTTATGCCAAAAGTTTTGTCGCCTTTTAGAGTACCTGCCAGCCGTCTTTCGAAGGCGGGAGAGCTTGAACGGACGATTATATTGGCAGCTAATAAACTTCAAGGAAGAGGAGGCATTGTTGTGATAAATGATTGCGACGATGGCTGCCCTGCCCAAGATGGTCCTGCGTTACTCGGACGCGCCAAAATAGCACGAAATGATTTGCCAATTTCCGTAATTCTTGCAAAAAGGGAATTTGAAGCATGGTTTTTAGCGGCGGCTGAATCTTTGCGAAATAAACGTGGACTTCCAAATAATCTTGTGCCGCCAGAGAACCCAGAATCTATTCGTGGTGCTAAAGAATGGTTGGGCGATAAAATGTCTGTCGGTGGAAGCTATAAAGAAACAACTGATCAACCTGCCTTTACAGCAGTGTTTGACATGAATGCTGCACGTGCTGCCGATTCTTTTGACAAGTGTTATCGAGAAATCAGAAACATGCTTGAGAATTTGCGCAACAGGGCATTATGAAGGTATCGAGGTTTGGTCAAAAGATAAAACGCAGGTCGGGAATCAGCCAGTTGATGGTTGATATGGGCGAGGGGCTAAAGGCAGGCGAGGATATCCTGATGCTCGGAGGGGGCAACCCGTCGCATATACCTGAAGTGGACGAGGTTTTTCGCCGGATAATGAGCAGGCTTCTTGAGAAAGAAGGCGCATTCGAGCGGGCGGTCGGTGATTATGACCCGCCGCAGGGCAACAAGGAATTTATCGATGCAATCTGCGAATTGCTACGGGCTGAGTGCGGGTGGAATATCAAGCCGGGCAATATTGCTCTTACAGCGGGAAGTCAGTCGGCGTTTTTTATACTCTTCAACATCTTTGCGGGCGAGTTCGAAGACGGCTCAAAAAAGAAGATTTTGCTGCCTCTTGCACCCGAATACACCGGCTACTGTGATGTTGGTTTTACCGACGGGTTGTTTGTGGCGAATAAGCCCGACATTGAACACATCGATGAACACACCTTCAAATATCATGTGGATTTTGACCGGCTTAATGTGGATGGAGATATCGGGGCTATTTGTATCTCAAGGCCTACCAACCCCACGGCAAATGTCCTGACCGATGCTGAGGTCGCCAAGCTTGATTCGTTTGCCCGGGCTAAAGGTGTCCCATTGATTATCGACAACGCATACGGTTCGCCTTTTCCTAATATCATCTTCACCGAGGCAAAACCGCTTTGGAATGAAAACACGATTTTATGTATGAGCTTGTCGAAGTTCGGGCTTCCCGCGACACGGACGGGTATTGTCATCGCCAGAGAAGAAATTATCGAAATGGTCTCGGAGATGAACGCAGTAATGAGCTTGAGCACTGCCAGTTTAGGTGCTGTGATTGGGACCGAGCTTGTGCGAACAGGCGAGCTTGTTCGACTAAGTAAAGAAGTCATAAGACCCTATTATCAGAATAAGGCAAAATGGGCGGTTCAGCGGCTTTGCGAATTGCTCGACGGAATTGATTTTCATATTCACAAGCCGGAAGGGGCGTTCTTCTTGTGGCTCTGGCTACCCGGCTTGAAAACTACCGATGCTGAATTATATCGGCGATTGAAAAAACATGGTGTTCTCATTGTCCCCGGTCATTACTTTTTCCCCGGTCTTGAAGATGACTGGGAGCACAAACAGCAGTGCATTCGCATAAGCTATGCTCAGGATATTGACAAAGTTGCAGCCGGTCTGAAAATTATCGCCGACGAAATTATGTTCGCCTGCAAAAAAGGTTAGGTCTGTCTGCTGTGCGCAAGGTAAGCGACTATGCATTTGTCGTAAAGATGTCGCGGGCGATGTCTTCCCCTGCGTTGCTGGCGTAGTAGTTCTCAACTGCCTTCTGGCCTTTGCTTTCAAACATCTTTGCTGAGGAGAATGCGCCGCTTTTCATCAGGATGGCGATGGCTATGCACGCGGCGACGTTGGCGAATGAGTGTTTGTACCTGGAGCATCTTTCGATAATGCTAAGGTCGGGACGGATGTTTCGGAGACGTTCAGCTTTGGCTGTTGTTCTCAGGCAGTGTTTGAGCACACCGATTGCCTGCGTATTGGCCCGCATCAGCAAATCAAGATTGTGCGGCTGGGATTTTAACATGGATATTGCGAGTTCAACATTGCCGAGGCGTGCCAGTCGTCGCTGGCACCGCGGACAGTTAGCGATGTGGTTTTGTATCCAGTGCCGGTCGGGGGTGAAACCGTCGGCCAGCAGCCGAAGTACCCGGTCTCTAAGTTGTCTGCAACAGGTTTTTGCCTTCGCGGCCCACATATTATTACCTTGTTTCCTTTCTCATCCAGACGGCTAAAAGCTGGACCGCTTTACACCTGTAAACTCTGGCGGTCGCAGCCGTGATTCCCAATATCTTTGCGACCTGCTCATACGGCAGGTCTCCCAGGTCGTGCAGGGTTACGACGTCACGTAAATGCTCCGGCAGTTCTGCGATACCCGCTCTTAACGCCTCAGTCATATACCGCGTATCAAGCTCAGCGGCGGGTGAGTTCATATTGTGCTGGGCGGTTATTCTCGGCGGGAGATTATTTTTCTCGACAAGTTTATGTCTCAGGATTGATATGGCTATATTGCTTGCCGAGCGGAAGACATATGCCTTTACATTTTCCGGCTTGCATCCGTGCTCGTGGTGCGCGAGTTTCAGGAACGTATCCTGATACGCGTCGCAAACGTCCTGCTCATTGCCGAGTATCCGCCAGAGCATATTGACCAGTTCCCGGCCGTGCCACTGCATTGCGCAGAGAACCCAACCCTGCGTCTGTTCCAACGCCTTTGGGATTGGAATATCCCACAACAACTCGATGCTGACAGCCCTGCCAGTCATAATTTCTCCGATTATTAAGACGCGCTGCCTGATATTATGTTAACACCAATTTGATGTTAAATGATTAAAAATCTTATTTTTTCTGAATAACAGCAGACCCAGCCTGCGCGTCTTGATTTACAGGAGGGAGGCATGAAAAACAGTGATGCTTTTGTTAGGAGTATAGGGAAATGGCTTTAACTCTTTATAAAGACAAAGCTTACAAGCAAAAGGCACAGCCGGGCGATGTGGTTACTCTTGTGGATGAGTTGCTCGCAAAGGCCGTGGATGTCGGCGCCAGCGATATTCATTTTGAGCCGACCAGCGCCGAGCTGGTGGTAAAATTTCGTCTTGACGGGTTGCTGAACACGGTTGAGTCACTGCCAAAATCCATCTCGGACAACGTAATTGCCCGGCTGAAAGTTTTGGGCGGGCTTCTGACGTATCGCAACGATTTGCCGCAGGAAGGACGAATGGAAATCAGCAACGGTTGTGATAATGTTGTTGACCGGCGGCTCTCAGTATTCCCGACAATATATGGCCAAAGAGCTGTAGTGAGAATCTTTTACAAGAATGCGCAGTTGACAGACCTTGAACAACTGGGATTCTCGTCGGCGATATATGCGGCGTTGAAACAAACCGTCTGTGCTAATCAGGGCGTTCTGCTGGTGACGGGGCCGGCGGGCAGCGGCAAAAGCACTACCCTGGCCGCTGTTCTGAGGCACATCCAGAAACAGTTCCCGGGTAAAAGCATCGTTACGCTGGAAGATCCCGTGGAGATTCGACTCGACGGCGTTACCCAGGTTCAAATCACCCCTTTCGGTCCGATGACGTTTCCGACGGCGCTGCGTTCACTTCTTCGCCAGGACCCGCAGGTCCTGATGATAGGCGAAATTCGCGATGCGGAGACAGCGAAAATAGTAATTGAGGCGGGGCTTACGGGGCATTTGCTTATGAGCACGATGCACAGCGGCTCGGCTGCGTCGGCGATTCTGCGACTCCTTGAAATGAGTATCGAGCCATATCAGGTAACGTCGAGTGTCTCGGCGGTTCTCAATCAACGGCTCGTCCGCCGGTTATGTAGCAAATGCAAAAAACAAACAACCGCCGGCGATTGCGAACCGGTCGGATGCGATGAATGTTTTGGGACGGGATTTAAAGGCAGAATGTTAATAGCGGAACTGGTCCGGCTCGACAGGCCGCTGCGAAAGGCGATTCTTGCCAGGACCGACGCCGACGAGATTGAGAAAATTTTGAGTAATAAAGGTCACACCGGCATGCTTGAAGACGGCAAACGATTAGTCGCCGATGGTCTGACGACGCGAGAAGAACTGGATAAGGTATGCGGTTCTGCCGGTGAAATTTGACAGGTCGATATTAAGACGGGAGATTAAGAATGGCGACGTTCGAATATAGTGCGATGACAGCCTCGGATCGGCTTATGAAAGGAATTATCGAAGCCGGGTCGGTGCAGGAAGCGACCGAATTGCTCGAGCAGATGCGCCTCAAGGTCAATTTGCTCGAAAAGGCCTTGCCTGAAAGACCGAAAACGCTTATCGCCAGAACGGAGTTTTTGCTTTTTAATCAGCAGCTTGCCTCACTTACCAAAGCGGGAATCCCCCTTGAAAAAGGACTGCGAGAGTTGTCGAAGGACGTGGCTTCGAGGCCGATGCGCAAACTGATAGATTCGATTGCCATCGACCTTGAAGCGGGGATGAGCATTGAACGGGCCTTTGAGAAGAGGAAAGAGCATTTCCCGCCGCTCTATGGTCGAATGCTCAAGGCCGGCGTCGAGACGGGCCGGCTCAGCGAAATGCTGACGAGCTTGAACAGGCACATCGAGATTACCAACCAGACAAGACGGATAGTATTCGAAGCAACGGCTTATCCGGCGGTCGTATTTGTTATGGGTTCTGTTATTATGACTTTCGTGCTCGTGTTTTTGATTCCAAAGTTCAGGGGTATTTTAACAGAAATGCTGGGAGAAAATCAACTGCCTATGGTGACACAGTTCATTTTATCTATTTCGGATCACATTTTATATTTCTGGCTGGTGGTTGGCTGTCTGGTTGTTGCGATTTTTGGAATCAATGCGATTCTCCGGTCCTCCCCGGCAGGGCGGCGAATCAGGGAAGCGATAATTTTACGCATACCCGCGTTCGGGGCTTTGTATCACAGCACCATATTGAGCAAGATGGCCGAGGCAATGGCGATGATGGTCTCGGCCGGCTGTGATATGCCAACGTGCCTGCGGCTTGGACCTGATGCGACGGGCAGCGAAACGCTGAGAAGGGAGGGCGACATTATCGCCGGGCAGATTGAGAAAGGGGCCGGCATTCTCGACGCCGGGCAATTCTGCCGGGTTATGCCGCGGTTTTTTCTGTATTCGATTCAATTAGGTTCGCAGCGAAATGAACTGGAAGACAACCTGCGAAGTTTAGGCGATATGTATGCCCAGCAGGTTCGCAGCGCCCAGGCCCGCCTGCAGGGGTTGTTGCTGCCCGTTATGATTATTATTGTGGGCTTTTTCATAATGTTGTGCATTCTTGCTATATTTGCGCCAATGATAAAAATAATCACAACTCTGGATGTGGGATGATTGGATTATGCTGATTGCTTTGGCGATTGTGCTGTTGATTGCCTCCGGTGTGCTTGCCTTTTACAGGCCGGGTTTGGGGTTTGTCGCAGGCATTGTGCTTAGCGTTGCTATGTTTGTTCAGGGTGCTGTATTAGAGCGAGTGGAGATATTTGGCGCTGCGCCTGTTATTTTTTTCCTTACGATGACAGTAACGGCTTTCGGTCCTCGCAGAGATGGTTCACAATGGGCCAGAATATGGGCGAGGCGGATTCTGACGGCTTGTGGCTTGATTCTGTTTACGGTCGCGGCCTTTGCGTCTTTTGGTACTTGGGGCGGAATTGGACTGGCTTTTGTGCAGTTGTTTATATTGGCGGTAATCGGCGCGTTTGCTACGTCGGAGCTGGCCAGGTCTTCTTATGTGATAACCACGATTGGCGCGAGTATGAGGCAGAATCTCCCGCTGCCTATGGCGCTGGAAATGGCCGCGGTCGGCCAGGATTACAAGCGGGCGGATATACTTCGAAATATAAAAAAATGGCTTGTAGAGGGATACCCTTTGAGTGAATCGCTCAGGCGCGGATATCCCAAGTGTCCCGGCCATATCATGGCGATGGTCGCTGCAGGAGAGCGAATCGGGCAGATTCCACAGGCGATTGGCGCTTTGGAGCAGGACCTGGTCGCAAAGGCGAGCACCAGCAAAAAAATCAGGCATACTCCCACCTTTTATCCGCCGATAGTGCTGCTTTTTATTGTTATGCAGGTATTACTGCTTATGGTGTTTATCGTGCCTAAATTTCGCGTGGTACTTATGGAAATGAGCGGGGACGCGCAATTGCCGGCAGCGACAAGGACGTTGGTAACAATTGCTGAATTTTTTACAAAGGGTTCTGGTTCGTTGTTTGGCCTGGGGTTGGCCTTACTGGTTTTGGTCTGGGGTGTTGTTTATATTCGCGTCAGGGCCAGGCCCCGTCGAGTTGAAAAGCCGTATCGGATTTCCTGCATAGGCGATTTTTTAAAATGGCATCTGCCTTTTATTCGTCGGTACGAGTGGTGTATCGCGATGCAGCGAATTGCTGGTCTGCTTCGGCTTTCGCTTAATGCTGGCTGCACTGTCAACGAAGCGATAGCTAATACACTCCGGCTGGATATTAACGAATGCTTCAAAAGAGGATTGAAAGAGTGGCTGGCGAAAGTCGAGCAAGGTGACGACATAGGCCAGTCCGCCCAGCAGTGCGGCATGGGCGGCGCTATGGCGTGGGCCTTTGCTGATGTGCATAACCACCGAAATACTCTTGATATTCTTGAAACGCTTGAGACGTCGTATCGCTGGGGCTACAGCCGGGCAGCCGCATTGGCAAGGTTCATAATCGGCCCCTGTGAAACAATTTGTCTTGGGCTGATGGTTGGGTTCATTGCTTATGCTATGTTTTCTCCGATGATAGCAATTATATACGCAACGGCGAATTCCATGACGCCCTGATTGGATTGGACGAAAGACGAAAAAATGACAACTGAACGAGTCAGATACCGAGGCCTGATGATGACGGAACTGATTGTTTCGCTGACGGTTCTGGGTATGCTTATGGTTACCTTCACCATATCGCTTGATGGTTTCAGACGGCTGAACCACTACCAGTTCACAAGGCAACGCTGTGTGTCAGCAGCGCAGGCGACGCTTGACAGCATTACCGTCACCGGTACAGCGATTAACGGAGCTGACGTGAACCGGCTGTGGCCCGGCGTGGTTATTAAAATTGACGAATCGGAGGGAACGGGCCAGTGGAAAGGATTAAAGTTTATTCGGGTAACGGCCGGCAGTGCTGCGCTAAACAAAAAAGTAGAAGTCTGCTTAGCGAGATATTTCTCGAAAGGCGATATCGCGATAAGCAAAGCAGGCGATATACCTGTTTTGAAGGAGCGTTAAGATGCGCAAGGGTTATTGTCTTGTCGAAATGGTGGTTGTCATTTTCGTTATGGCAATGGTCATGGTAACGCTCGAGCGTTTTTTTAGAACGTTTACATACGATTTGCCGAGGAACTCACGGCTAATTCAGGAAAACCACACCCTTAGCAATGCGGTAAGCCATATACGGGCTGATGTTGCTTTAGCCAAAACCCTGTCACGGGCCGGCGGTGATTCTAACGAGCCGAATACGCTATTTGTGGAATTATCCAATGGCGCGGTTTCTTACAAATTCAGTGATGGCCGGATTCTTCGCAGTTTTGCCGGCGGTGTTAAAGATACGGCAGCAGGGGATATGGTTTGGTCGGTTCCCCATGGCTGGATTGAATGGCAGGTCTGGAGTAAAGACAACGAAGGATATGCTGTCGAGGTGAGCACCTGCGTCGAGGATAAAAATTTCGGCCATATACGAAAAAAGATGGCTAACAACAATTTGTTTTTTGCCGGCGCATTAAGGGAAACTGCTGAATGAATACCAGAAAGACAAAACCCGGTGGTTTCATTTTGTTTTTTATCGTTGTTATCCTTGCGCTGATTGGGACGTATATGATTGTTTTGACCTCGGATGCGAACATCTTTGGTTTTCAGGCCGACCGGGCGTACCTTGAAGCGTGCCAGCAGAACCTTACCGCAAGCGGATTGAATTGGGCGAAGAAAAACATAGGCGCCTTAAAACCAACGACCAGTCCGGTTGGACTTGATGTTTCCGATATGGGGATTAAAAACGCGGCCTTGAGCGTTAAATTGTCTGTCGGGGAGAAGGGCAAATACCAGGTCGAAATAAACACATCCTGTGGCAAAGCCAGACAACGGCTCAGTTCTGTAAAGAAATTCACCCTTGAAACCAGACTGTGACAGCACTTGTTCGCCGACAAGCGGAGAACAAAGAATGGAGACGAAGGGAATCGAACCCTCATTCCCGCGATGCGACCGCGGTGTGCTCCCGTTACACCACGTCCCCAATACCACTATGCTAAAACTGCCATTTATCGCGGCAGACAATACTCTTCATCGGCTCCCTTGTGGTCTGCCTGCTGCCGTCAGCGGGATAACCAAGAGCCATCAACTCAATTATAGCAACATCTTTCGGGATTTCCAGAACCTGTCTTACTTTTTCGGCATCAAATGAGCCAATCCAGCAGGTCGCCAGGCCAAGCTCCGTCGCCATAAGGGCGATATGCTCCAGCGCGATAGACACGTCAATCGGGGCAATCCGCTGGCCGCACTTCATTGTCTCACCGCAAACGCTGCAGGCCGCGATAATCGCGCCGGCCTGCCCGAACGCATCCTGATGGTTTGTACAACCGGCAACCTGCTGCTTAATTTTTTTGTCGGTTACGACAACAAATCGCCAGTCCTGAAGGTTTTTGGCCGACGGCGCCTGTCTGGCTGCCTCAAAAATCTGGTCAAGCTTGTCCTGCTCAATGGGCTTATCCTGATAAGCCCTGCACGAATACCTTTTTTTAATAATCTCAAATACCGTCATAATTCACCTCCGGGTAATTATTGTCTATACCGGATGGGAGTATAAACCATCAAGGATATTGACGCAAGCGGCTGTAAATTGTATCCTGCCTGTATTCCGGGCGGTTATCTCAGTTGGCCAGAGCGCGTGCCTTACACGCACGATGTCACAGGTTCAAGTCCTGTACCGCCCAGTTTTAGTTCGCCGACAAGCAATGAGCTGCGCCTTGGCAAGCCGTTCAGGGATTTCGATAAGGCAGCGTAGAGAATGCGGCCTGGTTTGGTTCTGCAGCCCTGCGTTTCAAAATCTCCCTGTGAGCGGCGAAAACGTTCATAGAGTGTTCGATAGTCAGGTCTTTTTCCCGCTGGGCGATATCCCAGTGCCATCTGGCGAAGGCTTTTGTCTGCTTATCAAGCTCGTTGGCGTCCATAAAATCGCCGCATTCGGTCTTTTGCTGTTCAAAATCAGCCAGCGATTTGGCGAAAAAATCCTTTTCCTTTCGCAGGTCCTCCAGTTGTTGAGTTGTCCTGCTGAGGTTCTCAATGGCGATATCAAATCGGGAAACAGGCGGAGGATTGCTCGGTGTTTTACAGCCGGCGATCATCAGAAGGTATAGAATGACAACTGTTTTTCTCATTGTTGAATCTCACCTATATTTGAACTGTGTTCCTGCAACATTATATATTTTCGTAGTCCTGAATCAAGCCCAAACAGTGGTGTTTGACGGGGCGGGTTTCATCAGATATAATCCCGGCGATATTAACTGCTACATATAGTAACTTACGTTTGGAAGGCGCATTGAGTTATGATTAAAAACACGGTTGTTGACGTTTTTAGGCCCGATGAGAAGGTTTCCGCGACTCTATATGACGCGATTGTTGTTATTTGCGGGTCGCTGATACTTTGTTTCAGCGCGCAGGTAAAAGTGTATCTTCCGATTAGTCCGGTCCCGATTACCGGGCAGACCTTTGCTGTTTTGATGCTGGCTGCGCTGCTCGGTTCCCGGCTGGGCGTTCTGGCGGTTATTGCGTATCTTATAGAAGGAGTTGCGGGTCTTCCTGTCTTTGTCGGCGGGATTGGCCCGGCTGTTTTAATTGGTCCGACCGGCGGTTATCTTTTCGGCTTTGTTGCTGTGGCTTATGTGGTCGGCAGATTAGCCGAAATTGGCTGGGACAGGCGGGTCAGCACGACCGTACTCGCGATGCTTGCGGGCGAATTCGTGTTATAC
>Ga0153915_10007699_pt1 | contig 10185 bp, 6 predicted proteins | sample Opewatmetagenome_2_FD_107003 | JGI IMG/M metagenome (GOLD analysis project Ga0153915, IMG submission 107003) | Freshwater wetland microbial communities from Ohio, USA - Open water 3 Core 3 Depth 3 metaG | ecosystem: Environmental > Aquatic > Freshwater > Wetlands | place: USA: Ohio, Lake Erie... | reverse complement strand
TGGGCATGCGGCGTGCATACTACCTTAATTTAAAAATAGATATTATAGTATGAAACGAGCATGCCTGTACCAGGCACCCAAGCAGATGATAATCGGCATGCGGCGTTCCATCTGGCCTTAAACGAAAAATATATTATCAGATGAAAATTAGTAAGTTACTTCTTTTTTTAAGCACTATAGCCTTGTTTGCTTCCTGTGTGCAGGAAGAATCGGAAAATGAAGTTGCTGTCGGGACTCCAGTGGAAATCAGCCTGTCGTTCGGTTTGGCTGATGCCGATGGTCCCGATGTGACGCTTTCCACGAGCAGTGCTTCTGTGGCTCAAGCGTTCAACAGCAAAGGTGTAGCTGCGTTGAATTCCGATGCTTCGGATGCCGCGTTGAAGGTAACCTACAGTGGGCCTGACAAGAGTAGCCTGAGAGCCACCACCACGCTGAGCAACATGTGGGTATTGCAGTTTGACAGTACGGGCGTGATCGGAACAGCCGGCAATTGTGTGGCTGCCAACTATATAGACACAGTGACGGTGGGCGAGTCCCTGAACCCGACATTGCTTGCTGGTACGGATCAAGTCATTTACGTGTTGGCCAACGGACCGGCCAGTGGAGCCATCACGACGAGCACCTATACCCTCACCACATTTAAGGAATCTGCAGCGTTCACCGGCACCATCACCGATGATTCGGCCATTCCCTATATTGGGCGCATCCCTGGCGGTGCAACCCTGACGAGCCGGGGCACCATCAAGAATTTTGCCTCCGTGACGCTTCAACGTATTGTGGCCAAGGTGTCGTTGACGCTGAATTTCAATGTGACGGGCTTCACCTTCCAATCGGCGAAGCTCTGCAATGCACCGCTGAATATGTATTACTTGTACGGTGCTGATAGCACCACGTTTCCTTCCATACCTTCCGCAAGCAACATCAACGCTTCGGTGGTGACAGCCAATGTGGTTCCATCCACCACCAATGGCACGTATGTGTGGTACATGGGTGAGAATAAGCGAGGCGAGAACACTGCTATTACTTCCACTTTCAACAAGTATTCAGCCAATACACCCGGAGGTTCGGTGTATTGTTCGTACGTGCGAATCACGGCTACAAAAGATGACGATTTGACTCTATATTACTACGACCTTTATTTGGGAGCCAACGGTACCACGGATTTCAACGTGAAGCGCAACTGGGAATATACGATCAACGCTACTATTTCCGGAACGGCCGATTTGCAGGCGGTGTACGATGTATCGGATGGACGGATTAGCACGAAGCAAGTGACAGCCAATAGCTACATCGTGGCGCCGAGCAATGCCATCACGATTCCGGTGAATGTCAAAGGCAACGGCGATGATGTAGCCGGCACCGGTTTATCCACTACTCATACGGCGGCTTCGGTTGGAGTGTTGTGGCAAACGTCGGCTGGTTTGGTCACCGTGAGCGGTTTCAGTTCCTCCGAACAGACGGTAACAGTCACGGCGGGGACAGCCTCCGGTAATGCAGTCATTGCGGCTTACGATACGGGTGACACCACCATTCTTTGGTCGTGGCATATTTGGGTGACTTCGTATAACCCGAATACATCTTCCAATGGGACCACCTACAGTTACACCAATACCTCCGGGGTTACCAACGTGTTCATGGACCGGAATCTCGGTGCCACCTCTGTGGCTGCTGCCGATGTCAACACGTTGGGTTTGCTGTACCAGTGGGGTCGTAAGGATCCGTTTGTGAATGCCAGCACCTATAACGGAACAACGGATCTATCCGTTATCGGTACGGCGATAACTATAACCAGCGGTGCAACCACGCTGGCTAATTCCATCACAACACCGACCACTTTATATTACAACACCATCTATCCATACGATTGGAATTCCTCACCGAATACCAATCTTTGGAGCGGAGCCAGTTATGGTGCGACCAAAACGATCTTCGATCCCTGCCCTGGCGGTTGGCGGGTACCGAGTTTCTATAAGACGAGCACAAGAACTTCTCCGTGGATAGGTCTGGAAACCTACAAAGCGTCAACCTATTGGGATACCAATGGTTTTCAGTGGACAGCTTCTCCTCCCAGTGTTGGTTTCTGGCCGGCTGCCGGCTATCGGTACACCACTACTGGAAAACTCACTTCTGCTGGCACGGGTGGCTTCTATTGGTCTGCATCGCCAAACGGCAATTACAAAAACATGTTAGGCTTCAGCAGTGGCAATGTTAGCCCGTCGGACAATGGCTATCGGGGGAGTGGCTATTCCGTAAGGTGTGTTCAGGAATGGTAAACAGGAGCCTTATGCCCAGCATTTCTCATTTTTCCAACGAATCATTCAACCAAATCAGCCAGAATTATGAAACTCAAAGTCACCTTATTACCTATTGTCACATTTCTTTGCCTGACCCTCAATGCCCGGAATACTTACCAGGGTTCTCTCTCCGCTAAAATCGACACCCTTGAGCAAGTGAGCGACTCCTTGCTGCATTTCCGTATGGTGTTGGAAGTTCAAGGCAAAGCGGTTGATGCAAAGCGGTCTATGCTTTACATTCCCGCTCTGGTCGGCGACAGCTTGTCATTGGTTTTTTCGCCTGTTCTTATCAACGGGAGTCAACGGCATAAACTGTATAAGCGTGCACAGGTATTGCAACGCCAGAACAACGATAGTTTGTATTACGCCATTTTGTTGGCCCGCAAGGATAGCGCGTATCTGGTTGACTATGACGTCACTGTTCCTTACGAAGAATGGATGGATAGTGCCGATATACATCTTACGGTACAAGATGCCGGTTGTGCCGGTTGTTACCGCAACCAGGAACTTATTCTGGCTGGCAGCCTTCGCAAAACGGAGCCGGAAATCCCGGACGTTTACTTCCCCAACCCCAAAGTGAATTTCGTGGTTCCTGCCGAGGAGGAGATTAAGAAACGTACAGCAGCCGGAAAAGCGTACCTGGATTTTCAAACCAAACAGACTGCCATACAGCCTAACTACATGAATAATAAACGGGAACTCAAAAAGATTTACCAAACGTTGGATAGAATTATTAAAAACCCGGACGCTCATGTTACCAGCATCTCTGTATTAGGTTTTGCATCTCCCGAAGGTCTTGCCCAGACAAACCTGACATTATCAGCCCAACGTGCCGTATCATTGAAAGAACATTTAAAATCGTTGTATCCGCTCGATAAGGTGTTTTTTACAGCCGATGGTGGCGGTGAAGATTGGGATGGTCTGAAAACCTTGCTGGATAGTAGTGCTATTCCCCAAAAAGCCAATCTTCGCAAGATCATCGAAGATAACCCTTCGATAGCCACCCGCAAATCATTGCTGCAAAAGTACAGTAAAGGTCTTCCTTACAAAGAAATGCAAAAGACCCTCTTCCCTTATCTCCGCAAAGTTAACTACGATATCGATTACACCATCCGTAAATACACGTTGGAGGAAACTAAAGAAATCGTTAAAACAAACCCTGAGTTGTTGAGTTCCAGCGAGTTGTACAATCTGGCAAAAAGCTATCCTGAAAATTCGGAATTGTACGAGAAGTACATGTCTATGATCCTGAAATACAATCCGGATAACACTGTTGCCAACATCAACGAAGCGAGCATCCTGTTAAAACGCGGGGAACTCGAACCGGCAAGAAAGTGTCTGGAAAGGGCGCTGAAAGATCCGGCTTCATTCAACAACATGGGCGTATACTACTTGAAAACCGGCGATTTGAAAAAAGCAGAAGAATTTCTGCTGAAGGCCAGATCGTACAGTGTACCTGAGGCAGAACACAACCTGTCTGAATTGCGTGTTTTACTTATGAGAGAACAAAAACTGGCTTTGTTGAAAGCCTCCGGAAAATACGTTGCTCCAAAGCCATAGTCAACGCTATCAAAACGATCCGCCCTACCAACTAAGTTCAGGTTCTATGTTATCAAACAAATCTCCCATAAAATACCGGATACTGGAATATGTAACCAAAAATTATTCAAGCAAACGCGAGTTTTACATCAGAGCAGGTATTTCACGCGGAACGTTGGATAATAAATCCGGCATCACCGAAGATACGTTGTCCAAGTTGTTTGCTTTTGATAAATATTTGTCACCGTTATGGGTGCTGACCGGAGAAGGTGAAATGATGAAAAATGATCAGCCGGTTATTTCAGAACATGGCATACTGCCAAAACCGGAAGCGAATCTGTGGCACCTGATGGACGAAAAAAACATCCGGATCAAGGAATTGAACGACAGAATTCAGGAACAGTCCGAAATAATCCGGCTTCTGTTGGCTACTGAAAATAAGACCAACAAAATTAATTACCGACAATTTGAACTCTACCCGAAATAAATTTCCGCGAGCAAAAACACAGGAATTCCTATTCAAGAAAATTACGGTTTCAACACCACTCCAAGTCCTTTTTTTGCATCGGTTTTGATGATAATGGGGCGTTCGAAGCGGATGTGGCGCAGGTAGTCGTTTTCAAAAAAGGCGGGTAGTTGATTCAGGTAGCCGAAATCGCAAAAGCCATCTTTCTTGTCCTGTCTGACCGTGTAATAGCTGACCCCAAAAGACGTCAGATTCTGGAAAAAATGCGTGCCCTGACTCGGATCAATCTGATAATTGGTGGCGCCAGCTTCCACGATGAGACGAGCCGAAGCAATCTGCGGCCATTTGACAGGAATACCAAGCCAGGAATCGCTGGAGCCCCAGCGACCGGGGCCAATCAGGACATAACTACGCCCTTCCCTGGTCAGCTGCGCATTTACTTTCTCAATTTCGTACACCGTCAATTGGTTCCTTGATGCACCAAAATTGTCCGCTTTGATATAAACCAGGTCTGTTATATCATTTTCAACACCGTGTCCCAACGCGCAGGTTGTTTTCAGAATCAATAGGTCTTCAGGAATGGCGGTAAGATCTTCCTCCAGCATATCCCTTGAATCGACAATAGGCCTGATCTGTAACAAGTAGAAATTACTGTTGCCGTTTTCATCAGGCGTCAGTTCCACCGCGAATTCAATTTCCACCGGCCGGCCCATCTCTTTCTGACTATGTGACAGCACCAATTCCAGAATCCTGGCTAACGGAAACGTTTCATTCTGAAGGATATGCGCAAACGAGATGACCTTGCGACCGGTTCCCCAGGTCCCATCCAGCAATACCTGATCCACGTGGTCGTACGTTGAAGCCAGTTGGCTCAGTGTACCATCTTCTTCAGCCTCCTGAACCCGGAGATGCAATAGATTTTGTCCGTCATCCGTGGTAACCTTGAAGGCCGTTTTCTTAAGGTCAAGACAGATGAATTGCGTCTGTGTTTCCTTCAGCGCGAAATCCAGCGAACTCATCTGAAGAATACTATGCGGGTGTTTGGGAGAGAAACGCAGCGTGACACCTCCATCGACAATGTATTTGCCCAGACCGAGAGCCACGTTGGCAATACCGTCTTCCGATGTCTCGTGTCCGATCGGATAGTAATTCAGTGATCTGGCCACCCCGGAGAAAGTCGGGTAATACCGGTCTCCATGTGCGTTGCCACAGACTTCCTCCAGGATGATGGCCATTTTTTCCTGATCGATGATATTTTGTGTTGCCACCATATAGGCCTTGCTGTTCTGAAAAAACGCCGATGCATAGACAGCCTTGATCGCTTTCTTCAACATGTTCAGCGTTTGCTCGATATCCTCGTCAAAGGGAATCATATAGGTGGAATAGATGCCGGCAAAAGGTTGATAATGAGCGTCCTCCAGTAGGCTTGACGAGCGGATGGCAACAGGCTTCCTGACAACCGATAAAAAGGCCGTGAGGTTGTCGTTAAATCCGTCAGGTAAATGAGATTCCAGAAAAACCTCCAGAATTTCATCATCCGTCGCATCCGAAAGAGCGATCTGGTACAGTCCGTTGTTTTCCATGAACTGGTCAAATATTTCCGTGCAAAGTACCAGCGTTTTTGGGATACAGACGCTTACGTTTTCAAAATCGTTCAGATCCAGGTTCCGTTTGGTCAATGCATCGATGAATGCCAGTCCACGGCCTTTTCCGCCCAGGGAACCTTCACCTAACCGGACAAAATTGGAGTATTTGTCAAACCGTTCTTTTTTGAATTCAGCAATGACCCCCCGGTTTTTAGTTCTGCGGTACATGACTATGGCATCGAAAATGATTTTCCGGGCTTCCATCGAGTCTTCATAATCCTGAATCAGCACGTTTTCGATGAATTTGGCCAGCGGAAACATGGCACGGGAGTACAACCAGCGGGAAGCGTGGTTCAGCTCCAGGTGGTAGCGGAGTGATTTGTCAGGAATGCTGAACAATTGCTCCTGCAGGTCTTTCAGGTTGCGGATGCGTACCAGTTCTTCCCCTGTGTCCGGATCGCGGAAAACAAAATCCCCGAACCCGAAATTGTCGGTCAGCAGCTGACGCAGTTCCTGAGGAAACGTTTTGGACGCCTTATCGATAAAGCCGGAAGCAATTTCATCCGCGTACGATTTATTTTCGAGGTCTGAGGAATTGAGGATGATGGGCAGAACAGGGTCGTTGTTGCGTACCCGTCTGCAAAACCGGATACCGGCCAGTTTGTCTTTTGTTCCCTCCCGGTTGAAGCTCATGTCGGAAATGACACCCAGCATGTTTCCATGAAACCGTCTGTACAGATCCTTTGCCTCTTCGTAATTTCTGGCCAGCAGAATCTTGGGACGACCACGCATACGTAGCATTTGCTGGTGGGCATTAAGTGCTTCAGTGGCAAAATTGCGGGACTGTTCCAGCACGAACTTGTACAGGTTGGGTAAAATCGAAGAGTAAAACCGGATGGAATCTTCGACTACCAGTATGACTCTTACCCCTACCGATTCAATGTCCTCTTCCACATTCATTTTGTCCTCAATCAGCTTGATGATAGCCAGGAACAGGTCGGAATTGCCCAACCAGCTGAATACGTAATCAATGGCCGAAAGATCGGCATTGGCCATGTATTTGGAAACTTCCTTCGAAAACGGTGTCAGCACAACAATGGGAATGTCTTTATACAGCCTTTTAATTGTCTTGGCCGTTTCAAATCCCACATCCTTCATGTCACCTGGCATCATAATGACCAGTTCATACTTGGTCTTCCCGAGTTCCTTCAGCGCTTCATGTTCATCAGCAACCTGTTTAAGGCGAGGCGGATAGCGAAGGTTCAGCGATACATACTCGTTGAATATCTGTTCGTCCACCCGGCCGTCATCTTCCAGAATGAAAGCATCATACTTGCTGGCAATCAATAAAATGTTGTAGATTCGTTTCGTCATGAGGTTGGCGAACGATGTATCCTTGAAATAAAATTTCCGGAAGGAATGTGACTGGTTCATCGCTTAGGTCTTGGGGTTTACAAAATTAATGAAATATTCTTGCTCTTTGGTGTAAAAGTGTTTAATTTTGAGGTATGAGCGGGCTTCAATGGCCTGCAGACAGCAAATCTGAAACGCGCAGTTTTTTACACAAACAACCGACTATGGACATCAATCAGTTTATGGGTAAGCTCGAAGCCAGGCATCCGGGCGAAACAGAATACCTGCAGGCCGTCAGAGAGGTATTGCTCAGTGTCGAACCACTCTATAATGAACATCCCGAATTTGAGAAGGCCAGTATCCTTGAACGTATGGTGGAACCGGATCGTATTTTTACGTTTAAGGTACCCTGGGTGGATGATGCCGGAAAGGTTCAGGTAAACCTCGGCTACCGTGTTCAGTTCAACAACGCCATTGGACCTTATAAAGGCGGCTTGCGTTTTCATGCCTCCGTTAACCTGTCTATTTTAAAATTCCTGGGTTTTGAGCAGACGTTCAAGAATGCTCTGACGACCCTGCCCATGGGTGGAGCCAAAGGTGGTTCGGACTTTAGTCCAAGGGGTAAATCCGATGCCGAAATCCAACGATTCTGTCATAGCTTTATGCTGGAATTATGGCGGAACATTGGTCCGGAAACCGATATTCCAGCCGGTGATATTGGTGTGGGTGCACGTGAGATTGGTTATCTGTATGCCATGTACAAGAAACTGGCCAGGGAGAATACCGGCGTTTTTACCGGTAAGGGCATCGAATTCGGTGGCTCGTTGGTTAGACCGGAAGCAACCGGTTTTGGTGGCTTGTATTTTGTCCGTCAGATGTTGGCAGCTCAGGGTTTGGGTATCGAGGGAAAGACAGTGGCTGTTTCAGGATTTGGCAATGTGGCTTGGGGTGCTGCTACGAAGGCTATTGAAATGGGTGCCAAAGTGGTGACACTATCCGGACCTGACGGCTATGTGTATGATAAAGCAGGTCTGACTCCGGAAAAGATCGAATATATGCTCGAATTGCGTACCAGCAATAACGACATAGTTGCACCGTATGCTACGCGTTTCCATGCCGAATTTTATCCGGGAAAACGCCCGTGGGAACAAAAGGTTGACATTGCCCTACCTTGTGCAACACAGAATGAACTGGATAGTAACGACGCCAGACAATTGATTGCCCATGGTGTGAAATGTGTCGGGGAATTATCCAATATGGGCTGTACGCCTGAGGCTATCGATGCGTTCATAGAAGCAAAAGTGCTTTATGGCCCCGGCAAAGCTGTCAATGCCGGTGGTGTTGCCACATCCGGCCTGGAAATGACACAAAATGCCATGCATTTATCCTGGCCGTCTGAAGAAGTTGATAGTCGTCTGCGTCAGATCATGACCAGCATCCACGAACAATGTGTCCGGTTCGGCAAACAACCGGATGGCTACATTAATTACATGAGGGGTGCCAATGTGGCCGGTTTCATGAAAGTAGCCAGGGCTATGCTGGATCAGGGATTTCTGGGTTAATCATGGCTTTTTGTACATGTCACTACTTTCACCCGAAGAACAGGCCTTTATTCAGGAGCATTTGCAGGAGGACGTTTCAACCCTTGCCTTAAAACTGAGCCGTCATGTTGAGCTTAATGCTCGGTTGGTGTTGTCTCAGATTTCAGGTTATCAGGCTGTATCGCACAAAGTACCTACCTGGAGCCGCTTCGAACAAGTCGTGTATCCGCCATCCTTATCGCTTGAACAATGTTCCTCTGAAGTGACGGCTCGGTATAAAGCGTCATTGACGGCGCGTGAAGATATGTCTGTACGACGCGTTTGTGATCTTACCGGTGGTTTTGGAGTCGATTTTTTCTTTTTAGCAAAAGGCAAGGAGTCATCACTTTATGTGGAACGGCAGGAAGCCCTTTGCGAACTGGCAAAACATAACTTTCAGGTACTTGGTCTGACATCGGCAACTATTTATCGGGGTGACAGTACAGAGGTGCTAAATAACCTGACAGCATCTTTTGACCTGATTTATCTGGATCCGGCCCGAAGAAATGCAGCTGGAGGTAAAGTTGTTGCTTTGTCCGATTGCGAACCGGATGTAACGCTCATAAAAAATCAGTTGTTGGCAAAAGCCAGGTATGTACTGGTCAAGCTGTCTCCAATGCTTGATATTACGATGGCTCTGAAGCAATTGCCGGAAACGGCGGAGGTCCATGTTGTTTCGGTGGACGGGGAATGTAAGGAATTACTGTTTCTGATGCAGGCTCGGCCATTAGCTCAGGAAATGCATCCTTCTGAAAAACCAGAACACGTTGGTGTGACACGGTTAATCTGCGTGAACCTTCGTTCCAATGCACCAGATCAATTCTTTTCATTTACCAGAAAACAGGAACAGACCGTCGTATGCCGGTTTTGTGAGAAAGTCAGAACATACCTCTATGAACCCAATGCTTCCCTGTTGAAAGCTGGAGCTTACGCTGTTCTGACACAAGCATATAATGTATGCAAACTTCATCCTAACAGCCATCTTTACACGTCAGAACAACTGATTGAAGATTTCCCCGGTCGTATTTTTCAGGTGGAAGCTTCGTTTCCATTACATTCCCGGGCACTAAAAACGTATCTTTCCGATAGGGACAAAGCCAACATTACGGTACGGAATTTCCCCCTTTCCGTGGTCGAAATCCGTAAAAAAACCGGACTAAAAGAAGGTGGAGCAATCTATTTGTTTGCTACGACCTTAAATGATGGCTCCAAAGTGTTGTTGAAAACCACCCGCCTGTAAACAAATTCATCTTTTTATTTGTTTTTATCCGTGAAACCCTTAACGGGGTTAGCGAGCAAAACACAGGATTTTTTTGAGTGAAAAATTAGTATGTGAAACGAGCATGCTTGTAAAAGCGCCCAAGCGT
>Ga0153915_10007698_pt1 | contig 10185 bp, 11 predicted proteins | sample Opewatmetagenome_2_FD_107003 | JGI IMG/M metagenome (GOLD analysis project Ga0153915, IMG submission 107003) | Freshwater wetland microbial communities from Ohio, USA - Open water 3 Core 3 Depth 3 metaG | ecosystem: Environmental > Aquatic > Freshwater > Wetlands | place: USA: Ohio, Lake Erie... | reverse complement strand
TGCTTCCGGCAGCGCAGCGACAAGCAGGCGTCGAGGTTTATACTCCGCAGCTTAACGATTGATCCGGAATCGGAAGACCATGGGAATTTTCCGCGTCCTTGTCCTGGCGATGCTCTCGGCCGTTTGTACGGCGGCCCTGGGGCAATCTCCAGCCACTCACGAGCACCGCTTCCGGGACGCGGAAAGATGGGCGAGGGAGTTCGACGATCCCAGGCGCGATGCCTGGCAGAAGCCGCACGAAGTCATCCGGACCCTTGGGCTCGCGCCCGACGCGGTGGTGGCGGACATCGGTTCTGGGACCGGGTATTTCGCCGTGCGCCTCGCGCACGCCGTGGCGAAGGGCCGCGTGTACGGCGTGGACACCGAGCCGGATATGGTGAAATACCTGGCCGGGCGCGCCAAGCACGAGGGCCTCGCGAACGTCTTATCGGTTGCGGGTCTCGCGGACGATCCGCGATTGCCGGCGAAGGTCGATTTGGTGCTGATGGTGGATGTCTATCACCACCTGGCGAACCGCGAGCGCTATTTCGCGAAGCTCGCCGGGTCGCTGAAGCCCGGCGCGCGCGTCGCAATCATCGATTTCCGGGAGGATTCACCGATGGGACCGCCGAAAAGGGAGCGGATCGCGCCAGCGCGCGTGAAGGAAGAGCTCGCCAGGGCCGGCTACTCTCCGGCCGAGGAACATGCTTTCCTGCCCAACCAGTACTTCCTCGTCTTCAAGCGGCACGAACCATAACCGCTCAGGGCGTTCGGGCGCATCCAGCGGGCATCGGGCTGCGGTTTTCCCTTTTCCGGGAACTCGCACGGCGCATTTCACCGCGCCCGGGCAAAGCTGGACGCGTCGTTCGCGCGGGCGCGCGGGCCGCCACAGCCCGCCAGCGGGCACGGAATCCCGTAGAAGACCTGATTCAGATACGAAGCCACGTCTTCGATTTCTTCCCTGCTCCAGCTCTGTCCCGCGTATTGCTGCCAGCGGGCGACCTGGTAGCGCAGGTCGTTCCAGGACTTGACCTGCCGCTGGTCGCGCCAGTGCATCTGCGCGGTGTGGCAGGCGCTGCAAAAAGTCTGGTAGAGCTCGCGTCCGCGCAAGGTATCCGCGGTCCTCGAGTCTGCCACCGGCGAGACCGCTCCGCATCCCCCAAGGAGCGCAAGCGCTCCAACCAAGAACAGCCGGACCGCCTTCGCCATGACATTTCCCTTGGATCGCATCTGTTCATGATGGGGTACGCCTTTGCGCAGGGATTGATCCAGGTCAAAGCAGGCACTGCGGGGCGCCCTCCCGGCGTGACGCGGCTCACATTCCCGGGGGCGGCAACGTTTTCTTCCGATACCCGATCTCGTATCATGGGCGCTTTTCGCAGCCATGAACCTTTCCGACCCCGTTGTCAGCGCGGCTATGATAGGCGCCTCAGCTACCGTGCTGACCGCGCTCATCCAGCTTCGCATTTCCTGGCGCAGAGAGTTGAAGGAGCGCGAGCGCGGTCAGCCCATCACGAAGAAAACGCGGCGCGGGCCCGTCACGGCGGTCTTCGCCCTGATGATCGCAGCGGCGGTCGGCGGGTTTGCACTTTCGCAGTACTTCCAGTCCTTGCGCGAAGCCGACCGCGACGCACTACGCGCAGACCTGCAGGCTAGACTCTCCGAAATCAACGCTACCGCGATGCGGCTGGAGCAGGCCCGGACGACCGAGCGGGCGCAGATCGAAAGTGAAATTCACCGCGCCGACGCAGAGCGGATGGGAGAAGAAGGCGTAGTTGCGAGCGTGGTAGTAGCGCCGTGCAGGCCCGAAGGCCTTCCGGGCGCGAGGCAGGAATGCACCGAGCAGACGGCGATGCGCGTCGCATTGTGCGCGAGGGTGCCCGCGGGGGCGAGCATCAAGGAAGTCCAGCTCTATACGCGTTTCGAGGACTCGCGGCAGGGCTGGGCAGATTCCAGGGTCCAGGCCGGACAGGACGCGGGAGAGGCCCGTTTCTCCGAGAAGAGCTCCGAGCGACCCGACGACGGGGGAGCAAAGCAGGTCTGCCAGGCATTTGTCAGCTGGAACCGGGAGAAATCGCGCGTCGCGCGGATTCTGGTCAAATACGCGCTCTAGGCGGGCGACCGACGAGGTGCGGAGAAAGCAGACCTGCGAAGACCGCCCTGCCCACGCAGGGTTTCGTTTGCCTCAATCGTCGGAAGCGTCGTCCGACCAGCGTCGGCGAGGACCCAGGTAGTCCTCGTCGCCGGGGACATCCATTTCCTCCGAATCGTCGAACTTGTCCAATTCCTGCAGCAGGGACTGCAGCCGCAACTCGGCGGCGGAATCCCGGTCGGACCGGACCGACAGTTGCTTCGCGACAGCGGATGCTCTCTCGTAGTCCCGCTTGGTTCTGATCGGTCTCGCGCGCCCGTTGGCCCTTCTTCGCTTGCTCATGGCTATCCCCCCGCCGCTCTGGTCTACGCGCCATTAGTGTAACCCTTGCTGGCGGGTCAGCGTCATTTCGGGTCTGGCCGCTCAGCTCCCGAGACACTCGTCGCACTGCTTCCGATCGTCGTGGCATTCCCTCAGCTCGTGACTTACCCTGCGGAGGCTCATGACATGGCTTGCATCGACTTGCCCGGACGAGGCCGAAGCGTGCACTATTGACACCCCAAAGGCCGAAGAGACGCGACTTGGCGGCATCATTCACTCAAACCATCGCGCAAGGCGCTGAGTACCCGCACCCTGCAGCGCTGGCCGACACCGCGGATTTCGCCGGCGATTGCGTTCGCTACTCGCGCTACTGGGAGAGCAGCGCGGCCTTGCTCGCGCACCTGCCCGAGAAGCGCGAGCGCAGTCCCGAGCAGGCGCAGGCGGCAGAAGAGATCAAGCGCGAAGCACGCGCCGCCCGCAGCCGCTTCCTCGCCGCTCACGTTGAAGACCTCTACGACTGGCTCACGCAGAATCGCACGCGATTCATCCGGGTCGAGCGGCTCGTGTACGACGCCGCTTCGCTTGTGCCGGGGCTCGTGCCGACGCGCGCGCAGGTTGCCGTGGAATCCGGGCACCTGCAGCGCGACAAAGACGGCATCGAGATCGATCAGGGGATCTTTGTTTCCGCCGTACTCGCGAATCCGAGCGCTGGGCGGCACCTGTGCCACGCGATGCTCTTGCCGCGCACCGAGGCGCTCGAGCGTCTGCCGGAGCTGGAAAGAAGCGGCCGCCTCGATCTGGGCGCGGCCGAGATTCTCCGCAAAGGCAGGGCCGCGTACGTCATCCAGAAGAATCCCCGCCACTTGAATGCCGAGGACAACACGACCATCGACGCCGCGGAGATTGCGGTCGACCTCGCGATCCTCGATCCGCACACGCAGATCTGCGTGCTGCGCGGCGACATGATGCAGGGAGGAAAATACAGAGGACGGCGCGTGCTCGGCAGCGGCATCAACCTCACGCACCTGTATTACGGCAAGGTGCCGTTCATCTGGTACCTGCAGCGCGACCTCGGCATCGTGAACAAAATCTATCGCGGTCTGGCGCGCGAGGAAGCAGTGCCGGACGACGTGACCGGGCACACGCTGGAGAAGCCCTGGATCGCGGCGCTGGAGGGATTCGCGATCGGCGGGCACTGCCAGTACCTGCTCGTCATGGATTACGTGCTCGCCGCCGAAGACGCCTATATGACTCTGCCCGCGCGCAAGGAAGGCATCATTCCGGGAGCAGCCAACCTGCGCTTGCCGCGCTTCACCGGGGATCGTATCGCGCGCCAGGCAGTCATGGCCGAGCGCCGCATCGATTGCGCGAGCCCGGAAGGGCAGCTGATCTGCGACGAGGTGGTGGCGCAATCCGACATTGACGCCGCGATCGAGCGCGTCGTCGAACGGCTTACCGGCTCGAGCGTGGTGAGCGCCGCCGCCAACCGGCGGGCGTTCCGCGTGGCGCAGGAGCCGCTCGATCTCTTCCGCAACTATTTTGCGATGTACGCACTCGAACAGGCTTACTGTCACTTCAGCCCCGCGCTCATCGCCAACCTGGAGCAGCACTGGAATGCAAAAACCCGGAAGCTGGACTAAGGATCCGAGCAGAAAGACGGCTGCAGCACCACGACGCTCTTGACCCGGGCATTCCTCATCATGAGCACTCGATCGCGGAGCGTGAGACGAGGCTCGCCGACGTGGTGATCCTCCCGGACCTCTCCAAAGCGCCGGCCACCGATCTCGCCGCACGAGGCGAGGCGATTCGCGCCGGCGAGGAAGCAGTGCGCGCCGCGCCGCAAATCAGACTCCTGATCGCGTCGAAGACGACATCGGGGGCGAGCGTGAAAACTGGAAGCCAGAAATGACGGGCGCGGTACCGGGCGCAAGCAGGCGGACCGAGGCTGCGATCGGTACGGCCCTTGTGCTGCTCGGGGTCGCGGTCGCGGCGGGCTGGGTCCTGCGCGCCGCCGCGCTGGTTCAACTGCTGCCCGGCTTCACGCCAATGGTGCTGAATACCGCCGTCTGCTTCATCCTGTCGGGAGCCTGGCTGATGATTGCGACGCTGCGCCCGGAGTGGCGGTGCGCGGAGTGGGTTCTCGCGGCCGGTCTGCTCGGCCTCGCGGCGGCCGTGACCCTGCAATATGCCGTCGGCGCCGATATCGGCATTGACGCTCCGGCGCTTCACGGCTGGCTTCCCTCGGACAACAACCCTCATCCCGGGCGCATGTCGGCGTTTACGGGAATCGCATTCATCGCGGCAAGTCTCGCCATGCTGCTCGCGACGGGACCCTCGCGGTCGCGAACCGATTCACTCGCCGTGGCGCTGGCGACCGTGACCGGTGTCATCGGCGTGCTCGCTCTCGTCGGCTATCTCGTCGAGCTGCATTTCGTCTATGCCCGGTATCCGCTTGGCTTGGTCGCGTTGCACACCGCCACGGGACTGGTCGCCTTGTCTCTGGCGCTGTGGCTCCAGCTACTGCGCGCGGGGCGCGTTCCCTTCTGGAACAGGCTTGCCGCGCAGGACCGTATTACCTTCGCTTCCGCCGCGATTCTCACGCTGGCGACGCTCGCAGTGGCTGTGAGCGTGTTCGCGACGCTGCAGGTCCGCGTGACGCAGGCGTTGAGCGACGGTCTCGCCGCAAGCCTGCGCTATCGCGTGCTCCTCGCGAAAGCCATCATCGACGCGGGTGTACAGCGCACCCACATCCTCGTGGGACGCCCCGCGCCAGCGCGTCTGTTGAAACGGTACAAGCAGCGTCCGGGCGACGCCGAAGCGGTCGCCCAATTGTCTCAGAGCGCCACGAGCCTCATCGCCGACGGGTTTCGCGCGGGTATTTACTACGATGCCGGGGACCGCGAGATCGCAAGGGCCGGCGAACCGGTTCGGGACCCTCCGCTTGCCGTTGCCTTGCACGGGACGCCCGGGACGACGCTTGCATGGCAGGACGGCTTCGTCGTTTCCGGCCGCTACCCGATTTCCGACGCGGATGGCCCTTTGGGCGCGACGCTGGTGGAAACAGCGATCCCCGCGCTCGACGCGCTGCTCAACGACTCGTACCACCTCGGCGAAAGCGGGGAAGTCGGAATGTGTGCGCGGCTCGGAGAGCGGCTCGCGTGCTTTCCGCAGCCGCGCATACCCAAGGTCTATTTCGTTCCGGCCACCGCGGCGGACGGCACGCCCCTGCCGATGAGCCACGGCCTGTCAGGCGAGACGGGCGTCGTACTGACCCAGGACTATCGCGGCGAGAATGTCATGGCCGCGTACGCGCCGGTCGGCGATTTCGGTCTTGCCATGGTGACGAAGATGGACACGGCCGAGATTTACGCGCCCGTACGCGAGCGGCTGCAATTTGTCTTGCCGATTCTGGTTCTGCTTATCGGGGCGGGGACATTCCTTCTGAGGATCGGCGTTCGCCCGCTTGCCGAGCGGCTCGCGCAATCGGAGCGCGAAGCCCAGGAGCGACACCACGCGCTCGACGCGATGATGGCCAGGGTGGCCGACGGCATGATACTGCTCGACGCCGACGGAACGATCCGCTCGTGGAACGCGGCGGCGGAAAAGCTTTTCGGATATGCGATGTCCGAAGTCATCGGCCGCAATGTGTCAATTCTCGTCCCCGAAGAGCTGCGCGAGTCCAACATCGAGGCCACCGGCCGCTTCCTCGCCACCGGCCAAAGCAACATCGTCGAAAAGGGCAACCTGAATTACCCGGCAGTGCGCAAGGACGGATCGCGGTTCGAGCTCGAGTTCGCGGTCACCCGGATGGGGAGTGGGAAAGCGTCGCAGTTGGTCGCGGTGTTCCGCGACATCACCGAGCGCAAGGCAGCCGAGCAGCGCCTCACTCAGCTCGCGTTGCACGACGCGCTCACCGGCCTGCCAAATCGTGCGAGCTTCGAGGAACACGTCGCAGATGCTCTGGCTCGCCACCGCCGCAGCGGCGGGCAGCTTGCGCTGATGGTTCTGGACATGGACAACTTCAAGAAGGTCAACGACTCGCTCGGCCACGCAGCGGGCGATCTGCTGCTCGTGACGTTCGCGAAGCGCCTGCGAGGCGCCTTGCGCGAGAGCGACCTAGTAGCGCGGCTCGGCGGCGACGAGTTCACGGTCATCGCCGAGGGGTTGAAGGACACCGGCGACGCGATAGCCATCGCAGACAAGATCATCGCAACGATGCGCGATCCGATCGACATCGACGGCCGCGCCCTTTCGGCCTCGACCAGCATCGGCCTCGCGCTTTGCCGCGAAGGGGACACGCCGCAGAAGCTCATGCAGCGCGCGGACAAGGCGCTCTACGAAGCGAAGGGCGCGGGCCGCGCCCGGTATTCCCTCGCCTGATGAGAGTATTCGGCCCAATTCCGAAAACCGCCTCTTTCTTGTCTAACCGCCGGGAAAAATGAAGACATCTCTCCGCACCTTGCCCGTGCTCGCAGCCATCGCGCCGCTTTTCGCATCGGCGCAATATCCCGGATGAATTCTGCGAGGCTACGCCCATGCCATCCATGACCCGAGCGCTCCTGATCGCAAACGTCGCAGTCTTTCTGCTCCAGTCCACGGGCGGCGGATTCCTCGAGGAATGGTTCGCGCTCTGGCCGCTCGGGCACGGATTCCAGGCCTGGCAGCTCGTCACCTACGGCTTCCTGCACGGCGGGATTGCGCATATCTTCTTCAACATGTTCGCGCTGTACATGTTCGGTGGCGACATCGAGCGGTTGTTCGGCTCGCGCTATTTCCTGACCTACTATTTCGTCTGCGTGGTCTCCGCCGCGATCTTCCAGCTGCTCGTCACCGGCTGGATCGGCGTGCCGGCGGGACCGACGATCGGCGCCTCGGGCGCCGTCTACGGCCTGCTGCTCGCCTTCGGGATGTATTTCCCGCGGCGCATGGTAATGCTGATCTTTCCGCCGATCCCGATGCAGGCGCGGACTTTCGTGATCCTCTTCGGCGCGCTCGAGCTCGTGTTCGGCGTGACCGGAACCGCGGACGGCGTCGCGCACTTCGCCCACCTCGGTGGAATGGCGGGCGGCTGGCTGGTGATTCAGTATCGCCGCCGCGGATTTCCTTTCAGGCGGCGCTGACGCTGCCTCACTCGCCGGCGCGGAGCGCGAGCATTTCGCCCAGCTCGTCGAGGAATCCCTGCTGCCCGCGCAGCATCTTCTTGCGCGCTTCGGCCAGGTCGAACCATCCCGCGCGGTCGACCTCGCGAAATTCGCGCTGTTGCCCCGAGCGCGGCGGCCACTCCATGCTGAAGTTGTTGCTGCGGATCTTGTTGGCGTCGCAATCCCCTGCAAGGGCGAAAGCATGGACGAGCTTTCCGCCCGGCTGCCGGAGCGGCTTCAAGGGAACGAGCTCGCCCGCTACGCCGAAGCCAGTCTCTTCCTCGAACTCGCGAAGCGCGGCAGCTCGAGGATCCTCGCCGGCAGCGAATTCGCCTTTCGGGATCGACCACGCCCCGGCGTCCTTCTTCGCCCAGAACGGGCCGCCGGGATGCACCAGAAGAACCTCGATTGCGCCGCTGCGCCGGCGCCAGAGCAGGATTCCGGCGCTCAGTGTCCTGGCCACGCGGCCCGCGGCGCTAGACGACCTCGAACAAGCCCGCGGCGCCCATGCCGCCGCCGATGCACATGGTGACGACTACGTGTTTCGCGCCGCGGCGTTTTCCCTCGATGAGCGCGTGGCCGGTGAGGCGCGATCCCGACATTCCGTAAGGGTGCCCGAGCGCGATGGCGCCCCCGTTCACGTTCAGGCGCTCGTTCGGAATACCGAGGCGGTCGCGGCAATAGATGACCTGCACCGCGAAAGCCTCGTTCAGTTCCCACAGATCGATGTCGTCCATCTTCAATCCTGTCCGCTGGAGGAGACGCGGCACGGCAAACACGGGGCCGATGCCCATTTCGTCGGGCTCGCAGCCCACCACCGCGAAGCCGCGGAAGATGCCGAGCGGTTTGAGGTTTCTCTTTTCGGCGAGCTTCGAATCCATCACGACGCAGGCCGACGCCCCGTCGGAGAACTGGCTCGCGTTGCCCGCGGCGACAGTGCCGCCTTCGATCGCCGGCTTGATCTTGGACACACCCTCGTAGGTCGTATCGGGGCGGATGCCCTCGTCCTTCGCCGCCGTGGCTTCCTCGACCCAGCTCTTCCCGGAGTCTTTGTCCGCCTTCTGCGTGTGCACCGTGAGCGGGAAGATCTCCGCGTCGAAGCGGCCGGCCTCGCGCGCGGCGGCGGCGCGCTGCTGGCTCTGCACGCCGAACTCGTCTTGGCGCTCGCGGCCGATGCCGTAGCGCGCGGCGACCACTTCGGCGGTCTGCAGCATCGGCATGTAGATCGCCGGCTTGTGGCGCTCGAGCCACTCGTCGTGCGCCATGTGCTTGTTCATCTCATTCTGCACGCACGAGATCGACTCGACCCCGCCCGCAACGACGACCGGGACCCTGTCCACGATCACGCGCTGCGCCGCCATCGCGATCGTCTGCAGGCCCGACGAGCAGAAGCGGTTCACGGTCACGCCCGCGGTTGTGACCGGGCAGCCACCGCGAATCGCGATCTGGCGCGCGATGTTCTCGCCGGTCGCGCCCTCCGGGTGAGCGCAGCCCATGATCACGTCCTCCACCTCGGTCGGGTCGACGCCCGCGCGCTCCATAGCGTGGCGCACGGCGTGGCCGCCGAGCTTCGCGCCGTGGGTCATGTTGAAGGCGCCGCGCCAGGACTTGCAGAGCGCGGTGCGGGCGGTGGATACGATCACGGCTTCGGTCACGGCGTTCTCCAGGAAAATGAAAATCGGGGACAGACCACGGATAATATTAACCGGCAAGCTTGATGAGTAGGCGCATGAGCTCCGCGCGCTCGCCAGCGCTCAGGCGGCCGACAAAAACCTTTTCGCGCAAGCGCAACCGCCGCCTGAGCCGCGCGAGCAGCGCCGCGCCTCGCGGCGTGAGGTGGAGTCCCCAGACGCGGCCGTCGTGCTCGCGATGCCTGCGCTCGGCCAGTCCCCGGTCCACCAGCCAGTCGGTGAGAAGCATCGCGCCCGAGCGCGCCGTTCCGAGCGTCCGCCCAAGCAGGCTCTGCGCAATCCCGGGATTCGCTTCGAGGACGACGAGCGCCGTGAACCGCGGCGGGGTGATGCCGGCACCGGCGGTCGCCAGGAAGAACGCCTCGAAGGCGGCGACCTGCGCGCGCCGCAACGCATAGCCGTAGTAATCTTCGAGGTCGCCGTAGTCGATCCCCGGCACGCGCTCGAAGCGGCTCGGGCGGGGTCCGCGCGGGGCAGGTGGGTTTCTCATTGACCGGTAGATTGTAATGATATATAACAATCGAAGAAAGCCGAGATGCTCCACGTGGAGTCCGTCCGCGAAGGAGCACTGAGAGGAGGTCATGGGGAAAGCACTCCAGCTCAGCCTGCGCCTCGCGCCGGCCAAGGTGCAGATCCAGCGCCGCACCGACGGCACGGTTCGCCTGCGCTCGCCGCTGAATCTGGGCGGGCATGCGCGCGCGGTCGGCGAGTGGCTGGTGTATTGGGCGCGCGTTGCGCCGGAGCGCACTTTCCTCGCGGAGCGCCAGGGCGAGAGCTGGAGGAGGATCGGGTATCACGAAGCGCTCGAGCTCGTCCGCCGCATCGGCCAGGGGCTGCTCGGCCGCGGCTTGAGCAGTTCTACGCCGGTCGCGATCCTCTCGGACAACTCGGTCGATCACGCGCTCCTCGCGCTCGGCGCGATGCATGTGGGCGTTCCCGTCGCGCCCGTCTCCCCAGCCTA
>Ga0153915_10007697_pt1 | contig 10187 bp, 9 predicted proteins | sample Opewatmetagenome_2_FD_107003 | JGI IMG/M metagenome (GOLD analysis project Ga0153915, IMG submission 107003) | Freshwater wetland microbial communities from Ohio, USA - Open water 3 Core 3 Depth 3 metaG | ecosystem: Environmental > Aquatic > Freshwater > Wetlands | place: USA: Ohio, Lake Erie... | reverse complement strand
CGCCGCTACCTTCGTGATCGCCGCCGTCAGCGTCGTCTTCCCGTGATCGACGTGACCGATCGTCCCGACGTTGCAGTGCGGCTTCGTCCGCTCGAATTTCGCCTTGGCCATGTGTGTTCCCGAGTCTTAGTCGTTTCGTCGTTAGTGTCGTTTCGTCGTTATCGCCGTCGTGTCGGCCCGCGTACGCCGCGCGCCGTCACGCGGTTGGAGCGGGTGAAGGGAATCGAACCCTTGTCGTAAGCTTGGAAGGCTTCTGCTCTACCATTGAGCTACACCCGCTTGAGCCGGTCGCCGCCGCATGCGCCCAGTGGATTTCGCCGGAGCCGTGCAAATATCTGGAGCCTTTCGTTTGCCACCTCGCCCCGGCACTGCGGAGGATGCCGATGGTGGAGGGGGTTGGATTCGAACCAACGTAGGCGTACGCCAACGGATTTACAGTCCGTCCCCTTTAGCCACTCGGGCACCCCTCCCCTCGCCGCCGGGTCGGGACGACGCGAAGACCGCCGCAAATCGGGAAGATCAGCGGCGGTATGATGAATCTCGTCGAATGCCAAACCCCAAACAAACGCCGACGACCCGCGCTCCGCCACCCCTTCGGGAGGTCGGCCGAACCGGAATCGCTGTTTCAAGTGATGTCAATATACGAGTAAGACGAAGTTGACGCAAGCGCTTGCGCCGAGTCGGCCGCAATAAGCCGGTATGCGGTGGGTAAAGCTTCAGGCACAGTGCGCCGATGGCATCCCCAAAGCAATCCCACAGGCAATCCCGATATTGGATCTATGGGCCGCACGCGGTGAGCGCGGCGCTCAAGAACCCCGACCGCGTGTGCCATCGCCTGCTCGCCACGACGGACACGGCGGGCGAGCTCGGCGATGCCGGCGTAAAGCCCGAGATCATGAACCGCGACGCGATCACCAAGCTGCTGCCGGCAGACGCGGTGCATCAGGGCGTCGCGGTGCTGGTCGATCCGCTGCCGGAGCGCGATCTCGGCGATGTCTGCCGCGCCGCCGAGCTCGCGGAAGAGGCGCTGCTGGTCGTGCTCGATCAGGTGACCGACCCGCACAACGTCGGCGCGATCCTGCGCACCGCCGCGGCGTTCGGCGTGACGGCCGTGGTCACCACCGAGCGCCACGCTGCGCCGGAAACCGGCGTGCTGGCCAAGGCCGCCTCGGGCGCGCTCGAGACCGTGCCGCTGGTGCGGATCGGCAATCTCGCGCAGGCGCTCGACGTGATGCGCAAGGCCGGCATCTGGTGCGTCGGCCTTGCCGGCGACGGCGCGACGGAGCTGCGCGGGCCCGATCTTCCGGCGCGCGTCGCGCTGGTGTTCGGCGCCGAGGGCGTCGGGCTGCGGCGCCTCACCCGCGAGCGGTGCGACGAGGTCGCGCGGCTCGCGCTGCCCGGCGCGTTCACCTCGCTCAACGTATCGAACGCCTGCGCCACCGCGCTCTATGAGGCGACGCGCGCAGCCTAGAACTGCATTGTGCCGTGCTGCATGGACGCGAGCATGTCGCGCATGTGGCGCGCGGCCTTTTCCACGCCGACCTTGGCCGAGCCGAGCGCGGATAGATCCTCGGTGATGTCGAGCGCGTCGGCGCTGGCCTGGCTCTGGAACGCGGCGAGCATGGTGTCGGTCTGGCCGTCGTAGAACTCCGCGAGATAGGTCACCGAGCCCATGAACGAGCCGTTCATGCCGAGCACGCTGCGGCTGATATCGACCGCCATGCCGCTGATCGAGAAATGCGTCGAGGCGGCGAGCAGCGGGTTGGTCTCCTGCAGCCCGACCATGATGATGCGCAGACGCAGGACGTTCGGACCCGGCGCGTCGGCGAGCTGCACCTGCTCGCCGATCGCCCGCGCGAATGCGTCCTGCATGTAGCGGCCGACTTCCTGGCGGTCCTCGATCGGCGTGGTGCCGAAGCGCCCGTTGCCGCCCATGTAGAGCCGCACCGGCTCGATGAACACGGAGTCGTAGCGGGTGAAATCGGCGGCCGGACGGACATAGCCGAGTGTGGTGCTCCACACGCTCTGCGTCTGCAGCACCATCGACGAGGGAATGTCATAGGGCGGCGGCGCCGGCTTGACGCAACCCGCCACGCCGAGCACGAGGATCGATGCCGCAAGACCGCGCAGCATAAGGGCCATGGTCCGTCCTCGCCGGTGTCCCCTCCAGAATCGTTCACCAAGGTTACGGATTCCTAAACGGCCGGTTGGCTCGGTCGGTCGCGCACCTGATTTGTTATCGAGGGTCAGGGGTTCGAATTCGGCATCCGGCACGAAATGTTCGGAACTACGCTGACCGGTGATCGTTGCCACGGATACGGCGGTAATCTGCGGCGATGTGCTGCAGCGTGAGACATAAGCAAACCGCTGCGTAGTGCGGCCGATGGGCAAAGACGGGATCGCATATTTCGACGATCAGTTTAGAAGGCTAATCGGCGCCGCGGAGCGAAGTGACGATTCGCGGGTTCGAAGTGCGCTTTTCATGGTCGCCGCGGAGTACCGACGGCTGGCTCGGCTGGAGGATGCAGGGCCACCGACGCCTGGTGGATTCGCGCCCACGCCGAACGTGCCAGTCGCACCCCTGCGCCCAACCGCCGGCGAACGCGAATGAGCGATACTTTGCGTCGCCTTTGCGCCCGCTAACGGGAGGACGCCGGCGTGGGCTTCGGGAAACCCATTCTTAAGCCCGTTTATCTAGCCTCGGGGGTTGGGCCATAGCGGGTTCCCGCAATGCAGAGTTCCGTCGACGTTCTGGAGCCGCCGATCAAAGATGCCGGCGATCGGCCGATTGGCATCGTCAATTCGAGTTCGGGGAATCGCATCTCGTGCCTCCTCGAGCGGAAGGGCAGCGATGAAAAGCCGCGGCATGCCTATCCCGAGGCGCAAATCGGCTCGATCGTCAAAATCGCGACCGCGCGCAACTCGACCACATACGGCTTCGTGGATTCCGTCGCCCTGCACCTGGCTTCGGCGGACCTGCCCGGCGCGGGTTACGCCATCGCCGAAATCGAACTGTTCGGCGAGATCGTGGATCGGAAATCGACCGGGCCCGGACGTTTCACGCGCGGCGTATCGCAATATCCGGTCCTCGGCGCGTCGGTCTTTGCCGCCAACCACAAAGACATGGCCGTCATCTACGCCAAGCCGGATGCATGGCATGTGGAGATCGGCCGCCTGTACCAGGATTCCGATCAGCCGGCCTACCTGATCTCGCAGGAATTCCTGTGCAAGCACTCGGCGATCCTCGGCACCACGGGGTCGGGGAAGTCCTGCGCGGTGACGTTGATCCTGCGCGCGCTCCTGTCGGCGCATCCGAATGGGCACGCCGTGCTGATCGACCCGCACGGGGAATATGCGCCGGCTTTCGCCGGCCTGGCGGAGGTCATCACGCCGCACACCCTGCAACTGCCCTACTGGCTGCTCAATTTCGAGGAGATCTGCGAGGTCCTTTGCAGCAAGGACCCGATCGCCCGCTCGCGCGAAGTCGGCATCCTCAAAGATCACATCGTTGCCGCCAAGCGCGAGCTCGCGCACAACATCCCGAACGCGCCCAACATCACGGTCGATACGCCGGTGCCGTATCGGCTGTCGACCCTGGTTCAGCGCCTTTCCGAGGGCATGGGCAAGCTCGACAAGCCGGACACCTCGCTTCCCTACCTCCGGCTGTTGACCGCGATCGAGGCCTATCAGGCCGATCGGCGTTACGGGTTCATGTTTTCGGGCGACCTCACGGTGCGCGACAGCATGGCGCAGATCGTCTCGCGGCTGCTGCGCATTCCGGTGGACGGGAAGCCCGTCACCATTCTCGACATGTCCGCGATCCCGTCCGAAATCATCGACGTTGTGGTCTCGCTGGTCTGCCGCATCGTGTTCGATTTCGCAGTCTGGAGCGAGCGCAGCGAGGCCGTTCCGGTGCTGCTGGTTTGCGACGAGGCGCATCGCTACATTCCGGCCGACGAGTCGGCGGGCTTCGAGGCGACGCGCCACGCGATTTCCCGGATCGCGAAGGAGGGCCGCAAATACGGGGTCTCCCTGTGCCTGGTGAGCCAGCGCCCCTCGGAAATCTCGGAAACCGCGCTTTCCCAATGCTCGACCGTGTTCGCGCTGCGGATGGCCAGCGAAAAGGATCAGAAATTCGTGCGCGGCACGCTGCCGGAAAGCGCCTCGGCGCTGCTCAATACCTTGCCGGCGCTGCGCTTCCAGGAAGCCGTCGTGATCGGCGAGGGCATCACCCATCCCATGCGCATCCGCTTCCTCGATCTGGAGGAGCGCTACCGACCCCGCGGCAGCTCGGTCAATTTCCCCAAGGCGTGGGAATCCGACTTCAGCAAAAGCGACTTCGTCGCGCGAACCATCGACCGTTGGCGCCGCCAGCAGCGTTGATCGCGATCGCCGCGGCGGCACTTGCGCGGCGGTGCGACTTGTTGCCTATTCGGAAACCTGGACGCATCGGCCGGGTTAGCTCAGTCGGTAGAGCACCTGATTTGTAATCAGGGGGTCAGGGGTTCGAGTCCCTTACCCGGCACCAGCAAATCAAAGGGTTGGCGAAAAATAAGCGGTGGGTGTTGGAAGCGTGTCCGCACAGTGTCCGAAATGCGACAAGATGTACAAGATGTAATTGAGCGATGCCCAAGTTCGACAAATTCAAAAATCCTGCGTACCAGCAACGAAATATCGATTCCAAGCGCCCGGGCCATGTCTTCGACACCGACCAGACAGCTCCGATCATCGAGACGCCCATCAAAGTTACCGTTCAATCCGACGAGCGCATAAAGCTGTGGCGACTGCAGGCGACAAAGCACTGCGGATCATTGTCGAGGTAACGGTATCGGCCAGTAAGACCGTTGGGGTGATCGTGAACGCTTTTCGGGACCGACTGCCGAAGGGCTAGTCAAATCGCACGCCGCCGTCAGGTTACGCGATCGCCCAGCTCGCGAGCCGCTCTCCGCACTCACCGCATCGCAGCTTGCGACGCAGGGCGAACGGCGACACCGTGAGCGCGTAGCGCCGCGCCAGACCAGTCTTATCAAGCGGCGCGCTCGGCCTCGCGGACGCTTTACCTCGCCGCGCGCGGCGGTTCAAATAACGGCTTCTAACCATTTGAGCGCGCCTAGCGCCACAGCCCCGACCACCAGCACGCCGGCGAGCGCAACGCCGCGCAGAATCCAATTGTCCTGGCCGGGCGCGGTGCAATCAAGGCTCGCCGCGCCTTGCGAACTGATGTGGGCGTTCAGCCGTCGGTCGTTGCGTCGCGTCGCGTCTTCGAGGAAATTGCTGGGCGCCTCTTGCGTTCGACTGCCCGAGTAGACGGTTTTCGTGATGAACATTTCGGCAGCGAGGTCGAACGTCTCCTCGACCACGCGAACCGCGAGATGGCGCTTGCTTGAACACATGCGCTTCGCGTCGGCGATGGCCAGCGCGCGATCGTCAGCTACCGATGCGATCTGCCAATGTTGATTGGCGAATATCTGCAGCTCATAGGATGCCATGAGGTTTACCTCCGCTTAACGAAGATAATCCGCGCAAACTATCCGGAGTTCTCGGACAATTTAATGGTTAAGCCGACCCGGCAAATCACTTGTCACAGATGCCTATGATCTTCGTCAAATGCGCGCCATTGGCTGGCGAACTGGAGCATTCCAAGCCGGCCACGGAATGATCGCATCTATTCTATGGCGTAGCTCGCCAGCCGTTCGCCTCGGTGATCGCGCAATTGCAGAGCCTCGACTACGGCACACTCTCCGCGGCCGATGGTCCGGAAGCGCTGGCGCTGGTCACGCGGCGGCGAGTCCGTTAACCTCGCCTCACGCGCGGTTGACCGTGCGCGCCTGGCAGCGTGGTGAGCGCGTTCGATGCAGACCCTCCTCATCATCGACGACGAACAGCTGGTTCGCGAAACGGTAGCGCGCATGGTGGCCGGCGATGGCCGCCGCGTTCTGCTGGCCGCCGGCGGTTTCGAAGGATTGAAGATCTTCGAGGCCGAGCACGTCGACGTGGTGCTGTGCGACTTCCACATGCCGGAGATCAGCGGTCCCGAGACGGTGGCCGAGCTCCGGCGCAAGGCTCCCGGATTGAAGATCATCGCCATGTCCGGCTCGACCGAGGAGGATACGCTCGCGCTCGCCATACAATGTGGCGCCGACGCGACGCTGCTGAAACCTTTTCGCCGAGCGCAGGTCAACGAGCTGCTGAGCAAGCTCGCGCCCGCGGGATAGCGGAAATTTGGCGACGGTCTTGGGGTCGATGCGTAGCGCGATATTTGTGTCAGCCGCGTTTCGGAGCCAGCAGGAAATGGTACGCCGCCGAGCGACCGCTCGCGGCCTCGAACCGCGCGTCCACGACCGGCTCGGGGATGCTGTCGAAGTCGAAATCGAAGTGGCGCGCGATCTGCTGTAGAGCGCAATGCATCTCGCTCACCAGATACCAGCGGGAATCGCCGGCGTCGCGATGGAACAGCTCGAATGCGAGGAAGCAGCGTCCGTCCGGGGCAAGTATGCGCTCGATCTCGGCGCAATGTCCCTCGATCTGGTTGATCAACAAAATCGAGCGCAGCTTCTCCATCGCCGGGCGCAGGCGGGCCTCCTCGCGCGCCGAGGGTAGGCCCAGCAGGGCGGCGGCCTGCTTCGAAAAATAACCGTAGGGCTCGTGCTCGAACTGGGACAGGACCATCGACGAGATGACCAGGTCGACGCCGTGGTCCGGGATGTCCAACGCAGTGCGATGTCCCCTGAGCCGTTGCGCGACCGCGATGGCCCGTTTTAAGGCTTGCCGCCACGTCGCCACACCCCGCATCTCCTCGGCCAGCGCGGCGCCGAACGCGCTCGCGTACCCGCCGGTTACGTCCTGACGGTAGGTATGAGGCAAGCGGCCCTTGCGGAACGCGAGGCACGTGCCCGGCTCGTGCGGGCTCAGCTCGAAAGCCTCGCAAACCACTCGGCCGGCGAGCGCCGGCTCGCGGTAGCTCAGGCAATAGTCCGGAGCGTTCGGCGTCGCGCGTTGACAATAGGCGCACCGGGGGCGGCCTTGCGGGGTCGTGCGGATGATGGAATGGGCGATGCCGAACTCCACGATGCCGGGCAGCCAGTCGACGAGATGCACGGTCGCATTCTGTTCAACGAGGCGCCAGTAGGGGATGTCGTGGAGAATGCCCGAGCCCAGACAGGCCACCACCGCCGGCCGTCGGGCGTCCAGGATACGGCGGATGCACTCGCGTTGACGCTCGAACGCCGAACGGCAGCGGAGGAAACACTCGCGATAAGCAGCCGCCGCGTTCTGCGGCTTGAGATAGTCGTCCCAGGCGGTAATCATCGCGCACCCCTCCCGTGGACCCGGTCGCACCCGCCGAACGCATCATCCCGAGGAGGCGCCGTCCGGTCCGAGCAAGTTACTACGGGATTCGCCATTTTTGGCTGCCTGATGCGGCCATCGTGCACCACCTGGGCGCCGATCTTCGGCGGATAAACCCACCAGCGTGCCGTTCGATCTTGGCGGCGACGCGTCAGCAATGCCATAGGCCCCTGCGCAATGCGGCAGCTACTCCGCCCGCGAGGCGTCCGCTCGACAAAGATGGTTGACGGCATCGAGGAGCTTCCGATTTCGGAACGGCTTGCGAATGGTCAAGTCAGCGCCAAGCTTTTGGGCGAACGCAAGATAGTCCTGGCTAACAAAGCGTTCGTCACCCGAGATCGCGATGATTTTCACTTTGCGTGCGATCTTGCGGAATTCCCGGATCGCCTGCAGCCCGTCCATCTCCGGCATTACGATGTCGGTAATCACGACGTCGGCCGGATTCTTCTCGAAGAGGGCAAGCCCCTTCCGGCCGTCGGAAGCTTCCGCCACGTCGTGGCCTCGTGCATGTAAGACGCGGCAAATGGCCTTGCGCACCGACTCTTCATCATCGATCACAAGTATTCGGGCCATCGCAACACCTTCGCGAGGTTGAGACTCGGGGCCACGAGTGTGCGAACCCTCCGGGGCGCTGCTGCATCGGTGAAATGCCAAATCGCGATAGACGTCGCAAGAGTCGCGGCAGGAAGCGGTGCGGAAAAACCTGCCCGACCGTCAAAAGCGGCGGCCAAGAACGATATGCCCCTGGCACGGGGCTGCGGCCCGATCGACGATGGTCAAAACGCCGGATTTCCCGAAGCGCACTAGCCTCCTCTTCATTCTGGCGGGTTGAACGGCGGTTGCGTGCGCCGTCGTTCCCAAAACGTCCGAAGTAGATAATTATTTAAGAACATTATGGTTAACCAGAAGTTGATCTTGACGATTTCATATTTCAGGATAAAAGTTCAATAGGATGATTGACTGAACAAGGCGGCATCTGTTACATAAATTATTGATTTATGTTAAGTATTTCTGTCAACAATGCGTTCGCTGTCTCTCTCTAGTCCTAGCGCGGATAGCCGGTTGTTTTTCATCGGGCTCGAACCAGCCGACAGGGCAGATCGTTTAGTCAACGTTCTGAACAAGCCGAAGAGTCGGGGATGTGGCGGTTTCGCAATGCAATATCGTAATTGCAAACGCCGAAGCGTTTCTCCGGGATGACGCTCGAGTTTTCTGGTTCAGGCGAGACGATTCACCCGCCGGCCGATTGCTACTTATGTCCGATACGTCGGTTCGCGATCTATAGGGCGGCGGGTAAAAACGAAATCGACGCGCTCATGCGATTGCGCCGCGGCATGTGTCAAATCGCGGGACGGCGCATGCTGCTACGCGAGGGCGAAACTCCGGCAGAAGTGGCCACGCTGGTCAGCGGCTGGGCCTTCCGCTTCAAGCTCCTTCCTGACGGGCGGCGCCAAATTCTTTCGTTTTTGCTGCCCGGCGATCTGATCGTGTTCCACTCCTTGCACGAAGAAAAACTCAATTTTTCGGTACGGACATTAACTCCAGTCCAGGTATGCGCGTTCGACGCGGCCGAATTTCGGTCTTTTCTCTTTGATCGTCCGTCGATGCGACGGGATATGCAGGTCTATTGTGCCGCCGAATTGACCGCGGCGACCGAAACGATCACCGATCTCGGCCGAAGATTGGCGCCCGAGCGCCTGGCGCGATTTATTCTCGTCCTAGAGGCGCGGCTTTCGCGGCGGCGCCTCGCCGAACAAGGCGTGCTTCCCTTTCCGCTTCGCCAGGAGCATCTCGCCGATACGCTCGGCCTCACCCCGGTCCACGTAAGCCGGATGCTCACGCAGTTTCGCGCCGACGGCATCGTATCGGTAGCGCGCAATCAACTCGTCATCAGGAACCGCAACCAGCTCATGAACCTGGCCGGAATGGCCATGAGGTCATAGCGGAACTGCCGCGCGCGTTCGTCAAATCGCGCCGCCGTCGAGATCGACCAAGACCTGGAAAATCCTTCCGGCGCGCGCTACGCGGCGCGCGGCCGCCGAACGCGCGGCTAAAATAAGGCCCAGACGAGAATTGCACCGACGGCCCAAAGGCCAATATTCGCGAGTATCGCAAGCTGGACGCTCAGACCGCGCGACCAGCGCGCAAGATGGGTCGTCGGAACATTACGAGTGCGGCTATTCGGTGCGCGCACAAACCTCGATGTTGTTTCCATGGCCCGCTCTGCCGTCCATTTTATCGATTACTTTATGAATACATCGATTCGGCGAAGGACGACAAGCCAGTATTTATACCTAACCGCCACCCGTCCGGGACGACAGGCCCGCGCGGGGCGGCGCCGCCGAGAAAACCACTGGCCGATTGACCTCGATCAAGCCATACCCATGGAACGCAGTCAGACTTACAAAGTCGTGAGCACCGCGCCAGCAATCCGGCTCGTCGGTGCCTGCGACACCCGAATGGACCGATGTCTCTGCTGTCGTACTATTGTAACCAAATACGTCTGAGCCGCGTCGCACGCGACGTGCTGGCGAGCAACCTGACCTATCTCGCGCCGGAAAAGCTGATCGGCCTGCAATCGCTGATCAAGAGCGTCCGAAAGATCGAAGGGGATTTCATCGAGTGCGGGCTTGCCCTGGGCGGGTCGGCAATCCTGATCGCGTCCTTGATGGGCAAACATCGGCGGTTCCTCGGCTATGACGTGTTCGGCATGACCCCGCCGACGACCGATGCGGACGACGAGAAATCACGCGCCCGATACGAGGCGATCAAATCCGGGCAGGCGAAGGGGCTCGGAGGGAATCGGTATTACGGCTACGAGCCCGACCTGTACGACAAGG
>Ga0153915_10007696_pt1 | contig 10188 bp, 5 predicted proteins | sample Opewatmetagenome_2_FD_107003 | JGI IMG/M metagenome (GOLD analysis project Ga0153915, IMG submission 107003) | Freshwater wetland microbial communities from Ohio, USA - Open water 3 Core 3 Depth 3 metaG | ecosystem: Environmental > Aquatic > Freshwater > Wetlands | place: USA: Ohio, Lake Erie... | reverse complement strand
CGCCGACTTGAGCAAAGCCATCGAGATAGACCCCTCGATGCCCCAGGCGTACAACAATCGTGCGGTTGCCTACGTGGGCAGGAAGGAATATGACAAGGCGCGCGACGATGTGCTCAAAGCACAGAGTCTGGGCTTTGAGGTTCCTGCGCCGCTTCTAAAGGCTGTTGGTGAGACCTCCGGCGCGCAACCGTGAGCTGCTGGCACCTCGTGCTACGTTCTGGAGCGATTCGTGCGTCGTCTCACCGTGAGGTGTGTGCGGCTATGCTGGTGGCGGCGCCTGGAACGTCTTGCCCGCCGTAGAGATATCCGCACAGGTCTTCAGCAGCGTTTGAAATATCTCAAATACCGTCACCAAGCCCCGCACTTTGCCCTGTTCGTCCACCACGGGCAAGGCGCGTCCGCCGAACCGGCATATATTCTCCATGATCGTCGCCAGCGGCGTTCTTGGCTTTATCGTGCGGACGGGCCGGCTCATGACCCACTTGATTCTAATTGTGAGCGTGGCATCGTCCAGGGGCCGGCGCCATTTGGCAAAGACGGAGCGCAAGTAAGGACTGAGTGCTCCTGCTATGTCGGATTTTGATATGATGCCTTCCAGTGTTCCGTCCCGGCCCACCATGATATAGCCTGCATTGCCCTGCTGCATTTTCGCCAGAGCCTGCTGCACGGTCTCGTCGGGACCTGCCCAGATGACCTGAGTCTGCATGATGTCTTCGGCGCATATCGACCAGAGTCCGCCGGACGCACAGAAAGCTGGACTGTCCGCCATTGCGGGCCGGCTGGACTCGCCCGGCAAGATAGCCGGCGACTGAGCCATCTTTCGGATCGTTTCAGAAATCGTGGCTTCTGCGGGCGCCTCACTGTTCTGGGACGACGGCGTTTGCTCTCGGGAAACATGTTCACCAACCTGTGCTTCCGGCACGGCATTCTGCCCGCTTGGCGTCCAGGGGGCAGGTTGCTCTGCGTGGGGTGTCCCCGGGACGACGGGCGCATCAAGCTGCTCGGGCTGCGGTTTTTCGCCGGCCTCTGTCTGAACTTGATCGGCCTGTTCGGGACGGACATCAGGTTCCGTGCCCGCTTCGGTTTGATTTTCCTGTACCGCCTCTTTCACGTGCGAATCTCCACCAAAGATCGTCTTGGGGAAAATGACGCCGCAGTTGAACGGCGGATAGGAACCAACGCTCATTACATACGGAACGTAGATAAGCTCTTCGTCGCCGGGCAATCCGATCTTTTCCTGCGGCTGGTCCCACGGCGTGCCGACGAAAGCCGGCAATCGTTGCACAAAGTGGCCGTGCCCTTCGAGTCCTGCCCGGAAGACCTTGTCCCACGAACCGACCAGGAGATTGCCCGCTTGCCCCACAGCGTCAACCATGCCGGCGGCAAGCTGGGGCGAGGCGCCTTTTCTATTAGTTAGAATCCGCTGTTCGGGCTGCATGGCGATAACGCCGCCAAGAGTAAATAATCCCTCCCGATCAAGTACAAATTGAAAAGTCCCATCCAACAAACCTTGAGAATCCACGACATTGACGGCTACCAGCTTCCTGAAGCGTTTCTTCAGACCCGCCACAGTCTCGGCACAGACTTGCTGTTGTTCACACTGGACGCCCACGCCAAACGTGCCGGCGATGTCCTCACAGAAAGTCGTGAGCGCTTTTGTGGCCAGCTCTGTGGCTTGCGATTCGACCGTCGTTTGGGATATCTCCATCTGTCCGTTTGTCCAATTGGCTCAAAGGCCATCCGGGACCACGCCAGTGCAGCAGGGAAAGTCCGGCCCCGTATTCACCTTCGCTGGTGAGTTTCGTTAACCAGTTGCACTGACAGCTTTCATGCCCTCTTCTTCGATGTATTCGGGCGAACACTTTAGCAGAAAGCACGAAACTCAGATGAGAGGCGTCCTTCAGGACAGAGGTTCTCCGATCATTCCGTTGCGGCGATTCTCAAGCAGCCTAACCCTGACGAGGTCGTTGCTTGTGAGCACTTTGCCCTGCGCTGTTTGGTTCAGATAGACCTTGAAGTATCGTTCGCTTCGTCCGTCCGTCATTGCTTGGGCGGCAATGCCGGACCCATCATCGCTCTCGATCAGGACCTGAGCAGTTTCGCCAAGAAATTGCCGGCGGTATTTCAGCCCCAGCTCAACGTCCAGCTCGCGCAACATTCGCGATCGTTTTCTCGTAACCTTATCGTCCACAACATCTTGCATTTTGGCCGCAGCAGTTCCGCGCCGAGGCGAGAAGGTGAAAACATGCATCTTAGCAAAGCCCACGAACTTAGCCAAATCTACGGTCTTCTCAAAATCGGCGTCTGATTCACCGGGAAAACCGACGATAATATCGGTCGTTATGGCCGGCCGGTCGAGCTTGGCCTTGATTGACTCAACTTTCTCTTTGAATTCGTCAGCCGTGTATTGTCTGCACATCCTTTTCAGAACGGCATCCGAACCAGACTGGAGTGATAAGTGCAGATGGGGCATGATGTTACGATGCTCGAAGAAGGTATCGAGCAGCCGGGCTGTAACATCGGCAGGCTCCAGCGAGCTTAATCTTATCCTTGCAAGATTTGAAATCCGCGCCATCTTGTCGAGCAAGTCCGCTAAATTGTCGTTGCGGCGATCAGGCCAATTCCGTCGCCTGACACTTTCCTGGCCGTATGCTCCAAGAAATACTCCGGTTACCACTATTTCTTTATGTCCTGATTTCACAAGGCTTTGCGCTTCAAGTAGAACCTGGTCGGCAGGCTTGCTATGAACAAGAGGCCGAGTTTTGGGTACAATACAATAGCTGCACAATCCGTCGCAGCCATCTTGAACCTTGAGAAAAGCTCTGGTGTGCTCTTTGAATGAAGCGAGCGGCGGCAACCAGGATTGATTTTCTGACTCATTTTTTTGCTTGATTTCCAGGCCGTTTCTTGCTCTAATGGCAATGTTCGGGCGGAATTGAGCGTTTCGAGAGACCGGGGTGGCGGCTGCACTTTCGGCCCAGTGCGTGAGCGTGGCCGCAAGATCACTTCGATTTCCGACAAGATGAACATTCGCGGCTGGGATGCTCAATTCACCAGTTTGCACCGTCGGCAAACATCCGGACACCAGGACGAGGGCATCAGGACTTTGCCTTCGGACTTTCCGGATGCATTGCCGACTCTTGGCTGAGGCGGCACCAGTGACACAGCAAGTATGGACGACAGCCAAGTCAGGTTTTTCCGGCCATTTGGCTTTGCGCAGCCCGTGCCGCTCGAGCAGCTCTCGGATTTGCTGGCTTTCATATTGATTAACTTTGCAGCCAAGAGTATTTATGGAAAAAGTCCTCATGTTATGATATAATGTATAAACGTCCGAATGGATTTACAAGGCTTATTCGATACTGAGCGGGAGGCGCGTTATGGCGGCGGAAACCGGTGGGGTTTGGGCAATTGACATTGGGAGCAGCTCCCTGAAGGCTCTGTACTTGAGCACGGAGCGCGGGGTTGTGGAGGTCGTAGGCTTCGACAACATCCGCCACGCCAAGATTCTTAGCGGAGGCGACGTGACAGCCGCCGAGCGAGAAGAGCTGGTTGCACTGAGCTTGCGTCAGTTTGTCAACAAGTACGACTTAAGCACAGACGAGATCGCCGTGTCCGTGCCGAGTCAGAACAGCTTTGCCCGGTTCGTGACGCTTCCGCCGGTCGAGCAGAAGCGGGTTCCTGAAATGGTCAAGTTCGAGGCGGTCCAGCAGATTCCCTTTGGCATTAACGATGTCCAGTGGGACTGGCAGTTGATGACCGAGCCGGACAGTCCCGAGATCAAAGTGGGCATTTTTGCAATCAAGAACGAAGTAGTCAACTCGGCGTTGGAGCATTTCAATAGAGAGGACGTGCAGGTTGGCTACGTGCAAATGGCGCCGATGGCCTTGTACAACTACCTGCTGCACGATCGTCCCGATCTGGTCACTTCCGACACTCAGGCCACCGTTGTTCTGAACATAGGCGCGGAGAATACCGACTTGGTGGTCTGCACGAAATCAGCCGTCTGGCAGCGATGCATCCTCATCGGCGGCAATGCCTTCACCAAGGCGATAGCCGACACGTTCAGGCTCAATTTTGAGAAGGCCGAGAAGCTCAAGCGCACGGCGCCGGTGAGCAAATACGCCCGTCAGATATTCCAGGCGATGAGACCGGTCTTTACGGATTTGGCCTCCGAGATACAGCGGTCGCTGGGCTTCTACAACAGCTCCAATCCGAATACGAAGATCGTGAGGATCGTCGCGCTGGGAGGCGGGACCAAGCTGCGGGGCCTGCTCAAGTATCTCCAGCAGACGCTGCAGATCCCCGTGGAAAAGCCGGACACGTTCAAGAGGCTTGGGATGGGGCCGGGTGTTTCGCCGGCGAAATTCCACGAGAACGTTGGTGACTTCGGCATCGTCTATGGTCTTGCCCTGCAGGGTCTGGGTCTGGCCAGGATAGAGAGCAACCTGCTGCCTCGTACGATTGCCCGATCCATGGCCTGGGCGAGCAAGAACAAGTACTTCGTCGCTGCGGCGTGCATGTTCTTTGCCTTCTCGCTGCTGGCTTTTGGCAAGACCGGCTGGGAGAGGATGAATTACACCAAGAACGGTCAGATCCGACAAAAAACGGCCAAGATTCTTGCCGAAGCTGAGGAGCCCGCAAAGCAGCGCGAGGTCTTGCAGGGCGAAGGTACCCGGTCGGACGAAAAAATAAAGAAGCAGTTCGAGCCCTTCAAATACCGTGACATTATCCCGCTCTTGCACCAGACCATCATTTCAGCATTGCCAAACGAGAAGACCAATCCGGAGCAAGCCAAGCTCTACAAGGCTTTTGCTGCTGGTGACGTGAAAGGGGTCAAGGAGATTCCCCGCAAACAGCGAAGGCAGATGTTTATCACGAGCATGACGGCTTACTATACAAATGACCTGGCCAAGGCGCAGTTTGGCCCGGCCGATTTGTGGAGGCGAAGCCGGGGCACGCCCGGAGCCGGAGGCGGGGAATTTGAGGGCGAGGTGTCGGAGTACGAATACGAAATGATGATGCAAGCGGAGATGGGAGTGGGACCGGGGATGTACGGGCCGGGGATGTACGGACCGGGCTTCATGCCCGGCGCCCCGACGGCGGCGGAAAAGAAGCAAGGTTTTGTCGTGCAGGTGGTCGGCTACAGCCCTTATGGTGAAACCATCACGGAATTCGGCAAATTGATGGACCCTACCGGAGTTGAAAGCCAGAAGGACAAATGGGGATTTGTGACTCGGCTGGCCCACCTTGATGATATGGTCGAAGACGGCAATAGTCCCTTCGTGCTCTACGAGAAAACCAATCCCGAGCAGTTCAAGGTGGAAACCAAGGAAGTGACTCTGGACGCCGAGATGCCTGAAGGAATTGGGGTGTGGCAGGAACGGACTTCCAAGACGCCGTCGGTGCTCCCGCGTTCGGCGGCGACTGTCGAATGGGATCTGATCGACCCCATGACAAACGAGGTCATCAACAAGGTTGCCGAGCTGGACGAGAACGGAAAGCAGAAGATCTACCGCGGTACGCCCGTTTTCAAAGTCGGCGACCATTGGTTCGTATTGAACGTCAAATTCGTCTGGAAAGATGCGCCGGAGCCGCCGAAGCAGACCGTGATGTCTCCCTACGGAATGCCGATGCCGGTGGCGCCGGCGGCTCCGAGCGCCGCGCCTGCGTCGCCGCCGAGCTCCAGGCCAAGCGGCCGTAAATCGTCATTACCTGATATGGATATGTGAGTGAGAAAATGAATCTCCCGAATTTCAAAAACATCGCGCAGAAGTTAGCCGTCTTCAGGAACAACTTGCCGCTGCTGGTGGCGCTGCTCATAGGGCTGGTCGCCGGGCTGCTCCTTATTCCGACCCAGCTTATGAGCAGCGGGCTGAAAGAGCGCGTGCGGCAGGAGAGCATCAACAAGGCAGCCCAGGCCATTAAACGTTGGAACGAGAATCCGGTTTCCCCCGTGCAGGTCCAGCAGGAAGCGGAACGTCAGAAGGCTCATGCAAACGATGCCAACGAGGTGGCACTTCTGGCCGAACAAACGACCAAGCGAGAACTGCTCAGCTATGACATATTTCCCACAACACCCGATGCGAACGCCGGTTTCTCGGCGTTGGTCTTCCAGCTTTTTGGCCAGCACTACCGCAGCGGGATCGACCAGCTCATGACCGGCGTAGGCGGCCGTGATTCTCCCACGGACGCCGAGTTACAAAGAGGTCTGGAGAATTCAGCGTCAGGCGCGCGTTCTTCGGCCAGAGGAGGGCTTCCGATGCTGGACTCGGGCAGAGGTCTGTCCGGCGCCCTTTACGGGGGGTATGGAGGCTACGATGGCTACGGGGGCTCGATGATGAACGTTCAGCGTATGATCGTCGATGAGATGTGCCAGGACCGGGCCAAATCCATCTCCGTTTACGTCAACCCGCTGGACATAGCCGGCTACGCATACTGGGAAAACTACACATATGATGTGAATATGGTGGACGCCGTCAAGGACTGCTGGTATCACCAGTTGGGGTACTGGGTGATTGAGGACATCTTCAAGACGATAGGCGCCATGAATTCGGGCCATGAAAGCGTGTTGACGGCCCCGGTCAAACGGTTTTTACGGATCACGTTCACGATGGGTCTCAAACGGGCGGGAGCAAGCGGCGGCCGGTTCAGAGGATTCAGGAACAGGACGGTTACGCCGGGACAGAAGAGGGAGGAGGCGGACAAGCCCGCCTACGTTCTTTCGGCTTCCGAGGGGCTGACCGAACCCTGCACGGGCAGGTTCTGCCAGAAAGAGGGTGACATCGACGTTGTTCATTTCAACGCGGCCGTTGTGGTCAGCGCCAGGGAAGTCCTGCCGTTTATGAACGAGCTGTGCAGCGGCAAGCAGCACCAGTTCAAGGGCTATCCCGATGCAAATGAGCCGGCGCAAACCTTCAAGCACAATCAGATCACCATTCTGGAAAGCAAGATCGGGGCGCCGAGTCTCACGGACCCCTCTCACAGGTATTATCGCTACGGGCAGGACACCGTCGTGGAGCTGGACTTGATCTGCGAGTACATCTTCAACAGGAAAGGCTATGAGAAGATCCTGCCGGAATCGGTCAAGAAGACTCTGGCTGGAGAGGGCCAAGCGGCAAAGCCATGAGACTGTCGGCAAACGCGTGAAGAAGGATACCGGATATGATGATACCAAATTTCGCCAAGATAGGGAGCTTTTTCGAAGAGCATATCGAGAAAATGATCCTGACTGTTGTAGGACTGGCGTGCGCCTGGCTTCTGATTACGCGCGTCATTTTGAGTCCCAATGAGGTGGTCTTCGAGGGCAAGAGTCTCAGCCCCGCCGCGATCGACGAACAGATCTACAAGGCGGCCGAGGCCCTGCGACAGAAGCTCAACGAGCCGCCTGAGCAGACGGAGGCTTATAAGCCCAAAGTCAATGAATACCTGGCTCTGCTGGATTCTTCCATAAAGGATATCGACACCCGGCTGTGGCCGGTGGCGCCGTTCGTGCCCGGGGCCCAGACGAGTGTTGCCGTCTATAATCTTCCTCGTATTCCCGATGTGAACGAGGTGGCGGTCGAGCACATCGGAGCGGTGGCGTATGTGCCGCTTGGCGAAGTGACGCCGGAGAAGCCTTATGACAAGGCCGGGAACGAGCCGAACGATCTGGACCTCGTGACCGTGTCGGCCAAATTTGATATTGCGAGCTTATTTGAGAACTGCAACGAAAGCTTTGTCGGGGACGTGGACCCGGAGTGGGCGGACCCGTGCCTGGCCAAGCCGATTTTCGCCGCCGTGCAGTTGCAGAGACAGCAGTTGAACGGCGACGGGGCCTGGAGCGATTGGCAGAACGTCCCTCGGACCAGGATTGATCCGTACAAGAGACTGTTTGCCATTGTCGAAGATATCAAGGACCTGCCGCCGGGCGGCTTGAAGGTGCAGATGCTTCAAATGGATTACAAGCCGGTGCAGATCGGTTTGCTGCAGCCCGAAGCGTATCAGATCGCATCCGCCGACGAAGAGTGGTTTCCTCCTGAGCTGCATCGCGAGTTCGTGGACTTCCAAAAGAGAACGCAGATGGAAGAGAGGCGTGAAGCCAAAGAAGCGGAGAAGAAGGAGGAGCGTACAAGAGACAACACAGCCGCGAACACCAGCAGGCGCCCCCAGACCGCGACAGGCAGACGAGGCGGCACTGACGCGTATGGCGGCGGGTATGGCGCGGGCGGCGATAGCATGTACGGTGGCGCAACGGACGCCAGATCAAGAAGAGGCCGCGACCGCACCGGCGGCACGACGGGGATCCCGGGGGACACGGGGCGCGGGCCGGGGCGGCGCTCGGGTACAGGGACCCGAGGCAGAACGCCAGCAGACACGCTGGATCCCTACGATCTCGGACCGGACGGCCTGGGGACGGGGACCACGGGCAGAAGGACCGTGAGGAGGCCGTCGGTCAACGACGTTTATTTCAAGTATGACGCAGTTCGGCTTACAAGACTGACCGAATTCGAGAAGCTGCGCGAGCCGCTGTTATTTTGGGCGCACGACGACACCGTCGAGCCGGGAAAAACCTATCGGTATAGGATTCGGTTGGGTGTTTTCAACCCGGTGGCCGGAATGAACCGGTTGAGCGAGCGGGACAAAGCGCGAACGAACGAAGTCATTCTTTGGAGTAATTATTCCGGCATAACCGACCCCGTGGAGATCATGGGCAGGCTGTATTTCTTTGCCAACAATGTGCGAGAGACGGACAAAGCGGTCACGGTGCAGGTTTCCAGGCTGGCGCTGGGCCGCTGGTACAGCCACGACTTCGTGGTCCGGCAGGGAGAGCTGATCGGGGAGGCTCTTGAGCCGGAGCCCGAAAAACCCGAACGCACCAGTCTGCGGGGTGGTTCCTTGGGCAGCCCAATCGGCAGCCTGGCAGGTAGCCCGTTAGGCGGTCCAATGGGCACACCAGGCGGTCCAATGGGACCCTATGCCGGCCTGCCGAGGCCCGAGGAAAAGACCAACGTGCCCGAGATGATTGATTATGCCACCGGGGCCGTTATGGTGGATGCCGTGGCGGTGAACGACTGGTCGGGCCAGCCGACGCTCAGAACCAGGCATTACTATGATATGCTTTACAGCTTCGACGGGATTGCGATCGAGCACATGCCCGCCGGCGCGACGTACTGGGAGCCGCACGTGCAGGCTGTGTTCAGTCGAATCGGACGACTGCAAAGAGAGCCTCATGAGCCTTTCAAGGCATTTGGTACCACCGGACGCAGGCAGCGCATGGGGGGAGAGTACGATCAAACAGGCGAATATGACGAGTATATGATGGAGGAGATGTACATGGACGATATGATGGGTACAGGCGGCCGTCCCCTGTATTAGGCCGGCGCCTCGCCATCTGCTCGTCGCGGCGGCGCATCTGGCTATGCGCCGCCGAATACCGATTCCATCGCAAACACCTCCTGCCACAGGTCTATTGTTGCTCGCAATTCATTCCGTCAGCGCAAATACAGGCCCAACACCCCCCCGGCGGCAGCCGTTTACATCAGGGCCGGAAGTCCCGTTTCTTTTCCGCAGGAACATCTGTTTCGGATGGTTGGCCAGGCGGCGACGCGCCACCCGGCGGCAGATTTTCTAATTCGTCCCATAAAAACTAAAGAGTCCAGGCTGATCTGGTCGATAAATCTACGTACTGACAGGTCGCTTCCAAAGGGGTATCGGACGCGTTTGCAAAGGAAAGGGATCAGAAATGGAGAAGCGAAAGGGATTCGGAGCAGGTGGATCCGGCGCGAAGGCTGTTTTGGCTGCGGCAATAGTCGCCATCGGACTGAGCGCAGCCGGCTGTGGTGACCAAATGGCCAGGATTGAAGACCGGCAGCTCAAATTGCAGGCGATGGTGGAGGCCAATACTGAACAAATCGCCGCCATAGCCACGCGCATTGAACAGAGCCAGGAGGCGTTGCAGGCCGGACTTGAAAACGTTCGCAGCGATATCCGGAAGGTGGCGGCCGATACCGCCGCCGTCGGCCAGGAGCAGGCTAGGCTGCGGGAAGCTGTTCAGAACAGCGGCCGGCAGGCAACCGCCAGGATGTCTGCGATTGAACAGAACCAGCAGGAGTTGCGGGCCGGCATTGAGAAGGTGCAGAGCGATACCCGGACAGCCGCGGCGGACGTCGCTTCCGATATAGCCGCCCTCACACAGGAGCAGGCAAGGCT
>Ga0153915_10007695_pt1 | contig 10188 bp, 9 predicted proteins | sample Opewatmetagenome_2_FD_107003 | JGI IMG/M metagenome (GOLD analysis project Ga0153915, IMG submission 107003) | Freshwater wetland microbial communities from Ohio, USA - Open water 3 Core 3 Depth 3 metaG | ecosystem: Environmental > Aquatic > Freshwater > Wetlands | place: USA: Ohio, Lake Erie... | reverse complement strand
AGCGACGAACCGGCCTGGAGCATGGCGAGCATTCCCACGGGTCAGAAGGAAGGAGGAATCATAGCCTCGGCAGTCGACCGGATGGGAGGCGGTCGGGACAACGAGTCCGGGCCCCCGTGAGAAGGCCGCAGGAGTGCGGCCCCATCAGGGGGCCCGGAGGGAGACGCGCGGGGCAGGCCTCAGCCCACGCCCGGGTCACGAAGGCAGCTTGGCGATCTGGCGGACCTGGGTGCCGGCGACGATGTCGGGCTGCGAAACCTTGATGACCCGCGCGGTGCTGGAGTGATCACCGAGATGCACGACCTGCACGGTCGCCATGGCCTCGTCCACCACACCCGCTGCGTTCTCCCGTGCCCTGGGCGTGGCCCGGATCTCGAACAGGTCGCCGAGCGCGACACCATCCTTCCGGCCACGGTCGATGAAGAGCACGTCCTGCGGCCCGGTGAGCGGCTGGGCATCGCGGTGGGCCAGCACCCGTCCGCGCACGCCATCGGAGATGGGCACGGGGCGCACCCGGCCTGGATCGTCGAACTTCTCGGCCGGTATCACCCTCTGTCCGTCATGGATCTGCCCGTAGGCCGCGACCACCTCGCCCACGATCTCAGGCCGGCTGGCGTCGCTCACCCGGATGAGACCAGTCGGAACGATCACGTTGCCGTAACCCGGGACCTCGCGCTCCACCCGGAGGACCAGCAGGGTGTCACCCACCTGATAGCGGGCGCCGGACGGCGGCGTTACCGCCACCTTGGCGAACAGCGCCGCGGTGGTGCCGCGATTCTCCGCTTCGATCTGGAGCGGAGCCACGGTACCCAGCATGTTGCCTAACGGAAGCTCCTGACCTTCGGTGAGGAAGCCGGAGCTGAAGAACTCGCTGCGCCGCACCGGCCGGTACTTGCGGGCCAGCTGCAACTCGAGGCTCGGACCGGCATTCACCGTGCGCCGGCTGGCGCCGACCAGGGGTGTGAGATCCACGTCGTCGCGCCGGTCGTCGCCCTCGGGCGTCAGGTCCATCACCTGGGGCTCGGCGAGCCCCGGTTCGGCCTCGGCCGGCGCGGCCTCAGCGGAATCGCCAGGCGCAGCAGCCATCTCGGAAGGCTGCGCCGCCGGCGCCGGCGTATCGGTGGAAGGAACCGCGCTCACGTCTCCGCCGGAAACCAGCCGCAGCACCTCGCCGGGGTAGATCCAGTGAGGATCTTCCACCACCGTGGTGTTGAGGCGGTAGATCTCTGGCCAGAGCAGCGGATCGCCCAGATACTGTCGGGCGAGGTCCCAGAGGGTATCACCCTTGTTCACGGTATGGGTCTCGGGCCTGGCGATCTGTGCCCAGAGCCCCGCGGGCAGAGTCAGGCCCGCCAGGACGACAACCAGGCGGATCCGGGCGGAGGCGGTCATCAGACTACCCTCTCAGAGAGTGGGCTACAAGGGGTAAACCAATATATGACAGGGGGCTCGGACGCGCCACTCAGACACTACATGAAGCCGCAGCCTGTAAGTCCAATCCACAAAAGCTCTTGACCTGGTGACAGAGGTCACAAGGGTTCCGAGTTCCGCGCCCCGCGTCGCCGTGCTGACCGAGCAACTCGCAAGAAATGAACCGACAGGGACACCGGGGCAGCCATCACCGAGCCAAGGACTACTGCAGCCGGAATCGTACCACCTGCCGGACCTTGACCGCCACGCTCCTTCCGCCGGATCTGCCTGGCGTGAAGCGACTGGCAAGAGCCGCCGCAAGCGCGGCCGCACCAAAGGCCGGTGAGTCGGCCCGGACCACACGACCATCCGCTCGCTGCGGCATGCCAAGCGTGTCCACCACGAACTCGATGGTCGCCGCGCCCTCCACTCCGGCCTCCCGGAGCTGAGGGGGATAGGCTGCCTGGACGACTCGGAGCGGAGTTGGCGCCTGATCGGCCGTGCTGCCGGTCGCACTGGTCCGGGCGAAATCGGCGATGGCCCGGTCGCTCCCCAGGGGCTCAGGCAGGCCAGGCGCCCTGCCGGCCATGGATGAAGCGTTTGCGGTGGTCGCGAGAAGGTCGGCATCGATACTGGGCGCCGCGGCGTCCGTGAACAGGGGAGCCGCGGGCGCGCTTGTCACGGCAGACTCCGGCCCGGCCTGCTCGTGATGCCCGGACTTGCCCGAGTGGGCCATCGAGGCGTCGTACACGACCGGAATGGGCAGAATGCGAGGACTCGGTGGAGAATGCCCGTCCCCTGCCAGCCGGAGCGCCCCTGCGACGAGACCGGCGTGGATCCCCAAGGCGGACAGCGAAGGGCTGAGTCGCGAACGGCGGCGGGGATTCGATTCGACCAGACGTTCGAACACGGGGACCTCCCGGTATGGGGAAGTCCAGTGTGGCGGGGACAGATGACGGGCCCGCGATGGTCTCGATGACAAGACCATGACGGGCCCGTGAGCCTTCGGACCGGTCTTCAGTCGACGATCGTGAGGTACTGCTGGCGACGCACTTTCCTCGAGCTGCCCTCCTCCGTCACTTCCACCGTCAGCTGATACTGACCCCGCTTGAGTGTGGAGAGTCCGAGAGTGCGCCGCACCGTCAGCTCGTCCCGTTCGGCGATCGCGCTGAAGCGGAGGCGGACGGTCTCTCGCTCTGAGCCCCCCTTGACCGGGGTCAGCTCCATCGATGTGACATAGCTGCGCCCCGGTGTCAGGCCGCTGAGCTCATAGAACACTTCCGCCGGGTGGTCACGGGGAAACGCGCCGAGCGGATTGAGCGGCACGCGCTCGCCGCGATAGACCCAGCTCAGGCCGGACCCCTCGCGGCCGAGGACCAGGTCGCTCAGGTACAGCCCGCCGCGCGGGAGGCGGAGGTCGAGCCCGTCGCGCAGCAGCGACCCGCCGACATCCGGGCTCGGCTGGAACAGCGCGATTCCCACGCTGTAAAGCCCAGGGGGGACCGGCAGCTCCGCGTAGCCGGTGAGGTGGGAGCCGGATCGCAGGGTGTCCGGAGTGAGGAACTGCCGGGTAGAATCGACCTCGCGGGCAATGCGCTGCAGCGAGTCGGTCGCGCTGATTCTGGTCTCGACCGGATAGAGCACACCGGAGGGCCGGCCCGGCTCACCCGCCTCCGGCACCAGCTGCCCACCCGGCAGGGCAAAGACCACCAGGATGCGGCCGGTGCCGAGGTCCGGGCGGCCCAGCGCATAGGCCTGGACCACGGGCTGAATCTGGTTCCGGAAGAGAAGCGTGTAGCTGTCGGTCCGCAGGCCAACGCCGACGTCCCGCCGGGCCCTGGCCGCGACCTGCTGGACGAGGCGACGGCAGGCGAAAAAGGGGACCGCCGACGGCCGATCGAGCCCGTTGGCCAGGTCGAAGTAGGCCGGATCCAGAACCGCCCGCTGCTCGAGCCATACCGGGTCGGGCAGGGGCTCGACGGCAAGGGTGGTCGGCGCGCCGAGTCCCAGGAAGTTCGACCCCTCGAAATGGAAGATCCGTCGCTCGCCACCAAACCAGTACAGCCAAGACTCGTTGGCGCGGGCGTGGTCCAGCCGCTCCTCCAGCAGCGCCGCCTCGATAGGACCGGACTGGTTGCTGAACAGACTCGTGTCTGCCCGCGCAAGCGGCGCGGGATAACCGGACATTCCGGGAGGGCTTATCCCCCCGATGCGCCTCGCCGGCTCGCCGTGACGCATGTAGACGTAGGCCCGATCGTCGTACAGCCGCTCGCGCCGGCGGCCATCCGCGGGATGTACGACGCTGTCGCCCAGGATGTCGTCGGCGAGGTAGTAGTCGCCCCGGTTGCAGGGGCCCGCCGGCGTGGCCCAGGCGTGAGCGAACTGGGTACGGTGCTCGGGGCTCACCACCCGGTAGTGACCATCGACGAAGGCCCAGCGGCGCAGGTGCTCCCGCAACCGTTCGCCGGAGCCGCGCAGTTCCTTCACGTCGCGCCAGCGCCAGAACTCGGCGACCCATCCTGCGAGGGAGTCGTCCGGAGCGCGGTCGAAGCCGGCGAGTTCCGCGGTGTCGGCGATCCACGCGAGATCCTGACGGTACGCGGCCCGCGCCGCCGGAGAAATCCGCTCGAGTCCCCCGAGATAGGCCTGGGCGGCCGCCTCGGGCGAGCCCATCGTGGCGAGGGTGTGGGCCGACTCGAGCTGCGCCACCCCGGGATCGCCGCCTCTCAGGCGGTACCGATCCAGCATGACCAGAGCGGAATCACCCATCTCCCGACGGCGGAAGTCTCGGGCCAGGATGAGAGCGTCCTCCGGGGCGCCATCGGCGCCTCCTGCAACCCGCCGGAGCGGGACCAGGAGGGCCGCCGGTTGCCGCCGCTCCCCCTGCCCCGCCATGGTGCGGCGCAGCAGGTCGATGGCGGGGCCGAAGGTGGTGTCGCGCGCGAATACCTCGGTGATGGCCCGAGTGAAGCCCTCGAAGTAGCTCACCCCGTCAGGCTGATGCCGGCTGCTCTTGACCAGTGCGTCCTGGCGATGGAGCGAGACCTTGGCAACGGCCAGGCCGAACCATGGGTAGGGCCAGTCTCGGGCCCGGAAGGTGACGTCGTCGAACTGCTGGATGGCATCGTCGAAGTACCGGCGCTCACCAGTCAGCTCGCCGAGCCGGATAGCCACGAAACCGCGGCGCAGCGCGAGGACTGATCCGCCAGGCCCGGCGGGGACCGCCTGCCCCAGCGCGCGGGCCTCCTGGACGGTTGTGGCCTCGCTGAGTCCCCGCCGGAACTGTCCCAGCGCCGCGCGGTCCGCGTCGGATTGCGCCTGTACCTGGCCGGCCCCGAGCACGGCGGCCAGGCCCGCCAGCGCTACCGGCCCCGCCGCCCGTGGGTACCGCGGCAGGAGCCACCCGAAACGTCGAACCTCGATCCCAATCATGCGGCCCCCGCTTGACACCGTCCACCCGATGAGACGGCGGTCACGACCGCGGCTGCACGTTCCCACGACTGCCTGACACAGGAAAAAGCGCCGCGGCATCCAGGATCGCTCCGGACGCCGCGGCGCGCCAGCCCCCTGCTGGGGGCTCAGAAGGGGAGGTCGTCGTCCTCGTTGTCCAGGGCCTCGGGGAAGTCGTCAAACCCTTCCTTGCCCTCCTTGCCCTCCTTCTTGGCAGGGGAGGCCGCGGCTCGAGCCGGGGCAAAGCCGGCCTCACCACCGCCGGCCCCCCGGCCTCCGAGCAGGATGATGTCGTTGGCGATGATCTCGGTGGTGTAGCGGGTCTGGCCCTCCTTGTCCTGCCAGGAGCGGTACTCGATCCGGCCTTCCACGTAGATCTTGTCGCCCTTCTTGCAGTACTTCTCGACGATGTCCGCCAGTCCGGAGCCGCCACCCTTGCTGTTGTTCCAGGCGACGATCCGGTGCCACTCGGTCTTCTCCTGCTTGTCGCCCCCCTGGCCCGACCACTGCCGGCTGGTGGCGATGCTGAAGTTGGCGACGCGCCCGCCGTTGGCGGTGCTGCGTACTTCGGGATCCTGACCGAGGTTCCCGATCAGGGTGACCTTGTTGAGGCTGCGACTCACGGGGACCTCCACTCCAGGGGGAATCGAGAAAATGCCGGCAACCCAGTGCCCCCAGAGTAGCACGAGGGGCGGGCAGCCACTGACACCTAATCTAGCGGCCTGGTACCAGAATCCCGCACCAAAGGAAGCTCCATCCGGAGCACCAGCGCGTCCTCCACCGGGTTCTTGTAGTATCGGCTCCGGCGCCCGGCCGCGGTGAATCCGCGCCGCTGGTAGAGCCCCTGCGCGGCCGCGTTGCTCTCCCGCACCTCGAGCCATACCTGATGCGCGCCCGCCTCCGACAGGGCCGAGAGCCCGGCTTCGAGCAGGCGGGTACCGAGACCATGACGCCGCTCTTCGGGGGCCACGGCGAGGTTGAGAATCTCGGCCTCCTCAGCCACGGCCCGGCTGATGAGATACCCGCCCACCTCCCCGTCCCGCTCCGCGACCAGCGCCACCGTGAGCGGAAAGCGCAGCAGCTCCTCGAACGCCAGCGCACTCCAGGGATCGCTGAAGCAGCGCCGCTCGAGCGGGAGCAAGCGGGCCGCGTCAGCCGGCCGGGCGCGCCGGATCCGAAAGGGGTCGGCCATGCGTGCGCTCCCACTGTGCCTGAGCCTCCGCCGGCCGGCCGTACTCCGGCTCCCAGCGGGGTGGATCGGCCACGCGCGTCACTCCTCCCGCGAGCCCCACCAGCCACAGCAGGTCACCGGCGTCGGGCCACGTGGGGTTGCCCCCGAGCGTCGGCGCCGCCGGCCCGACGATGTGACTGGGGGCCGGAATGCGGGCCATGATGTCCTGCGGCGCGAGCACCGTGGGCATCAGGATCGACTCGACCATTCCCGGACGGAAGTGATACGCCGCGGCGAACAGCTCGCCCCGGAGCGCGTTGCTCACCGAGAGAATCACGCCTTCGGCGGCGGCGGCTGCCGCGGCACAGACCAGGAGTGATGGGGCGGTCCACAGGGGCATCGGCTGCACCCGCACCAGCGCCTTTGCGGCCGCGGCACCCACCCGCAGGCCGGTAAAGCTGCCCGGCCCGTCGGCCAGCACAACCCCCTCCACCGCCTCCTGAGCCACCCCGGCCCGTGCCAGACAGGCGTCGAGCGCCGCGAGCAGTCCACCCGCGTGGTTCCTCGCGCCGATGATCGTTTCCCGGGCGAGGATCTCGCCCGGCCGTCCCACGGCCAGGGACGCGCGGTCAGTAGCGGTGTCCAGCGCCAGCCACATCAGCCGAGCTCCTCGAGGCCGCGCCGGGTTTCGTCAGGCAGGTGATGCAGCCGGAACCTGCGCGAGGGCGCCGGCAGCCAGGGCCCCGCGCGTTCCGGCCACTCAACCAGCAGTGCGTCGCCCTCCGCCAGGAGCGCTCCCCAGTCGAGGTCCTCGGCCTCCTCGGGGCGGCGCAGCCGAAAGCAGTCAAGGTGGAACACCGGGCCGCGGCGTCCCTCGTACCGGTGCACCAGCGCGTAGGTGGGACTGGTCGCCGGCTCCGTGACCCCCAGACCGCGAGCCACCGCCTGGACGAACGTCGTCTTCCCCGATCCCAGCTCGCCTTCGAGCGCCAGCAGGCTCCCGGGGGGGAGGGTCCGGCCGAGCGCCTCGCCTGTGGCAATCAGCTCGGGCTCGGTCAGCTGACGGATCATGCCCGCTTGCGGCGGATCCTGGCGGGCCGGGACGGCGGCGCCGCGATCCCTCCCCGGGCCACCTCCGGGGCATCCAGGGCACGGAGCTCGTTCACCTGGTCGCGAAGCATCGCGGCCACCTCGAACTCCAGGTTGGCGGCGGCGTCCTTCATCTGGCGCTCGAGCACCGCAATGGTCTGGGCCCGCTTGGCGGGGTCGCGGAAGTCGAGCTCGACCAGCCGCTCCTCCTTCCGCTTCTCGGGTTTCTCGGTACGGGCATCCGCGACCCGAGTGGTGAGCCGTACCTCTTCCAGCGACTTGATGATCGAGCGCGGGGTGATGCCGTGTTCGCGGTTGTACGCCAGCTGGATGTCGCGCCGGCGGGTCATCTCGGCCAGTGCGCGCTCCATCGAGCCGGTGACCTTGTCGGCGTAGAGGATCGCCCGTCCGTTAAGATGACGGGCCGCACGGCCCACGGTCTGAATCAGCGAGCGGTCCGAGCGGAGGAAACCCTCCTGGTCCGCGTCGAGGATGGCGACCAGGGATACCTCAGGAAGATCCAGACCCTCGCGCAGCAGGTTGATCCCGACCAAGACGTCGAAGTCGCCCAGCCGGAGACCGCGGAGGATCTCCATCCGCTCGATCGCGTCGATGTCGGAGTGCAGGTAGCGGACCCGGACCCCGGTCTGCTGCAGGTAGTCGGTCAGGTCCTCGGCCATCCGCTTGGTGAGCGTCGTGACGAGCACCCGCTCCCGTCGCCGGGCCCGCTCGCGGATTTCCCCCAGCAGATCGTCCACCTGGCCCCGGACGGGGCGGATCTCGACCTCAGGGTCGACCAGGCCCGTCGGACGGATGATCTGCTCCACCACACGCCCATGGGAGAGCGAGAGCTCCATTTCGCCGGGCGTGGCGGAGACGGCAACCATCTGCGGCACGATGGCCATGAACTCTTCGAACCGGAGCGGCCGGTTGTCCAGCGCCGAGGGGAGCCGGAAGCCGTACTCGACCAGGGTCTCCTTGCGGGCCCGGTCGCCGTTGTACATCCCGCCGATCTGCGGCAGGCTCACGTGCGATTCGTCTACCACCACCAGGAACTCGGGCGGGAAGTAGTCCAGCAGGCAGGCGGGTCGCTCCCCCTCGGCCCGCCCGGAGAAGTGCCGGGAGTAATTCTCGACCCCGGCGCAGGTGCCGACCTCGAGCAGCATCTCCACGTCGAAGGTGGTGCGCGACTCGAGCCGCTGCGCCTCCAGCAGCTTCCCCGCCTGGCGCAGCAGCGCCAGCCGCTCGACCAGCTCGGCCCTGATCAGCTTGACCGCCCGCTCGATGGTGGGCCGCTGGGTGACGAAGTGCTTGGCGGGGTAGATCGCGCACCGCTCCAGCTGGGCGATCGCGCGCCCGGTGAGCGGATCGATCTTGGTGATCCGCTCGACGGTGTCGCCCCAGAACTCCACCCGGATCGCCTGTTCGGCGTAGGCCGGGAAGATCTCCACCGTGTCGCCCCGCACCCTGAAGGTTCCCTGCTCGAAGGCGACGTCGTTCCGGCCATACTGGATCCGCACCAGATCGGCCAGCAGGCTGTCACGGCCCTTGGCCTCTCCCCGGTCAGCCGTGACCAGGAGCCTGCGGTACTCGACCGGGTCACCCAGGCCGTAGATGGCACTCACCGTGGCAACGATGACCACGTCCTCGCGCTCCATGAGACTGGAGGTGGCGCGGAGCCGCAGGCTCTCGATGTCCGCGTTGATCGAGGCGTCCTTTTCGATGTAGACGTCAGTCTGCGGGACGTATGCCTCGGGCTGGTAGTAGTCGTAGTACGAAACGAAGTACTCGACGGCGTTGTTGGGCAGGAACTGGCGCAGCTCGCCGTAGAGCTGGGCGGCCAGCGTCTTGTTGTGCGAAAGGACCAGGGTGGGGTGGCTGTAATTGGCGATGGTATGGGCCAGGGTCATGGTCTTCCCCGACCCGGTCACACCCAACAGCGTCTGATACCGGTTTCCCTGGCGGAGTCCCTCGGTGAGCTGGGCGATGGCCCGCGGCTGGTCTCCGGCGGGCTCAAACGGGGCGATGACCTGGAACGGGGGGCTGGGCATAGGCCCGGTAATGTAAGGCTATCGGTGTTTGTTCGGTAGGCGCCTCGGGAGTTCTGAGTTCTGTGATCCGAGTGCAGAGTGCCGAGTCGTCGGTCCACCGTTCCCAGATCAGCCGGGCCTCTTTGAACTCGGAACTCGGAACTACTTCCCCGCCATGCCCAGGATCTTTTTCCACGCCTCGCCCGGGACGGGCATGACCGAAAGCCGGGGCATCCGAACCAGGGGAAGATCTGCGAGCGAGGGCTCGGCCTTCACCGCTGCGAGCGGCACTGCCTTCGGGAGACGGCTTCCGGGAACCAGGTCGACGACGACGAGCTTGGGATCGTCGGCGGCGGGATCGGGATAAGCGGGGCGGACCACCTTGGCTGTCCCGACCACCGCCTTGTCACTCCCCGAGTGGTAGACCAGTACCTGATCTCCAGCCTTCATTTCGCGGAGGTACTTGAGGGCCAGGTTGTTGCGCACGCCGTCCCAGACCGCCTGGCCATCCGTGAGGAGGCGATCGAAGGAGTAGGTGGTCGGTTCGGTCTTGAGAAGCCAGTAGCTGGACATGGTGTTGTAAGTCGGTGGTTCGGAGGGGCAAAACGATACCCCCGGTGAGCCCGGCGTCAATCCGGGCCCCCGGGGTTGTTACAATGGGGTCTTCACCAGCCTGGAGAGCGGGAAGCCACTGAGAGCAATGGACTTGTACGGTCCCGGTGGGGGCGATCAGGTGCTGAGGGTCGGGCCCTCGCGGCGCTCGACGTCGGTGATGCCTTTCACCTTCCGGATGGACTTGATCACCTTGGCGAGATGGGTCCGGTTGTCCACCTCGACCACAATAGTGCTGAAGACCGTCCCGTCCTTGGTGGACAGTTCCGCCGCTTTGACGTTGGTCCCCGACTGACTGATGGCCTGCATCACGTCTGCATAGAGCCCGCGGCGGTCCTCCCCGCTCACCGCCAGCCGCACCGCAAAGGCCTCCCCCTTGGACTCCTGCCAGTCGATCTCCACTCGGCGGCCTTCGCCGGCCAGAGT
>Ga0153915_10007694_pt1 | contig 10189 bp, 16 predicted proteins | sample Opewatmetagenome_2_FD_107003 | JGI IMG/M metagenome (GOLD analysis project Ga0153915, IMG submission 107003) | Freshwater wetland microbial communities from Ohio, USA - Open water 3 Core 3 Depth 3 metaG | ecosystem: Environmental > Aquatic > Freshwater > Wetlands | place: USA: Ohio, Lake Erie... | reverse complement strand
CGGAAGGCAAAAACGGGCGGGAAGGGCGCATGAATATGGGGCCGGGGTCAGGACCGTTCGGCCCGCGTAGGGCCTCCCGGGGGCCTTTCCCGACCTAAGACGGCCGCCCGCCGGGCCTATGCGTGAGGTCGTCGGCCGCTTTCTCAAGGGCCGCAAGTCGGGCCTCAAGTTCGCCCGCGTCGTGCGCTCGAAATGCGAAGGATAGAAGCTCGGACGCCGCATGCCGTCGTTCGGCTTCTCGCTTCGAGTTCAGCAGGGCCGCCAGCGTTTCAACGGCCTTCGCCACTGCCCCGCGCAACACCCCCAGGCCTTCGTTGAAAGCAGCCCGCCGGGCCGCCTCAAGTTCAAGCCGAAACGCAGGCTCGGCTGTCCACCTGTCCAGAGTCCGGGTCGATATGCCAGCCTTTGCCGCGGCGTTCGCCCGAGTCGAGCCCGCAACAAGCTCGGTAAGCACGACCAGCCGACGGCCAGCCCCGGCCGCACTCGGATCGTTCGTTTTTCGTCGCCCTTTGTCGGGAGTATTCATTTTTGCGTTTCCTCTCCCTCGGCCACATCGTTCGCCTTTTCATTCAGTTGCCTGGCCTGGCCGCCGTCGCCGAAGTCAAAACGAAGGACGCGGTCACCTTCGGCCATCTCCGGCCTCGGCATTATGAAAACGGGGGGGGCGCCTTTCTCGCGCACCTGGGCCTCGGACTTCACGCTTAGGGGGTTTGCCCCGTCGCCAAAACGGAAGACAAGCCGGGGCATTTTCTCCGCCGTTCCGCCCAGGCCCGCAATTCGCTTCTCTACGGCTGCAACGCGCCTCTTAAGCATTATTGCCCGTCCTTCGCGGGGGGTGTGGCCTTCATAGCGAGCGGGGTGTGTTTTTCGTCGCGTGTGTGAATGACGCGGATAATTAGCAATTGTTCGCCGGGGGCCGCCTGGGGCTCGGGGTCATCGTCGAAAACTACGATTTCGCGCAATTTCTTTTCAGTCCGCCCACCCAGGCCCGCTAGCCGCTTTTCAACCGCCTGGACGCGCCTTTTTAGCATAGCCGCCCTCTAGGTTTGAATTTGGCAGCTGGGATTCGGGCTACGTTGCGTTTCCTAAGCGCCTGGAGATCGACGCGCACCAGTCGACCCAAACGGAAGGCCGGGATGTTGCCGCGGGCAATCATGTTACGGATGGTCAACAAGTCGAGGTGGGTGTACTCGGCGGCTTCTTGAACAGTGATCCATCTGCGGGCGGGTGGCCGAGTCATGCCGCACCTCCTGGCCCGTTGCCGGAAAGCGCGACCGACGAGCGCCGGACCCTATTGAGTTTGATATTCATCACTAACCGATCTCCTTTCGCACCGAGTTCGCCCATGTCTCAATCTCGTCCAATGACCTAATCACTCGGACCATGTCGACCCGGGCGGGGGATGCGTTGATACGCTGCACTAGCCCGATAGCCTCGACCGCGATAATCGTCAGCTCCTGCCGTACCTTGTCCGAGATGCCCTTCGTTTCTTCACTCATCTTTTCCTCCTCCATTCCGTGGGTCACCCCCCTCGCCCTTATCCGTTGCCGATCGGCCCGGCTATCATTTTCGCTTCGTTCTTGGCCATTTTGTATGTGCTTTGTCTGCTGTGAGTTGGAGTTCTCAGAGTTTCCCCGCGGACACCCAGTAGCCACCGCGAGGCGTTCCCATATGGGAGGAAGGCAGTGAAGAGATTGTCCACTGACCATGCGTCCTTTCTGGAAGGATAAGAAGGCAGGGAGGGCGGATGCCTCAGGCCGGCTCTTCCGCCTTTTTGAGCTGTTCCCAGGTTCGGGAACAGGATTCTCTTTTCTTCTATGGGAAAAAGGTCGGTTTCCGAGGTACTTGTTCCCGTGCTCCGGAACAGGACTTCAAGAGCAAAACAGCAAGCTGTTCCAGCTGTTCCCTGCTGTTCCTGTTGTTCTGGAACGGCAGTGAAGTGTGCTGTTCCCGTTCCACACACTCTTAGTGTGGAACAGGACAGATCACGGTCAGCTTTCAGGCTCATATAGTTTGGCTCCTTTGAGGCCTCTGTGGGAGTGCCAGCGGCCTTCGCGTTCGCCACGATTCAGGAGGGCGACGAAGTTCTGTTTCCGGCCGCCGCCGAGGCTGTCCTTGGCCCATTCGATAATTTCGGTCTGATTCCTGCCAAGCCCTGGTCCTGCGATGTAGCTGGCCAGGGCCTCGAGGGCTGCGAGGTTCGGGTCTTCGGCCACGGAGAAGCCGCCAGCGTCGGGGTCGAAAGACAGGTAAAGATGGAACGGTTCGAAGCGGGTTTTGCCGGTTGCCAGCACGAAGGTTGCATCCGGGTCCGGGTTGATGTCGTCTTGGATCTCCTCCAGGCTGCCCTTACGGGCCCGGTAAAGCTTCAGGACATGATCGGCCAGGTCGGAGATCGCCGTACTGCCTTTATAGAGCCGCTCGTTTGCTTTGCCCGTGTGATGGATCAGGAAGATGTCGAAGCCGCTCTCACGTAGTTCTTTCAGCCGGCCCATGACGAGGGCCATGTCCTGGCTCGAGTTCTCGTCGCCGTCGTGGGCGGCCCGGAGGGTGTCGAAGATGACGAGGGATCCGGCCGGGAGCTGGCGATAGAGTTTGTGCGCCGCGGTGTCGAGCTTCGGAGGCGGGAGGCTTGCACTGAGGTGCCAGAACCAGACATCCCGGATGTCGAGCTTCTTGGCCCGGTCGATTAGGAGCGGGAGGGGGTTCTCGAAGTCGATGTAGCAGACTGGGCGTTGCTTCGTCGCCAGACCAAGGAAGGGCTCACCGCGGGAGACGGCGTTCGCCATGCCGAGCGAGAACCATGTCTTTCCGAGGCCGCCGGGGCTGTGGAGGACCGTTATGGACCGGCACGGGGCCAACTTCTCGACGGACCACGCCATCTCGAGTTGGAGGACCTGGAGCGCCGTTCCCGGCATCAGGAAATCATGGATATTGACGGAGCCCCGGCTTTCCTGCCGCCGCTCGATGAGCGCAATGAGTCGGCGAAGACCGTCCTCGTCGAAGGTGCCAGTCTTAAGATGCTCGTCGGCCAGGGCGGTAGAGGCGCGGAGAATCTCTGCGGAGGAGCGCTTGTCCCGGAGCTCGCGGACCGTGGCCGCGAATGCCGCCTGCTCGGGCCGCAGATTGCCGTTAACGAGCCCGGCGATGAACGAGGCTGAGCCATTCCCAGGGAGTTTTTCAACGAGAATGGCGAGCGGGACCTCGGGAAGCCGGTCCGTCTCCCAGAGGTCAGAGATCGCCCTGAAGAGTTCACGCTCCCGGCCCTCGGAAAAGTCGCCAGCCGTGAGGTCAACGCTTTCGAGGAGCTCGGGCTTCAGGATCAGGGCGCCGAGGATCCCGCGCTCGAGCTCGCCTCTCATCGCGCCTCCTCCTCGCGGGAATGTTCGCGCAGCCACGCCTCGATCTGTCGCTCGTCAAACCTGACCGCCCCGCCGACCCGAAGGCTCGGGATCCGCCGCTGAAGTGCAAGCCGATACAGGGCCGACCGGGAAATCCGCAGGGCCTCAGCGACTTCGCGGATCGTGAGTAGACGATTCACTTGGCGTCCTTTGAGGAAAAAATATCCGCCGGCACCCCGAAAGCCCGCGCGAAGAGGATTTTCTCTGTGTCTCGGAGCCTTCCATACCCGCGTTCGAGACGGCTGATGCGGGATGCGTCAATGCCCGTTCTGAAGGCGAGCTCGTCTTGCGAAAGGCTCGCCATCATTCGCAAAAGGCGTAACTGCGAGGACCCCCGCTGACGGCTGTATTTGCTTGTCCTATATCGGATCTTGACTTGCTCCATAATTTTATAGTACTACAAGATTGTGGCAATTCAAGGTACATTATCATGAAGAAACAGAGTAATTCACCCCTATTTTCCGACGTGCTCGTCTGGATAAAAAAAGAGTGCATGGGGAGCTTGCGCCCCTTCTTCGCACTTGACCAGTATTTAACATATATCCTCAATATCGACTTCTCGGGGCAGGGCCCTGCGCCAAGGGTTATCAGTCGGAAGAGCACGCTCGATAAGCGCCGGGAGGAGATTCGCACCGAATTGGTTGAGCCGCTATTCAATCTTCCAGGTCTCAAGGTTCGGTTTGAAGCGAATTGCCAGCAGCACCGAAAGGACAATGCATATTGCTGTGTAGAATTTTATCGAAAGCGCATAGAGAAGGCTCCCGCGCAGAATCTCGAGGCCATCCTTGAGGAGTTCCAGTCGGATTGGCAAAGAGCTCTCCCCGGCGCCGCTTTCCCGTTCGCCTGGATTATCGACCACAGGGATCCGGCAGCAAAAGAACAGGAAGATCTCGACAAGCGAATGGCCGAATTCGAGGAAAAGATCCGGCGGCGTAAAGACGAAGCAACTTCAATACCGGAACTTGACCCAATAGAAGAGGAATGGGATGCGATGAAAGGATGGACGAGAATCCAGAACAACCACCTGGCCTGGGCCCATAGGCTCGCCGAGGCGGAAAACGAAATAAAGCGGCAATATGTCCTCGACGTATGCAAGATGCCGCTGCTATTGATAATGAAGTCGGCTCGTGCTAAGCGCGGTCGACACCCGAAAGAATTCAACGTCTTGGTCTATCACATCATCAAGAAATGTACTCACTGGAAGTTTGACAAGGACCATAAACACATCATGCGCAAGGACGGTCAGCACCGACTCAAGACGGATTGGAAGCTCGTCATGTTCTTGCTTTTGGATCTCCACATCCACAGGCATGAACTCCCCGAACTCGCGCGATTCATATCTCGGCACAAGAAGGATCGGGCTGCCGTGGCCTTCCGAGCCCTGCAAGCATGGCTCCTAAATATCCGCAAGAACTTCCCGGCGATCCACGGGTGGTCAATGAACAAGGAGGGTTTCCCGATACCTGAAACGGGTTTCCGGAAGTTGATTGTCACGAAGAGCGGCGGCTTAAAAGGTGTGCAACTTTAGCCCGACCGTGCCTTTTTAGGGCGGGCAGAATTCCGGCAGCAATCACAGGCAAACTGCCAGCGCCCCGGCCCGCCGTCTACCGGAAGAGCCCAGACCCCCGGCGAAGCGACTGGGGATTGAAATGAGCGAGCGTACGCGAGTATGATTTGGAATGCGTCAGTAATTGCGCGAGCAGTTCTGGTTTATGGAACAGAGGCGAATATCTGATAGCGAAAAAAAGTGGTTTAGAAAAAATGCTTAAACAGAGAACTTGTCCCTTATGCGAAAATAAGAATGCGTGGGAATTGCCTGTATCTGGCCAGGATAAGTATGAGATTAGGTGCGAAACCTGCACAATCTATCATCTAACCGATGGTCCAGATGAGGGATTCATTAATCTTCCCAAAGAAGACCGTATGCTGCTCTCGGCTTACGTGCGTGAGCAATATCAGAAAGAAAAGATGCCCGTTCATTTGGACCAGATTGAGAATTTTAGAGACATCATCGACGACCGTAAGAGATGACGGGGGAGCGAAAACTCTGAACCTAGCCAACCGGGGCTCGTATTTCCGCAAAGACGGCATAGCAAATATAGGCTAGGCTAGCTGGATCGTCCCGGCTCGCTGTGAACGTCCCGATCACCGAGGACGTGGCTGCGTTCATCTTCCGCAAGAGCTTTGGCGGACCAGCCGACCCCGCAGCGCCAAGATATAAACGCACGGCCCGCGGCATTGAGCTCCAGCATCCGCCATTTCAAATCTCTCGCACCTGACCTGCCTCTATAATCTCGAGAACGCTAGTAACCTTCTATGACACTCCTCGTTTCGGCACGTATATCGATAGGTCGTCTGCCCCCGGAACTCCACTGACACCAGACTCCGATCAAGCTCCCTGGATTGACAGACTGGACATCTTAACTCAGTTATGATGAACATATGATTATTGCACTGTCGACACACCGCTTCCTTATCATAGTGCTTATCGGGTCTGGGTTTTTCCAGGTGTTCAAACTCATATAGTCCCACTGGACAGTCTATTCGCTCAGCATAATTGGCGCAAATATCTTTTAGCATAGTTCCTCCACTCATAATTCATCTTGACCTTTCGGCAGAGACAAGTCCTAGAATCCCCGTTTCCTTGAAAACCTCTTTGTGGGCCTCTCGGTTAATCCGTATCTCAGCCTATTTGCCATTTTCGCTATCTCCCTGGAGATCAAGAAGGGCCTGATAGAAACCCTTAATCCGCTCGTCGCATATCACCTCACGTGGATTGATAGGTCTAGCGAGGCTTATATCATTGAGCGACCGGCACCTACTAAGCGCTACATAAACTTGACCAGACGCGAATGCGCCACGTCCCAAATCGACACGAACATTTTCGAGGGTTTTCCCCTGACCCTTGTGGATTGTGACCGCCCACGCAAGCATAAGTGGAAACTGGATATAGTAGCCGGTAATCCGGGGGCGGATTGTGTCTTCCTGTTCGTCGTATTCGTATTTGAACTTTTCCCATGTCACCCTCTGCACGTCGTGAACCGTACCTGAATGGTCTGTAAGAAGTTCAACTTGGATGGACTCAGATTTAGTCCCGACCACGCGTCCCACCGTGCCGTTCACCCACCGTTGCTGGCTATCGTTTTTGGTAAACATGACTTGCGCACCAGGTTTCAAGCACAGATTGAAAGGAGATGGAAGGCGTGTTTTCTCAACAGCAAACGTCCCTGAGGTCTCGCCCATAAACGTGATGGAGTCTCCGGGTAGCATTCTTAGTTTTGATAAGTTAATCTCATCAGCCACGGCATTTGTGCATGTCAAAGTTAGAGTGGAGTCTGTATTATTGGCCTTATGCCAGCAGGCTTCATTTATCTGGGCAACAACTGGTTTTATGTTTTCCGCGAGGCGGATATGATTGAGCATGGTGATGAACTGCTCATCTTGCTGCCTAAATACTCTTGTTAGCTCAATGGCGACGATTTCACAGCCCTGAAGCGCTCTTGCGCTAAAGAAGAAAGGGCTTGTATATCGCATTGCTAGCAAAGCTGATTCTTCTTCCTGTTCCACCACTGGAGGAAGCTGAAACAAGTCACCTATGAACACGATTTGAACGCCTCCGAAGGGGCTCTCTCTGTCTCGGCCATTGGCTCTTAGAAACATGTCCATCGCATCGATTAAGTCCGCCCTAACCATAGATACTTCGTCCACTAGGATCAGATCGAGTTTTGTGTAAAGGCGTCTATCCGACAGGTGCTTGATATCGTCTTTGGTTATGATGTGCGGGGGAAAATGGAAGAACGAGTGTATGGTCGCTCCGCCAGCATTTATGGCTGCTACGGCTGTAGGTGCCAGGACCACGACGTTCTTTTTGAAGGAACTCCCAACGTAGTGGATTAGAGTTGTCTTACCCGTGCCTGCGTTCCCGCTAACGAAAATTATCGGCGTGCCTTCCTGAATTAGGGATATGGTTCTCTGGTATTCAGGCGTTATAACCATATCCGCAGGGGGACTTGGAACTTTGCCCCAACGAGGCAATGGACATCCTGCGTGGGTTGCGCGGCGGTTCAACTCCGCCACGCTCACAGGTTTGATGCCGAGCAGCTTCTTCAGCCCGTTAAGAAGGGCCATCTCTCGCGACTCCCGGCATAAAATAACCTACACCCCATCAATTTACAGCCTGTGAAGTGAGATTTTCAAGCCCCGAAGGTTTCTGGCGCCGGAGGCTTCTAATCAACAGAGGTATGAGGCCGGCGGAGAGGCCGAATCCTCGGCGCTCCCCGGATCACAATAGACACTGGTCAGGCGAAGGATTCGCCTCACGGAGATAAACGTTTGGTGGACCGCGGGATTTTCAATAGATTTTGATAAGATTCCGGTCGTGCTTCTCGGACTCATTCAACGAGATTAGCCTAATCTCAGTTTGAGACGCGTAGTCGCCATAAAGTCCACGGCTCTTCCGACACCGAACAGGCTATCACCGGTTCTTCTTAGGTGCGGTTAGCGCAGCCCGACATTTTCCAGCAGCATTGAATGAACATGCCTTGCACTTGTAAGCCCTCGTTGTCGGCCTGGGTGCTCTTTTCTTGGCCCAATAACCCATTGCCCAACTTAGATTTTTCTTGGCGGAGTTTAAGGAAAAAGGATAGAGTTCGCCATAGAGATCGGGGTCCCCTTGTAGATCAACCCTTTCCCAATTTTCTCGGCGCAATTTTGACGCCAGTTTTCGGGCTTCTGAAGCGATGAGGTCAGTCTGGTCAACTACTGAAAATTCTGGGGACATTACCATAATTCCACATATAAGACCCTCGGTATCTAGATGGTTCTTATTTAAGAGATAACCGTATATGTCCACTTGAATCCGCTGTGATGGAAAAACGCGCCGATACCTTGAAAATTTGAAGTCCAAGAGAAGAAGAGCTTTTCCTTGCCTAAATTCGACATAATCAGGATAGCCCTTAATAGCCAGCCCCTGAAAAGTGCCGCTAAATGGGGTTTCTGCTAAGGATATGGCCTTTCCACTTTTTATCAGTATTTTGATTTCCTGTTCGGTGAGCACCTCGGCTTCACTGAACGCAACCTCGTGTCCGATAGTCCCGAAACTCATTTCTTCCGAGGGGAAAACTATATTTGGATACCTAAAAGACAGATCAACGGCTTTTTCACAATACCACTGCTCTGCGATTATCGAGGCCGGGATTGGTTTAAAGTCAAATCTCGTCCGCATCAGTGTCTCTGCTGGGCTATTAGTCAATGCTAGGCCGATTAGATTTGGCCTGTCAATATGCAAAGGTGCTGAACGAGGCCCTCGGGGATGCTGGTTTCCTGGGCGCCCACCGGCCTAGGTGTTTGAAACGTAATGTTGCCCTGCATTAATTCAACATGGAAATGCGAATGACTAAGACCTAAAATAGGCCCTATAGAAAGGATATGTTCGGGGTCAAACTGCATGCCTATAAAGATATCAAGAAGGACAAATGACCTTGTGGATAAATACTATGGTCTCGTTGGCAGCGCAACAGAGGATTTATCATCGAGATGGAAAGCACATGGGTATTATATGACTTTTTCTCAGGCGGCAGTTTATCCAATATATTTCCGCAATACAAACATATGGGATTCTATGACGGTGCTTTTCTCAAAAGATAAATATGCCGGTGTAGATTTTCTAATGCGTCCGCTATTTGAGGGCGTTACCAAATTCGAGTGGTGTATGCTAGATTTGGACTCACGGGCATGGAGATTCCGGCTTACCACCTTTGAAAGCACCGTGGAATACTTACACAGTCGGACCAATGATCCTTCGCAAGAACGGGCAAAGCGCTTAAGTGCTGCAATCGCAAGTTTGAAAGAAAGGGGCATTCATAGAATGCCCCATATGAAACAAATGTGCGAGGAACTAGCCAATATACATGGGGACAAATGGTATAGTTTCTTTAGGTATTTTTCAAAGATAGTGCATGCAGAATTCGAGGATTGGGGGCGTTATGATGTTTCTCTGGGTGAGGCTGAGCAAGATGACGGGATCACGCCGAGCCCTGAGCATTCAGCTAATTGTAAAGCATTGGCTACGTATCTTCAGATGAGGAACATTATCCTAATGGGAACGCTATTTGAGCCAATGAAATATGGTGGTGTTGAGGAACTTGAGGCTGCGTGGTCGCTGCTTTTCTATTCGCTTTTGGAGGACGAAGAGGGTAATGCTTCTCAGTAATCAGGCCCCCTCGGGGAAGTCGAATCGTTGGCGCTCCCCGGGTCACGATAGACGCTGTTTAGGCGGTGGATTGGCCTCGGTAGGATAGACGCTCGCCAGGAGCGGCGATTCTCATCGCATCATAATAACCCGTAGTGTTGCCTTTCGTGTTGGGGGGGCTGACCACACACGTCAAAGGAGTAGTTGGTGCCCGGATTTTGGTGTCCACGTGGTGGCTAAATGGTGGCTAATGGCGGCAAAATTAGCGAAATTGCCCCAAAATTAGGACACGCAGGAGAGGCGCTCCAGAACTGTCTTAAGTTGCTGTATTATCAATTCATATGGGGGAAATTTACAGGAAGTCTGAAGGAAGCGGACGTTCTCGGGGTTGAACCTTTTCTTCACGGCCCCGTATAAATCATGTAGAATAAAGAATTGACCATGGCCAAGCTGCAGGTTCGGGAATCCCTATCCATGGCCTGGCTCTCCCTCCGGGCCAACAAGCTGCGCTCTTTTCTAACCCTCCTCGGAATCATCATCGGCGTCCTGACGGTCATCGCCGTCGTCTCGGTCATCCAAGGCCTGAACAACTACGTCT
>Ga0153915_10007693_pt1 | contig 10190 bp, 7 predicted proteins | sample Opewatmetagenome_2_FD_107003 | JGI IMG/M metagenome (GOLD analysis project Ga0153915, IMG submission 107003) | Freshwater wetland microbial communities from Ohio, USA - Open water 3 Core 3 Depth 3 metaG | ecosystem: Environmental > Aquatic > Freshwater > Wetlands | place: USA: Ohio, Lake Erie... | reverse complement strand
TTATGGCGCGGGAACCTCTCTCTTACCGCCCGCAGGCCCGGGGTAGAGAGGATGATATCCCCCAAAGAACTCAACTTAATGATCAAAAGTTTGAAATTGTTCAGCGCGTCTGTGTAAACATCAAGCGTATTTTTCACCATCAGCTCAACATTATATTTCTCTTTCAACTTGGTATACGCCCTCTCGGCAAGTTCACGCGCAAGACTCGGATCTTTGAATATCCTGACCACTGCTTCGGCCATGCTCTGCGGGTCGCTCGGCGGAACCATCAACCCGGTGCGGCCATTTTCAATGATATCCACTACTCCGCCTACTTCGGTAGCTACTACCGGAACGCCGCAAGCCTGCGCTTCCACGATCACCCTGCCGAATGCCTCATGCGTAGTAGTCGCTAAAACCACCAGGTCCAGATTCATCAATATCTCGGGGATATTCCTCTGCGTCCCCAGGAATTCCGTGCAATGGCTCAGGCCCAGCCTTCTCACCAAAACTTCTACCTGCTCTTTATAAGCCTGCCGGGAACTTGGCGCGTCGCCGACTATCCAGATCTTCAAATGCGGGATAAGCCTGGCTGCCTTAGCCATGGCCTTGATAAAATAAAGATGGCCTTTTAACGGCGTGATCCTGCCGATAATACCGACATTGAATTCCGGGCCGCGTTTTTTATCGGGGCTTAAGTATTTGAATTTCTCCAGGTCCACGCTGCGCGGGATAAGCCTGATCCGCTCGTGCGGGACGGCAAAATCCTCGATCATATGCCGGGCAATGACGTTGCTCAGGACGATCACTCTTTTAGCCCAGCCCATCACATAGCTAAAGGGGTGTTTGGTATAATAACCGTGGCAGGTAGTGATAAATACGGCCTTAGTCCTGCGGCAGGCAAAATAGGCGATCCAGGCCGGGACGCGCGAACGCGCGTGCACGATATCGATTTTTTCTTTCCGGATGATCTCCTCCAGAAGGGGAATTGTTTTGATAACTGAAAAAAACGACTTTTTCTGTACCGGCAGCTGGTAGTGGATGGCGCCAAGCGCCTCTAAATCCTTAACCAGCGTGCCGCCGGCAGAGACCACCACCGCCTTATGCCCTAAACGCACCAAATATTTGGCTAAGTCCAGCGTCCCGGTTTCTACGCCGCCGACATTAAGTTCAGGTAATATTTGTAAAATATTCATAGCCTTAAACCTCGTTCCAAACCCGGAATGGAATTGGGAGGTAAGCGCATCATAATATCTTTTCCAGCGCTTTGGCAACCAACTCCCGGTCTGCTAAAACTTTAACCGCCGGATTATTCCGCCGGATATCCTCAAGCGTCCGGCCTAACGCGTCCACCTCGCTTAAATATATATATTTTTCCTGCGCCAAACCTTTAAGGAATTTTGTGTGCTTACGGCTTAAGCCCGCGGATCTAAAAACCACGGCGTATTTAGCGCTGCTGGCTGCTTCGGAGATCATGGATATGCTTTCCGGCGAAGTTATGACGAATTTGCTTAAGCCTAAAATTCCGCCCACCGCCTGCGGGATATTCTTTTCATTAGCGATAACCATAAGCTTACAGCGCGAATATTCTTTAAACTCCTGCTTCAATAAATTTTCGATTTCCGGCGGAGTGCGGCGCGAGGTAGTCAGAAGGATAGCCGCGCCCAGCTTTTCGGCAGCTTCCTTAACCTCCCGGATCAATCCAGCCACTAAATCTTTTTTTAGAATGAATTTTTTGCTGTTGCCGCCTAATAATAATCCGATATAAAGTCCGCGGGGGTCTAAATTACAGTTTTTGGCCAAGACAGCGGATTGCTCTTCCAGGTAGCGCGGGCCGATCAAGTTAAGCGCGCCTTTAATTGCCACTACATTTTTTTTCTGCGGCGGCCGGTCATGCCGCGGCATAACCACTAAGTCAAACTTCTGCAGGCTTAAAAACGGCGGCCGCATTATCGCGATAGACCTGGCTTGCGCCTCGCGGCTAAGAATAAAATTGACCGGGGCAATGCCGCAGCCGCAGGAGATAATAATATCCGGCCGGGAACGCGTAAGCGTTGCGTAGGTATCCGCCTGAAGAGACCTCCGCAGGCACCCGAGGCAGCCCTGGCAGGAATATTTACCTGACAAAAGGCTGCTTAAGGAAAGGGCCAGCCTGGCTAATTTACTTTTGAACTTTATCTCTACGGTATTGACTACTGCCCGGATGCCTTTATTTTCCAGGCGCTCGGCCGCTATACGGCTAAGGGCTTCTGACTGGCGCAGGTGCCCGGCCTTACCATCGCTTAAGATAAGGATATGCTTCTCATCCGAATATTTCCAGATCTTATAAGTCCAAAGATATTCCTTGGGGTAGGCCCGGATAAAATCTTCGAAGACCCGGGTGACTTTCTTTAAATTATCCTGCAGATCTTTCTCGGCATCTGCGCTCTTAGTCAATTCTAATTCCTTGCCCACAAGAACTTTTATCCGGGGGCCCCTGGTCCGCGTGAAATATACCGGAATGATGGCGGTATCGTATTTGGAGGCTATTTTTATCCCTCCGGTAGACATCGAGGCGCTCCGGCCGAAAAATTCAACCAATGCCCCGCTCTTGCCTCCCTGGTCCAAGGTTATGCCGACCGCGGAATTATTTTTCAGCGCTCCGATCAGCTGCTTCAAGCCGCCTTCTTTAGTGATTATCCGGCAGCCTTTGGCCTGACGGTAGCTGTTCAGCAGTTTGTTTAAACGGGGAAAACCCTGGTCTTTGACAAAAAGGTAAAAAGGAAAACCGCAGTTAGCGCAGATAATATTGGCGAGTTCCCAGCTCCCCGCGTGCGCCGAAATAAGGACCGCGCCCTTGCCCTTTTTTAAACCGGCGTAGATATTTTCCAATCCCTCTATTTCGATATATTTCTCCATATAGGCCTTGTCGACTTTAGGGATCAAAAATATCTCGATTATGCTCTGGCCAAAGGATTGGTAGAATTCCCGGGTAACCCGGCGGATAGCTTGAGGAGACAAATCTTGCCCCAGGGCAATTTTAAGGTTGGCGTAGCTCCTGGCGCGGTGCCTGGCGTCAAAAAAGTAAAACCAGTCCCCCAGCCTCCTGCCTGCGAAAAGGCTCGCTTCAACCGGCAGGAACCTGAATAACGCCCCTAGTGCCTTAAAGAGAATACAGGCTAAATAATCTAGCAATAAGCTGCTCTTCATTTTTGGTAATCTTTAGCGCGATACGCAAAACCAGTAATTTATACTTCTTGAATATCTCCAGATCCGCGTCGGATAGCCTGGAAGCGTCCTTGACCGTCGTAACGATTATATCTAAACCCGCTCCTTTTGCTTTAGCGCAGATACCCGCCAAATCCTCCTCGCTGTAATTATGGTGGTCGCCGAACCTTAGATCCAGGCCGATATTCACGCCCAGGCCGGCCATCAAACCGCTAAATGCCTCCGGCTCGCCTATCCCGGAGAATAAAGCCGCCTTTTTGCCCTTTAAACAACCCGGGCTCAATAGATCTTCCGGCTTATTAACGGCGTAAAACCCTAAGGGCGCGTGCACGGCCTCCAGGATTATTGCCGCGGGATTAATTTTATTTAAAGCGGATTCGGTCTCCTTAAGATCCCCGCTAAAGCCGGTTTTAGTCAAGACAAAAATATCCGCGCGCTTAAGCGCAGAAAGCGGTTCGCGTAATATTCCCCGCGGCAGCATCTGGCGGTTACCCAGTCCCTGGCTGGCGCTGACTGTCACGATCTCCAGATCCTTCCGGAGGCGCCATTGCTGCAAGCCGTCATCAAGAATAACTGTATCCACCCCGTATTCTTTTATAGCTCTTTTAGCGGAACGCACCCTGTCTTTATCGACAATCACCGGGATATCGCCCAAATGCTTAAGCAGCATAGCCGGTTCATCCCCCAGCGAGCCGTTGAGCTTCTTATACCCCCGGCTTAATACCGCTAACTTGTGCCCCTTATCCCTAAGAGAGCGGCTGATAAACTCGACCAGAGAGGTCTTGCCAGTGCCGCCCAAGGTAATATTGCCAACGCTAATAACCTTACAATTTAACCTGGCCGGTTTAAATGTAAAAAACAGGATCAATCCCCGGATTATCGCCCCATAGACAAAAGAAGCCAAAAGCAGCGGAAATTTGACTAAAGAGGCAAAAAATCCCCTCTCTTGATCGGTCGCCAGATTATAAAGATATCTTCTCATATTAGCTTATTATGATAGCACAGGAAAAAACAAGAAGCAACAGCTTTATCCGGAAGAAAAGCCTTTAAAAGGCAATAAGATAGGAGATTTATACCTTGGCAGAAAGCTTCGCGCAGGAGGGCTTAAGTAAACCCGGAATATCCTGAAGCTTATTAACAATAATGTCTGCTTTTTTAAGGTATTCCCTGGGGAGACTGGTGGTAACGGCAACGCAGAACATCCCTGCCCTTTTAGCGGATTCTATACCCAAAGGCGCGTTTTCCACTACCAGGCACTGGTTGGGCCTGGACTTGAGCAAACGGCTGGCTTTTAAATAAGGAGCAGGATCCGGCTTACCCTTTTTTACCTGATCGCCGGCCACAATAACTTTAAATAAAGAGATTATCTCCGGCGGGAGTATTTTATGCACCTCTTTAATGGGGCTGCCGGTAACTAAAGCTAAAACATAGCCCTGCCGCTGCAGGGAGAGTAAAAATTCCCGCGCGCCTTTGAAGATAAACCTGCGGAAAAGCTTTTTGAATATCCTCTGGCGGCTAGAAAATATTTCGGCTAAAAGTTTGGAGGTAGGTTTTAACCCCGAAAGCGCCAGTAGATCTTTAAGTGTCTTCTCCCACTTCTCGCCTTCCTTAGAGTAAACTTCAAAGCAGCTCACCCGCACGCCGTAAGGCCTTAACGCCTCATACCAGGCCAGGAAATGATAGGGCATGGAATCGATGATCACGCCATCCATATCAAAAATCACTGCTTGAGGGATAAATTCCGCTTTAGGCATTTTTCGGGTTTAATCGCTGGACATAAAGGAAAGGTTTCTTTCAATGAAATTAATGAGTTTTTGCTGCACGGCGGAAGGGATATTGACAAATTCCACTCCGATACCGGGATAAGCATGCGGCTGGACCTGCTTATCGGGAATCCAGACTACCTTGGCTTCCAATTCCAGCGCATCATGTTTCGGAGGAAGGATCATTTTAAGGATCACTTCATCGCCAAGCTTGAATTTATTGCAGCCAAAGATAAAGGCGCCGATAGCGCTTAAATTCAAAAGATCGAGCTTCAGGCCTACGGGATCCCGGCTATACTTGGCCTTTAGCTCTATCTTTATATCGATAGGCAGCCGCTTAAACCTGCGGCGCAGCTGCATCTTCTGGATATCCTCGATGACCTTATCTTCTTTAAAACTCTTTAAGGCTGAATCCTCATCGACGTACATTTCGATAACCCGGTCCATTCCGGCGACGCTGAAGATATTCCGGATATGCGCAGGCACATTGCAGAACTTCATTCTCCCGGAGTTATTCATCACCTCTTTATAGGCGATAACGATCACGGAAGTGCCCATGTAATCGATAAAATCCACATCCTCCAGGTTGCAGAGTATGTCGTTATAGCCGTCGTGAATGCACTGCCCGATCACCTCCACCAGGTTAGCGGAGTTCACGTCAACGCGCCCGGCTAGATCCAGGATTATAATACCGTTATTCTGCCTTGCTCTGATTTCCATCTGTTAATCCTAGCGCGCCAACCGCCGCGCTGTTTTTTTGCGTCGCGCCCCGGTTAAGCGCGATTATGCCTGCAGCGTTAGCCCTTAACTGGGAGGCCAGGAAATTATCTTTTAAAATCCGTGTTACGGCCGATACTAAGCCGTTTTCGTCTTTGGCCATCAGGGCGGCATTATTTTTTAAAAACATCTCGGCTATATCGCGGAAATTAAACATGTGCGGCCCGAAGATAACGGGTTTTCCTAAGGAGGCCGGCTCTAAAATATTATGCCCGCCTCTTTTGATCAAGCTTCCGCCCACGAAGACGACATCCGCCGCCGTATAAAAATTAGCCAGCTCTCCGACGGTATCCAGGATAAAAACCGTCCGCGGGTTTACGGGTTCGCGGGTTCGCGGGCCCAAAACGCTGATTTTTGCCGGCTCAAAACCGGAACCTTTTATTAAAGAGGCGAGCGCGTCCGCTCTTTCAGGATGCCGCGGGGCAATAAGAAGCTTTAAAGTAGGAAAATTATTTAAGAGGCTCTTGTAGGTACTCAAGATTATTTCTTCTTCCCCCTGGTGGGTCGAACCGGCGATGAAGAGCTTGCCGTCAAGGCCCAAGCTTAATTTTTCCCTGTACCCGGCTGCCTGGAGAGGGGCGGTTAACTGGTCGAACTTCATATTCCCGGTTACCTTTATCCTGCTCGGAGCAACCCCCAGCTTCCTTAACCTGGCGGCGTCAGCTTCAGTCTGGCTGCAGAATAAACTTATCTTATCTAAAATGGGCTTGATCAATAACTTAATCGCAAAGTATCCCCTGAAGGAAGCGTCGGATATCCTGGCGTTAACCGTAACAATAGGGATGCCTTTTTTATAAAGAGAGGTCAAAAGATTCGGCCAGATCTCGGTTTCGGCGATAATAAAGAGCGACGGGTTGACCCGGTTGATCACCCTGCCTACTATAAAACTGAAATCCAGCGGCAGATAGGTAACCAGGTCCCCGGGTTTCTTTAAATCCAGGGCGATCTTGTTTCCGGTGGGAGTAACCGTAGAGATGACGAATTTTTTGGCCGGATAAATTTTACGCAGTTCTTCAATCAGCCCGGCAATAGATTTTACTTCTCCCATGCTTACGGCATGCACCCAGATCGGCCTCTCCAACGCTAAATTATCCGGCAAGGCTCCTAAACGCGCCAGGAATCCGCGGTGAAATTTACCTTTAAATAAATATACCGGCAGGCAGGCCAGGGTAAATACCAGGAATATCAAATCATACAATATGAACATATTTTCCCTTACGCATGCGGATGCGCTTTATCATAAACGTTCTTGAGCTTCTCGGTCGTCAGGTGCGTGTAGATCTGCGTGGTGGATAAATTCGCGTGGCCCAATAATTCCTGCACCGTGCGCAGGTCAGCCCCCCGGTTTAATAAATGCGTGGCAAAAGAATGCCGGAAAGTATGCGGGGATACCCCGCGCCGGATGCCCGCGATTTTCAAATATTTTTCCACCACATCGCGCACGCCCCGGGTGGAAATACGCTTGCCATTCTTATTCAAGAATACGGCGTTACTTTGTTTTTTCCGTTTATCCAGGTATTTTCTTACCGCGCTTAGCGCAATTTCCCCTATTGGAACCACTCTTTCTTTTTTACCTTTACCCATAGCCTTGACTATTCCCGCAATGAAATCTACGTCGTCAACGCTTAAAGAGACCAACTCCGATATCCTTAAGCCGCTGGAATAAAAAGTCTCTAATATCGCCCGGTTACGCAGGCCCAATTCATCGTTATTATCTTTGGGCAGGACGGATTCGATTAATTGAGTAACTTCTTCTTCCGTCATAAAAGAAGGCAGGTGCTTATCCAGCTTAGGGCTGGAGAGCATAAGGATAGGGTTAGTTTTCAGATAGCCCTCGCGGCAGAGAAAGCGGAAAAAACTGCGCAGGGCCGAGAGGTGCCGGCCGACCGTCCGGTTCCCCAGATTTTTTTCCTTTAAAACCGCCAGGTATTTCCTTAAAAAGAGGTAATCTATTTTTTCCAGGCCGATCCCGCCGCAGAATTTGTTAAAATCGTTTAAATCTATTTTATAATTTAACAAAGTATGCGGCGAATAATTCTTCTCGATCTCCATGTAGCGCATGAATTTCTCGATATATTTATCCATCTTTTATTTTAGGGACGGTTCTCAAGCCAATCTCAAAGTGTCCCCATTAAGGGGACACTTTAGCTTTGAGTTGAGAACCGTCCCCATCTTTATCTTCCGGCAAGGCGCGCGAGGTAAACCTGCACTTCGGGAAATTAGAGCAGCCGTAGAAAAATCCGCGCGCGGAGCGGCGCTCGATCAGTTCTCCGCCGCAGCCCTCCTGCGGGCACTTTACGCCGCTGGTAATTGACTTAGAGTTCTTACAGGTTGGAAAATCAGAGCAACTTAAGAATTTCCCTCTTCTGCCCCATTTAACGATCATGGGCTTACCGCACTTAGCGCAAACCTCATTCGTGGTAATTACTTCCTTCTTGATATTAGCCTGGGCGAAATCCAGGCTCGCTTTAAAAGGAGCGTAAAAATCCTGCAGGACCTTCAGCCGGCTCAAGCCGCCTTCTTCGATCTCATCCAGCTCTTCCTCCATTGCCGCGGTAAATTTTACATCGATAATTTTAGGAAAATATTCCACCAGCAGGTCGCAAACCATAAAGCCCAGCTCCGTCGGATTAAGGTAGCCTTTGATCCGGCGCGCGTAATCGCGTAATATAAGCGTATAAATTATCGGCGCGTAGGTTGAGGGCCGGCCGATCCCCTCTTCTTCCAAGGCCTTGATCAAAGAGCTGTCCGAATAACGCGGGGCGGACTTGGTAAAATGCTGCGAAGGCAGAAGGTTTAATAACTCCAGGGCATCTCCTTTTACTAAAGGAGGGATTATATTTTTCTTATCCTTTTCTTTCTCCGTTTCTTCATCGTCGCCGTTTTTATTATAAGCCGCCATAAAACCGCTGAAGGTGAGCGTGCTCCCCGAGGCGCTAAACTGATACCTGCCTGCCGGACAGGCAGGTTTCCCCGCGTCTATAGTTACGGAGGTCACGGCGTAGAGAGCGGGCTTCATCTGGCTGGCCACAAAACGGTTATAGATAAGTTCGTATAATTTTTGCTGGTCGGGGGTCAGGAAGTTTTTCAGGCTCTCGGGATGGCGCGCTACAAAAGTAGGCCGGATGGCTTCATGCGCTTCCTGAGCGAGCTTTTTCACTTTATAATAATTTGGCGTCTCCGGGACAAATTCTTTGCCAAAGTTCCTGGCGATAAAATCGCGCACTTCATTGATGGCCTCGGGAGCTACGCGCGGGGAATCCGTGCGCATATAAGTGATCAAACCCACCGGGTTATCTTGGCCGATATCCACGCCTTCATAGAGAGACTGCGCCACGGACATCGTTTTATTCGCGTTGAACCTTAGCTTGTTAAAGGCGTCCTGCTGCATAGTGCTGGTGATAAAGGGCGGCTCGGCGTTACGCTTCTTTTCGCTCTGCCTGACCTCCGCGACGCTGAATTTATTCTGCCGGATCTGGCCGCAGAGATCATCCGCTTCTTCTTTTTTGGCGATTTGCGCTTTTTGAGCGTCGATCTTATCCAACTTGGCCAAGAACTCGCTCTCTCCTTTGGCCAGCTTGGCCTCGATCTCCCAATATTCGCGGGGGATGAATTTCTGGATCTCGCGCTCGCGCTCGACAAGCAAACGCAGGGCCACTGACTGGACGCGGCCGGCGCTTAAACCCCGGGCGATTTTTTTCCAGAGCAGCGGGCTTAAAAAATAACCCATGATACGATCCAAGACCCGGCGGCCAACCTGGGCCTCGACCATCTTGGCATCGAATTCACGGGGGTGTTTGAACGCTTCCTTGACCGCGGCCGGCGTGATCTCATGAAAGGTAACCCGCAAAATATTGGCATTCCTTAAAATACGTTCTTTTATCTGCCAGCCGATAGCCTCGCCCTCGCGGTCAGGATCGGTCGCGACATAAACCGTAGCCTTGCCCTTGGCCTCTTTTTTCAATTCCGCCAAAACCTTCTGCCTGCCGGAGAGCGTCACGTATTCCGGTTCAAAATCTTTTTCGATATCCACGCCGAGCTTTTTCTGCGGCAGATCGATAATATGCCCCATGGAAGAGACCACCTTAAAGCCCTCTCCCAGGATCTTGCCTATGGTCTTGGCCTTGGTCGGCGACTCGACAATTACTAAGCTTTTCTTCTTCATTAAACGCTCCTCACAAATTGTTTACCCGGAAGTTGTCGGACTAATTTTTTGAGCTGTAAAGCCAGAAGTATAGCAGAAATTTCAGGAATATCCATATTTGCTTTTGCGATCAACTCATCCAGTAAAATTCCCCTGGGAGTGATCAACTCATAAAGTTTGCCTTCACTCTCATTCTTTAAATTATATTTCGGACCCGAAACTTCCCTTCCGGAAGAGGCAGGCGTTAAATTGAATTCCTCCAGTATATCTTCAACTTCCGTCACTAACTTTGCCCCCTGTTTGATCAAGGCGTTGGCGCC
>Ga0153915_10007692_pt1 | contig 10190 bp, 8 predicted proteins | sample Opewatmetagenome_2_FD_107003 | JGI IMG/M metagenome (GOLD analysis project Ga0153915, IMG submission 107003) | Freshwater wetland microbial communities from Ohio, USA - Open water 3 Core 3 Depth 3 metaG | ecosystem: Environmental > Aquatic > Freshwater > Wetlands | place: USA: Ohio, Lake Erie... | reverse complement strand
TGTTTGAACGTGCTTTACTTGAGGAGGAGGATATACTCAAAAAAGCCGCGGTCTCCTACTTTGCGGCAGGTCGTTTCGGCAAGATCATTTCAACATCACTGTGTGGCCGTGGGATCACGTGCACCGAGACGAGCTCACCAACACGCTGAGCAGCAGCTGCACCGGCGTCTGTGGCTGCCTTCACCGCACCCACATCTCCTCGCACCATCACGGTAACATAGCCGCCGCCGATTGTCTCCTTCCCAATCAGTGTTACCTTCGCAGCTTTGACCATTGCATCTGCCGCTTCGATAGAGCCAACGAGGCCTTTCGTTTCTACCATGCCAAGAGCATCGAGCGAGATGTCTGCCATGATTTTTTCTCCTGAATTATTTCAGTGCTTCAACTAGCTTTTGGTGGCATGCTCCCGTAAATGCGCTACAATATAAAGAAGTGCGCCAGCAATGTCAATAGGTTTCTGCCTTCCTAGGAAGGCTGACTATGCGTGGAGGGCAACAATCCTTGGAGGTATCCTGCTCTTGCTTCGAAGGAAGCACTCACGGGGTTATCTCTAGCGTGCTCGTCGATGGGATGTCATGTCGCATGAGCAGTGGAAGTGAGTTTCGCCCTGAAGTATTCCAGCGTCTTCTTCAAGCCAACAGTGCGCGGAACCTTTGGCTCCCACTTGAGAATCATTCGTGCTTTGGTGATGTCGGGCTGACGAACTTTTGGATCGTCCTCCGGAAGAGGTTTGTTGAGAATTTTGCTTTTTCTCCCGGTGAGAGTAATGATTTCTTTGGCAAGGTTGAGGACGGAGATTTCATCTGGGTTCCCGAGATTCACGGGGTCATTGTATTCACTCATGAGGAGTCTGTATATTCCTTCAACGAGATCGTCGACGTAGCAAATGCTGCGTGTTTGACTTCCATCGCCGAACACCGTAACATCCTCACCGCGAAGTGCTTGGGAGATGAACGCTGGGATGGCTCGACCATCATCAATCCGCATCCGTGGGCCGTACGTATTGAAAATGCGGGCAATACAGGTATTGATCCCATGATATCTGCGGTATGCCATCGTCATCGCCTCAGCGAAGCGTTTCGCCTCGTCGTACACGCCGCGAACGCCAATCGGATTAACGTTCCCCCAGTAATGTTCGGGTTGCGGGTGAAGAAGCGGATCGCCGTAGATCTCTGAGGTAGACGCAAGGAGATACCGTGCACCCTTGGCTTTTGCGAGGCCGAGTGTCTTGTGAGTACCGAGGGAGCCCACTTTGAGCGTCTGAATGGGAAGTCGCTGGTAATCCATCGGACTCGCTGGAGATGCAAAGTGGAGAATGTAATCGACTTTCCCCTCGATGTAGATGTATTCCGTTACATTGTAGTGAATGAACTGGAAGTTCTTGTTCCCGATAAGGTGGTTGATATTATCAATGCTTCCTGTGAGAAGGTTGTCCATACAGATAACTTTGTGTCCTTCCTGGACAAGTCGATCACAGAGATGCGAGCCGAGAAAGCCAGCGCCACCCGTGACGATACTAACACGTTGAGAGAAAGTCACCATGGCCTAGCACAGGGAGCGTGTTTGGAGAATGTGAGTGAAGGGATCAGGAGGGCAGTCCGAGGTGTCGATTGATTCTCAGGCCGTCGCATTCAGTGAAATCCTTCTGCCGGACTCTTTCAAAGATCTCTGAGCTGCTTCAAGAACTCGAACCACTCTCAAGCCATCTGCAGCACCTGTAAGAGGAGCCACGCCATTTCGGATGCAATCCACAAAGTGCTGGCATTCCAGTTTTAGCGGCTCGACCATTTTGACATACGGACTTACAACACTGCCGCCACGTATGGCAAGGGCCTCGCCGTACGAAGCGTATTCTTTTTGCGCCACAAATCCTTTGTCATAAATCTTGACTTTCTCAGACGGTTCCATATCATCAATGACGACCATCTTTTTGCTTCCGACGATTGTCGCCTTCCGCATCTTGTGAGGGTCAAGCCAGCTTACGTGCAGATGAGCCATCCGATTGCCTTCAAATTCAATCTTCACAAAAGCCACGTCTTCAATTCGCGGCTTGAGATATGAACTCCCGTGAGCAGACACCGAGATTGCCTTCTCACCAAGGTACATGAAGGCAGTAGTGATATCGTGCGGTGCGAGACTTAAGAGGGCGTTTTCCGTTTCCCTGTAGACTCCAAGGTTCACCCGAGTGGAGTACATGTAATACACTTCGCCCAACTCACCACTTTCAATGATCTCAACAGCTTTCTGGTACGCGGGATGGTAACGCAGAAGATGTCCAACCATCACCAACTTATTCTGCTGCGATGCCTGCATGACAATCTCTTCTGCGCTGGACAAGGTCAACGCCATTGGCTTTTCAACAAAAACATGCTTGCCAGCATTCAAAGCTAAGCTCGCCAATCGGGCGTGCTCTGTCGATGGAGATGCGATTACTACAGCTTCGATCTCATCGTCCAGGAAGATTTCTTCGTCCTTTGTGGTCAGCTCCGATTGCGGATAGTCTGAGCGCGCCTTCTCTAGCATCGCCGGATTCAAGTCGCAGACTTTCTTGACTCTTACCCCTCCCAACGAGGAGAAGTTCCGCAACAGGGCTCTCCCCCAATTTCCGACACCAATCTGTCCGATGACTACTGGGCGCATGATCACTCTCGTTTGTCCGCTAATATAGTGAAAACTGGTCAAATGCTACAGAGAATTCTGGTAGTCTGTTCCCCCCTATTCAAGAAGAGCCAGACGAAGCGTGTCGTCAGGTGCTCGTTTTCTTCATGGAGAAGAGAGAGCTTCTCCTCCGCCATAGCTGGGGTATGACGCCCACGAGGATCAAGATGGCGCTAATCCCCCATCCGAGAGAACTCAACGTAAAGCCGAGCGCGTACGTTGCCGAGTAGTACTTGAATTCAACCGTGTGCTTCCCTGCCGGGACGACAACCGAGCGAAGCACGTAGTTTGTTTTGTAGATCTCAGTCTCATTTCCATCGACGTGTGCTTTCCAGCCGGGAGGGTAATAGATTTCGCTCAGGACCAGAAGAGAAGGGCTGTCGGTGAATGCCTCGAGTGTAATCTCGTGGGATTGATAGGACGCAATCGTCACCGAGCTTGTATCCGGCTTCAGCGGAATCGGAGATGGCTCCTTCTCAAGGATTGCTTGCAGTTGTGGATTAAAGGATGGGGAGTTCAGGGAATCAAAGACTTCACTCTTGTTACTCGCGACATACGCTTGATTGACAAAGAATGCTCTCGGAAGATAGGCTGGATTCAGGCTTGTGACGAGTCCCTTTGCCTGATCAACGTGAACAATCTTGAACTTGTCCTCCGGCAATCTCCCAAGCGAGAGGAGATACTTCGCGTTCAGCATGTTCGTGGTGTTCATATTCAGCGGGAAACTCCTGTCCCAACCTTTGTACATGCATGAATCAAGCATTTCCTGATAGATCTTGATTTTCGCGGGACTGTACCCACCAAGCGATTGAAGGAAATGATACATGTAAGAATCGCTTTGGAAGAGTTGTGCCAGAGGAAAAATCCGGTAAAGGGTGGTATCAGACTGCAAGAACTTCACGGTTTCGTCGGCATCAAGCTGTTGTTTGAGGGCAACCCGCGGCTTTGGATGAATGAAGTTTCCATCGATAATGAGGAGATCAAGAGTCAGGAGAGCTACCAGTCCACTTGAGAACAGCGTCGCCTTCACTTTTCGATTTAAATAGAGGAAAATCAGTCCGATCGCAGCACCGCCGATGAGTGCAAACCGGACATACCCGTTCCACAGATATTCTCCGCCCTGAAGTTCTCTTCCACCCCAGAACAAATCGAACCGTATTCTCTTGAGTTGCTCGAGAACCTGTGCGGCACGCTGCCCATATTGAGCCTGAAGTTGAGCCATCTCTTGTTCTCCTTCAAACATGAACCCGGACAAGGAATCGTAGAGAGTGTCTTTCGCGAGGAAACCGAGAACGAGGATCGCTCCAATGATTATCAAGGCAACGAAAAGGCCTTTCTTCAGCTTTGCGGTGTTTGCCCCCGTGTCATGTCGATAGATCTCAAGGAGGAATGTCATGCCGGATGCAGCAAGCAGTCCGAACGTGAATGGGAGGAGGTGAAGAATCATCACCGGCGTTCGGAACTTGTTGAAGTATGGCAAGTAGTTGAACATCAAGTCATAAAGGATTGGAAGGTGCCTTCCAAATGAGATGAGAAGCATAATCAAGGAAAGGAGCGCGAAGAAAATCGTGGTGCGGTTGCGACGGTAAACAAGAGCAAGGATTGCCAAGATGATCGGTACAATGCCAATGTACACGCTCGACTCTGTGAAAGGCATCCAGCCCCAATAGTATGGGGTTCGAAAACCAAAAAACGATGGGATGAGGAGATTCATCAACTCGAACGGATGAAACGACCATCCCGTAGCGTAGTCATAGTCAAGACCACCAGCGGCTCCCGTTTCGCCGCCACCACGAATGGAATACTGGGCATATTCACGTACGGAGAGGTAAACGTAGGCGGACAGCGCGAACCCGACGGCAAGTGCGATTCCCAGGAGGACAGCCTTCTTCAGTGTCACTACAGGTCGAGCGCGGATGTCAAGGATAATTTCATAGAGAAGAAAAAGCCCGATGACAAGAAGCACATAAAAGACTATCTGGACGTGATTTGTGAGAAAGAGAGTCCCCAGTGCGCACGAAAGAAGGCCAAGCGATAGAACGTCGCGCCTTTCAAATAAAACATGTGTTAATAGGAAGACAATCGGGAGATAGCTCAACGCCATCAGCTTCGATCCCTGTCCAGCTTCAGCAAGCCCCACTGCGTAGGGAGAAAGCATGAAAGTTACCGCGCCCATCAGAGAAACGAGATGAGAGAATTTCCAGTACCGGAGGAGGAGAAACATGAAAACTCCACCGAGAAAGTAGTGAAGCACCATCCAACTCATCTCGCCGTTGAGGAAAAGAAGCTTTCCAACCGTTTGAATTGCCGTTTGGAGGTAATCTACGTTGCGCGGGATGAACACGAGACTTCCAAATGATGGCATGCCGCAGAAGACGTATGGAAACCACTGTGGTTCGATCTTTTCTGTCTCTTCCAGATGTTTCCCCGCAACTGACCAGCTTAGAGCGGCAGCGGTATCACCCGAGTCTGAAAAGATCATATTGGATGTGACGATCCTGAAGAAAAGGATATAGATGATCACGAGGAGAGCTGCAATGCAGACACCATCCTTCTTCAGTGGGGAAAGTTTATCAAACCACGTGGGCTTGTCTGTGGCCGTTTGGGCTCGCTGAGGCGGCACTTTAGTTTTTGGACTCATAGAGATACCAGTGGACAGTGAAAAAATTCAAGAGAAGAATGGAGAGAAGAGCTCAAAGGCCCGGTGTCGGAATCGATCGATGCTAAAATCTTCAGAACGCTTGCGTGCATTCTGCCTGATCTCGGCAAGCGGAACATCTCCTCGCGCAATTCCAACAGAACGACTGATGAGTTCGTCTATCGTACTCCATGAAAATCCGTTGACACCATCGAGAATAATCTCTTTCTGCCCCCCTTTTTTGATTACTACGGGGATACAACCAGCCGACATCGCTTCTACCGTGGTCATTCCAAAATGCTCGACATTCTCCGGACGGAGCTCTTCGTCTACCTCGTACCCCGCGGCGTGCCAGAAGATCGTGGCTTCATTGTAGAGTTGACGAACCTTCTCGAAGGCGCAGTTGACATGGAAGTGAACTGGAAAGCCCTTGTTCTGTTCTCTCAAGGCACTCAGCATCTTCTCTGTTGCTGAATCGGCGGAGGCATTCCCAACAATGTGATATTCCCAGCCCTGCAGATCGGATCTGGACACGCGGCGGAAGGCGTCCGTAAGTACGTCATATCTCTTGTCGTTATAGAGCTTTCCGAAGAAACGTCCAACACTCAGGATAAGATGCCTTCTCGAGAATCCCTCGAGGGCGAAATCTTGAATCGGTGGGTAAAGCACACAACTCTTGATCCTGAAGTTTCTAAGCAAGGTGTCGCTGACGAATTGTGAATTCGTGATGACAAGATCAGCATCATCTCGGGAGAAAGAAAGCAACCTCATCCGATAGAAGTCTTTTGCAGCGTCTCCAAGCCTCCCCCGGAAGATCTTGCCGAGGATCGATGCTGCTGAGATCCCACGGTAGGGAATCTGCAGCAATTGAACATGTCTCTGTGCAAAGGACTCCACCCTTTTGAAATTCGAAAGGCAAACGAAGACTCCAACGTCACGTGTGATTTGCTTGAGTTCAGCGAGGCTCGGACAAACCCGGTAGCCAACCCTGCCGAGGTTGATGTGGGAAAACGCTTCTAAGTCTGCTTTGTGAATGAAAGAATTCGCCGGAAGCAAAGTAACACTAATTTCCGGCAATTGCGATAGTGCTTCCGCTAAGGCTAGGGTGTACTTCTCTCCGCCGCCAAACGTTGACCAGAAAGGGTTGTAGACGTACACATTTCTCATCGACTCTGTCCCAAGGTTGACAGGTGTCCTTCACCATGCTCGCCGCTGAAATTACGCAGACCGTCGATGAGACCAAGCCATGCCGCGCGCGTTGCCGGAAAATCGTGCCACTTGAGAGTTAGCCGCACGAACTGCCGGATGTAGAAATAGGTTAGGTGCGGAAGATGCGGTAGCCATTTCCAGGGGCGGCTGTTTCTCTGGAGGTAGAAGAGTTTGTTTCTTAAGTTGAAATAGATGTACACAGGGCTGTCCCACGAAGTCGCCCGCGAGATCTTGTGGTAGACAAGTGCGCTCGGTTGGTAAAGCACAGAATATCCGGCACGTCGGGCACGTGTGCAAAAGTCCACATCTTCATAGTAAAGAAAATAGGAATCATCGAGGAGTCCGATTTTGTCGCAGACCTCACGTCGGATCAGCATGCAGCAGCCGGTGATAAAATCACACTCACGAATCTTATCATATTGACCACGATCTTCCTCGGATTTCCCGTAATGATCGCCGAAACTGGAGTTTGGGTTGAAATAACCACCAGCAAACCAGATAACATTCGGACGGTCAGAATAATAAACCTTTCCTCCGACAATTCCAGCTTGCGGATTTTCTTCCATCGTTTTCACAAGTGTACGGAGTGCGCCAGGGTCGACGGTCGTGTCGTTATTGAGGAGCAGAACAAACTCACTGCCTCTTTTGAGCACGTGCCGGATTCCGATGTTGTTTCCGCCCGCAAATCCGAAGTTTCGATCGCCGACAAGAAGTGTAACGCCGGAACATCGGGCTTTTAGCACTTCAACTGAGTCATCTGATGAAGCATTATCAACAACGACGATTTCAAAATCCTTGGAGGAACTTCCTTGCAGAGACTCGACACAGCCGATGGTATCACGAGCACCGTTGTAGTTGAGCAATATAACCGCGAGTCGGGACATGCATCATTAACGCGCTGGAGAGTTTCGCGCCTTGATGAGGTATTGCCAGGCGACGAACTCCTCGAGTTTCCCGAAGCAAAACGTATTCAGGAATTTCATTTTTCTGCTTGCCACGATGCGTGGTTCAATCTGTTCTATCTGAAATCCTTGATCTGCCAGCATCTGCTTCATAGTATGAAGGGAGAAGAACCGCAGGTGGGTTCGATCAAACAGTCCCCAGTCATCGTACTCCCAACCAAGGCGCAAGAGTCTGAGTATAGCAGTGTAATGGCGGATGTTCGGGATGCTGCAGATGACTTTTCCTTGTGGCTTCAAATGGGGCTTGAGCTTGCGAATAGCAGCGTCGGGGTCAACAAGATGCTCTAGGATGTCGGCGAGAATGATGCAGTCGAACATCGAGGAGGGGAAAGAGATGTTCATCGTCTGCAAATTCCCGATCAACACCCCATCCAACAACTTCTCAGCCTCAGCAGCGATACGGTCGTTATGTTCAATTCCAAAAACTTTCCGTTCAGGGACAGCTTGTTTGAGTTTTGCACCCAAGCGACCCTTACCACAACCCACATCAAGGATAACTCTTGCGTCCTCATCAACGAGGCGAAAGATCTCAAGACGTTCATTGTCATAGTATCCTGGTCCGACGGAATCTAGCTGGGAATCGAGAAAATGATTACTTTTACTCATTGCTGAGGAGAGCCTGATAATGGTTCTTCAGTTCTAGAGCAACGCGTCGTGAATCAAACACTTCTTCTGCGCGTCGACGACTCCTCTGACCAAGCTCAGCACGCTTTTTCTCGTCGGAAATCAAATCCTCTAACGCGTTTGCCAGAGAGAAGAAGTCATTTGGCGGGACCAGTACACCCGCATCAGCTACAACCTCCGGAATTGCCCCGCTCAGCGTCGAAATCACAGGTTTCCCACAGGCCATGCTCTCGACGAGGACGTAGCCAAATTGCTCCTGCCACATTGGCGTCGGGATGCTCGGGAGAACAAAAATGTCGGCGATGTTGTGGAGCTGTGGCACTGAAGAATAGGGAAAGCTCCCGATCAACCGGGCAGAATCTTCAAGCTGGAGGCGCCGGATTAATTCTGAGATTCTGGTCTCTTCCCGACCCCTTCCCCCGAGAAGAAGCTTCAGTTGCCTTTCCTTTCCGAGCCGATCGACAACGCGTCGAAAGGCGTACACCAGATCAAAGACCCCCTTCTCACGGCAAAGATTCGCGACGAAGAGAATAATGAGATCGTTTGGACTGCATCTGAATAGACGAAGAAGCTGATCGTCCTTTGGCGCCGGGCGGAATCGTTGTAGATCAACCCCAGGTATTTGGACTTTGATCTTCTGCTCTGGAACTCCTTCAAGAATCAATGCTTCTCTCGCGCGACTCGATACGGCGAGGAACAAATCGGCAGCCTCAAAAACGCTGGTCTTGATTGCTCTTTGTGCTGCTGTTTCGTTGAGGAACGGGATATTTTCCCAGACTGTTACAACGAGTTTGAATCGGTTGCTATGCCTTAAACGAGCAGTCTGGTAGGTACAGTAATAGAACGTCTCGGCGCTGTGGACAATGTCGAACCCGCGGAGCGCATTGTCCAGCCCTTGCAGATCATGGTAGTCACCGAAGAGACGGCTCAACGATGACCGTACTGGGCGGGGACGTAAGAACTGACCGAAGGAGAACAATCTCTTTACCTGAAACGGAATAGCACAGACATCGAAATTATGTCCATAGCTTGTGAAGCCAACGATATCGAATGTATCGAGGAGTGGAGTGAAGCTTTGCATCTCCCAGGCATTTAGATTTGGGCCGCGGACAAGTGCCAGTCGCTTCTTCATGGAGTTTCCCGAGAGAGGCATGGTTTTCGGCGCACCATCCAGGAGGTCGCGCAAGTGTTTTTCGGATCAAAGTAATAGAATTCAACCTCACAATCAATACGTTTGCAAAGAGCGTAGAGCAACAGAAAAGCCATCCAAGACTGAGATGGCTTCTTTTAAGGAACAAAGAGGCAGAAATATCCTCACTTCAGGAGCATCATCCTCTTGGTTTCGGTATTTCCCCCCGCGGTCATTCGGTACCGATAAACACCGCTGGAGAACTTGTCTGCACGCCATGCTGAAGAATAATGGCCCGGACCCAGTCGTCCATCAACCAAGGTAGTGACTTCCTGACCAAGAGAGTTAAATATCTTGATAACCACATGATCTTCTTTCGGTATCTCGAACTCGATAATTGTCTAGGGATTGAAGGGGTTCGGATAACTTTGGTACAGTTTGTGGGTTTGAGGAGATTCAGTTGGCTCGGAAACCCTCGTTGTCGTGAGCGGAGAGATTGCGTAACCGATCTGCCATAGTCCTGTTGAAGATCTTCCGCCGTACCAAATCTTGAAGGTATTATCCTGAAATAGCACACAGTGATCAAGCAAAGAATAGGAATCCCAGTCTGTGGAAAAACCTAGACGGAGCACAGGATTCGCTCCAGACTTCTCCCAATGTATCCCATCTGGTGAAAAGGCGTAACCGATTGCTGTCCCTGGAGGGCCACTATTACCGAGGTAAAATATGGAAAGCGTTGTTTACGAAAACGACGCGTGGGACATAAACGTTCTCTGACACCCACGACCCAGGCGGACCCAGCTTCAACACAGGGTTGCCTGAATACTTCGTCCAGTGGATTCCATCAGTAGAGGTTGCATAACCTATCTTTGAGCGCAGGTCAAAAGTTCGACCTGAATACCACATGCGATAGTCATTCAGAGCGAGAGGTACGACAGATACACCATAAACAGTATCATTGTCCCAGGAG
>Ga0153915_10007691_pt1 | contig 10191 bp, 19 predicted proteins | sample Opewatmetagenome_2_FD_107003 | JGI IMG/M metagenome (GOLD analysis project Ga0153915, IMG submission 107003) | Freshwater wetland microbial communities from Ohio, USA - Open water 3 Core 3 Depth 3 metaG | ecosystem: Environmental > Aquatic > Freshwater > Wetlands | place: USA: Ohio, Lake Erie... | reverse complement strand
TGGTGATGAAGCGTATCAGCCCGGCTCCGATGGGCCGTGCGTACCGCATCCGGAAGCGCTCGAATCATGTGACGATCATTGTTACCCCGAAAGAAGGGGCGAAGAAGAAGGCGGCGAGGACAAAGGAAGCTGCCAAAGCGGAATCGAAGACTCCGAAGCACGAGAAGGCTGCGAAGGAACAGAAGTCCACGAAGAAGCAAAAGGAAGCAACAGAGAAGTCGTAACGCTACAACGTCAGGAGGAGCATTGGGACAGAAAGTCAATCCGATCGGCCTGCGTCTGGGCATCATCCGCTCGTGGGATTCGAATTGGTACGATGAGAAGTCGTTTGCTGGCAAGCTCAGCGAGGACATGACCATCCGAAACTACGTCCGGAATCGTCTGAAGAAAGCCGGCATCTCACGGATCCAGATTGAGCGGACACCGAAACGTGCCGTCATTACGATCAACACTTCGCGTCCCGGCATCGTCATCGGCCGGAGCGGCAAAGAGATTTCGCAGCTCGAGGAAGAGCTGAAGAGGATCACCAACAAGGAAGTAAAGATCCTCATTAACGAGGTCAAGCGACCTGAGCTCGATGCGTTTCTTGTGGCGGAGAACATCGCCCAGCAGCTCGAGGGGAGAATAGCCTTCCGTCGGGCCATGAAAAATGGCATCACGGCGGCAATGCGCATGGGTGCTGAAGGTGTTCGTGTGATGGCTTCCGGACGGCTGGGTGGAGCCGAAATGGCCCGCCGTGAACAGTACAAGGAAGGACGGATCCCGCTGCATACACTCCGTGCCGATATCGACTATGCGACCGCGACTGCGCGAACGGTCTACGGTGCGATCGGTGTAAAGGTGTGGATCTGCCGCGGCGAAATTCTCGATGCCCAGCAGGGCGTGCAGGCACCGTCTCGCCGCGGTTAAAGTGACTAGGAGTCGAATTCCATGTTGATGCCAAAAAGAGTCAAGTACAGAAAAGCGCAGCGCGGCCGGATGCGGGGGAAAGCTACGAGGGGGTTCAACGTCGACTTCGGTGACTTCGGGCTGAAGGCGCTCGAACCCGGGTGGATCACCCAGCGGCAGATCGAGGCGGCGCGCGTAACGCTGACGCGACTGATGAAGCGGGAGGGGCGGATCTGGATCCGCATTTTCCCCGACAAGCCGGTAACGAAAAAGCCGGCCGAGACCCGCATGGGAAAAGGGAAAGGCGCACCGGAGTACTGGGTCGCAGTCGTGAAGCCGGGACGGATCATGTTTGAAGTCGGTGGGACGAGCAAAGCGGTCGCGGTCGAAGCGTTGACACTCGCGTCGCACAAGCTTCCGATCCGGACAAAAGTAAGTATGAGACCTGATTTCGAAGCCGTGTAGGGCAGATGGTAACGAGCCGAACACGCAATTCCGAGAAGGACAGGAAGCAACAATGGCAATGAAGGCACACGAATTGAAGGATCTGTCGGTCCAGGAGCTCAAGAAGCGACTGTCCGACGAAGAAGAGAACCTGGCGAACCTGCGGTTCCAGCTTGCCACCAGCCAGCTTGAGAGCCCGATCAAGGTGCGGACCGTTCGTCGCGACATCGCCCGGCTCATGACGGTCCTGCACGAGAAAGAACGTACGGAGGCGAAACAGGGGACCGCCGCACAACCCACAACAGCAACGCACCCCGAGAAGACTGAGGGGAAGAAAGCATGAGCGAGAACACCCAGACGACCGGCGCACAGGTGACCCGGCGAAAGATTCGCATCGGCAGAGTCGTGAGCAATAAGATGGAGAAGAGCATCGTCGTTGCGATCGAGCGGCGGGTACCGCACCCCATTTACAAGAAACATGTCCGCCGTACCACAAAGCTGATGGCGCACGACGAGAAACGCGAAGCCCGGATCGGCGACACCGTGAAGATCATGGAAACGCGCCCCCTGAGCAAGCAAAAACGCTGGCGGCTCGTCGAGATCATCGAAAAGGCAAAATAGTATACTGACGGAGCGTCACCAATGATTCAGGAAGAGACCAATCTTGTCGTTGCGGACAATTCTGGAGCGAAGAAAGTCCGGTGCATCCGCGTTCTAGGCGGCTCCGATCGTCGCTATGCGGGTTTGGGGGACCTCGTCGTCGTGTCTGTGAAATCCGCGATCCCCGGTGCGGCAGTGAAAAAGGGCGAGGTGGCGAGAGCCGTGATCGTTCGTACGAAGAAAGAATACCGGCGCAAGGACGGAACGTTCATCCGCTTTGATGAGAATGCGGCTGTGCTGGTCAATGAAGCCGGTGAACCCCGCGGGAGCCGCATCTTCGGACCGGTGGCGCGCGAGCTCCGCGAGAAACAATACATGAAGATTGTGTCGCTGGCGCCGGAAGTTCTCTGATCGGATCCCCGGCGAAGATGTGCAACGAGTGAACGGATACTGCTATGAAGATTCACAAGAATGACACTGTGATGGTGGTTGCGGGGAACGCCCGCGGCAAGAGCGGCAAGGTCCTGAAAGTGTATCCGGATCGCGAACGTGTCATCGTGGAAGGTGTCAACCTGATCAAACGACACACACGGCCAAGCCAGAAGAATCCGCAGGGCGGTATCGTGCAGCGCGAGGCGCCGATTCACGTGTCCAACGTCATGCTGATCGACCCGAAGACGAGCGAGATCACGCGTGTAGGGACTGCGGTTGTGAAAGACGAGACGACTGGAAAGAAGCGCCGTATGCGTGTGGCGAAGTCAACCGGTGAAATGTTCTGAGATAGTATTCACTCTGAGTGAGAAGCAGGCAGTATGAGCGACGAGAAGCCAAAAAAAGCAAAGACCGGCAGCGAAAAGGGCGCCGGCCCGAAGGCTGCGAAGCCAAAAGGCGAGCCAGCCCCGAAGGTCAAAGCACCGAAGGAGCGTGTCGTGGCACGGCTTTCGGTCTCTTACAAAGACGCGGTGGTTCCCGCACTCATGAAGCGGTTCAACTACCGGAACCCAATGCAGGTTCCCCGTCTGGAAAAGATCTCAATCAACATCGGCGTCGGGCAGGCGACCCAGGATCCAAAGCTGGTCGAGACTGCTGCCCATGATCTGGAAGCGATCACCGGGCAGAAAGTGGTCATCACCCGGGCAAAGAAGTCAATCTCGAACTTCAAGCTGCGCGAGAAGATGCCCATCGGTTGCCGTGTCACGCTGCGCCGGACGCACATGTATGAGTTTCTCGATCGATTCATCAGTGTCTCGGTCCCGCGCATCCGCGATTTCCGCGGGCTCTCCGATAAGTCGTTCGACGGCCGGGGGAACTACACGATCGGTATCAAGGAACACACAGTGTTTCCTGAGATCGACGTCGACAAGATCACCAAAGTGTTCGGAATGGATATCACGTTCGTGACGACTGCGAAGACGGACCAGGAGGCTTACGAACTGCTGAAAGCATTCGGCATGCCCTTCGTGAAACGGCAGGAAGTCCTCGAGCCAAAACCAGCTCAATCGTAGAGAAGGAGTGTTCAGTACATGGCCAAGACAAGCACACGGGTTCGCCAGACAAAGCGTCAACGACTTGTCACGAAGTACGCTGCGGTCAGGGCGGAGTTGAAGAAGAAAGGCGACTATGCCGGGCTTCAGAAGCTACCGCGTAACAGCAGTCCCACGCGGTTGCACAGCCGGTGTGGTGTTACCGGCCGTCCGCGCGGTTACATGAGAAAGTTCGGGATATCCCGTATCGCCTTCCGAGAGCTCGCGCTCGAAGGAAAGATTCCCGGTGTCAGGAAGGCAAGCTGGTAAGACATATCACATCCGACGATTTCGAGTGAAGCAGGAGAAGAGATTGTTATGACGATGACTGATCCCGTTGCAGACTATTTGACGAGAGTCCGGAATGCAATCCGCGGCGGCCACAAGCGCGTGGACATTCCGGCATCAAACCTCAAACGCGAACTCACGCGGCTGTTGCTGGCGAACAAGTTCATCAGCTCGTACACCGAGGTGAGGGAGAGCGTTCAGGGCGTCATCCGCATCCAGCTGAAGTATCAGGATGGCCAGCCGGTCATCAGTGGCTTGAAGCGGGTGAGCCGCCCCGGCCTGCGCCAGCACGTCAGCGCGGGTGAAGTGCCGCGCGTGCTGGGTGGTCTTGGCGTGGCAGTTATTTCGACATCTCGCGGCCTGATGACAGACAAGCAGGCGCGCGATGCGAAGCTGGGCGGGGAAGTGCTCTGCGAAATCTGGTAAGCCGAAGGAGAACATACAGTGTCACGAGTCGGTAGAAAACCCATCACCATCGCGGCCGGCGTGAAGGTAGAGAAACAGGAACGCCAGGTGACTGTCAAAGGCCCGAAGGGCCAGCTGACAGCAGCAGTCCATCCGTCGATCGGATTCGAAATCAAAGACAATCAGATCCTGGTCTCACGACAAAGCGATCTGAAAACTGACCGCGCACTGCACGGACTCTGGCGTGCGCTCATGCAGAACATGGTCCTCGGAGTAACCCAGGGCTACACAAAGAAGCTCGAACTCGTTGGTGTCGGGTACAGGGCAGAGATGAAGGGAAAGAAACTGCAGCTCCTGCTCGGCTTCTCTCACCCGATCCTTTTCCAGCCACCGGAAGGGGTCACACTTGAAGCACCGACGCAGACAAACATCGTCATTAGCGGCATCGACAAGCAGCTCGTGGGACTGGTGGCGGCAAAGATTCGTTCGTTCCGTCCGCCGGAGCCCTACAAGGGGAAGGGCGTGAAATATGAAGGAGAGTACATCCGTCGGAAGGCGGGCAAAGCGGCAGCCGCAAGCGGTGCCAAGGCATAAGAATGTAAGGCGCAGGACAACGGACTATGATTACGAAGAAAAAAGTTGAACACCGAACAAGGCTGAAACAACACATCCGGCTGCGTGTCACCGGTACGTCTGAGCGTCCACGCCTGACGGTCTTCCGCAGCCTGAAGCATGTGTATGCCCAGATCATCGATGACACCGCGGGGCGCACACTCGTGTCGGTCTCCGATCTGACAAAGGAATTCCGGGACCAGTTCAAAGAGGTCAAAGGCCAGACGCAGATCGGCAAGAAGGTGGGCCAGCTGGCGGCAAAGCAGGCGATCGAAAAGAATATCAAAAAGGTCGTGTTCGACCGGAGCGGGTATCTGTTCCACGGCGTCGTCAAGGCCGCGGCCGACGGCGCACGGGAAGGCGGACTGGAATTCTGATCGAATCCTGCCGCGTTGCGGTCCGGGCCTCCGACTGTTGTCGGGTCGTCTAATGGCAGGACACCGGCCTTTGGAGCCGAGAGTAGAGGTTCGACTCCTCTCCCGACAGCGAGCAGTGCTGCATACAAGAAAGCGTATCATCAAGAACAACGAGGGACACGTTGGCACGTATAAAAGCAAGTGAACTGGAGCTGAAGGACAAGCTCGTCCACATCAATCGCGTCGCCAAAGTCGTGAAGGGCGGCCGGAGGTTCAGCTTCAATGCGATCGTCGTCGTCGGTGACGGTCGCGGACATGTCGGCATCGGCCTCGGTAAGGCAAACGAAGTGGCCGACGCGATCTCGAAGGGAATCGATGACGCGAAGAAGAACGTTCTGTTTGTTCCGATCATCCATGGAACGATCCCGCATCCTGCGCTCGGGAAGTTCGGCGCGGGCAAAGTGCTACTGAAGCCGGCGTCGCCCGGAACAGGCCTCATCGCCGGCGGTGGTGTGCGTGCGGTGCTGGAATCGGCTGGTGTCAAGGATGTGTTGACGAAGTCGATGGGATCATCCAATCCCCACAATGTCGTGAAAGCGACGATGGCAGCACTGCTGAGCCTGGTCGATGCAAAAGAGATGGCATCCCGACGCGGCATTTCCACCGCTGAGCTCTTCGGTGCCGAGCGGGCTCCGGCGACAAACTAAGGAGAGGCATCCGCATGGCGAAGAAAATCAGAATAACGCAGACCCGGAGCATCATCGACCAGATTGAGCCACAGAAGCGTACCATCAAGGCGCTCGGACTCGGCCGGCCGAATTATCCTGTCGTGAAGAATGACACTCCCCAAATCCGGGGCATGATCAGGAAGGTCATTCATCTCGTCAGAGTCGAAGAAGTGAAGTAACACGCCAGAAATCGAAAGCAGATCATGGTTAACGACATTCTTAGCAATTTGAAGCCTGCAGCGGGATCACGCAGAAAACCGAAGCGCATAGGACGCGGTCAGGGTTCCGGTCACGGGAAGACAGCGACCCGGGGACACAAAGGGGCTGGTTCTCGTTCCGGGACGAAATATCCGGCATGGTTTGAAGGCGGACAGATGCCGCTGGCCCGGCGCCTTCCCAAGCGGGGGTTCTTCAGCCCGTTCAAGAAGGAGTTTCAGATCGTCAACCTCGTCACGCTTCAGAAGCTGTCGACGGACGGTAGGATTCAGAACGGGGTCGTCAACCCTGATGTGCTTCAGAAGCTCGGGGTGGTGAAAAATGTGCGGACACCTGTGAAGGTGCTCGGCAATGGTGAACTGAAGGCCAAGCTCGACGTCGCCGCGCATGCATTCTCCAAGTCCGCGCTCCAGAAGATCGAGACGGCAGGTGGGAAGGCGCAAACCATCCAAACCACGGCGTCTAGCAATGGCTAAGCTTACAGAAAGTTTCCGGAACATTTTCAAGATTCAGGAGCTGCGAACACGGCTGCTGTTCACCGCGGTGATCCTGATCGTTGTACGCATCGGTGCTCACGTCACACTTCCCGGCGTTAATGCGTCGTTGCTTGCACGCGCAGAGGCAAGCCAGGCGGCAAACACGCTTTTCGGATTGTACGACCTGTTCGTCGGCGGCGCGTTCAAGAACGCTGCGGTGTTTGCCTTAGGCATTATGCCGTACATCAGTTCCTCCATTATCCTGCAGCTTCTCGGTGCAGTCGTTCCGTACTTCCAGAAGCTCTCGAAGGAGGGAGAAGAAGGACGCAAGAAGCTGACCCAGCTGACGCGTTACGGCACTGTGCTTGTCTCCGCGCTGCAAGCGTGGGGCGTGAGCGTGCGTCTCACCAGCCTGTCGCTCGAGGGCCAGCCGATTGTGCCACTTGAAGTGCAGGGCATCGGCTTTACGGTCAGCACAATCATCTTCCTGACTACCGGAACGATGTTCATGATGTGGCTCGGCGAGCAGATTACCGAGCGGGGAATCGGCAACGGCATATCACTGATCATTTTTATCGGCATCATCGCACGGTTCCCGCACTCTATTGTGGACCAGGTGCGTGTCAGCCAGAACCTCATCATCGCGTTCATCATCATCGCGGTCATGGTGGCGATCGTCGCGGGCGTCGTCCTCGTGACACAGGGGACCAGGCGCATTCCGGTTCAGTACGCCAAGCGGGTGATCGGTAGAAAGGTGTACGGCGGCGTGACCCAGTATATCCCGCTCCGGGTCAATACGGCCGGTGTTATGCCGATTATTTTCGCGCAGTCCATCATGTTTATCCCAAGCACGATCCTCACATTCTTCCCGGAAAGTGAGTTGATGCAGTCGTTATCGGGGTACTTTCAGTATACTTCGTTCACGTATTCGTTCTTCTACGGTTTGATGATCGTCTTCTTCACCTACTTCTACACGGCGATCGCATTCAACCCGAAGGACGTTTCGGAAAACATGCAGAAGCAGGGTGGATTTATTCCCGGCATTCGTCCGGGGAATCATACAGCGGATTTCATCGATAATATTTTGACAAAGATCACGCTTCCAGGTTCAATTTTCCTGGCGATCATCGCGATTCTGCCGGCATTCATGTCGCGGTTCGGAGTCACACCGTCGTTCTCGCAGTTCTTCGGTGGCACGAGCCTTCTGATCATGGTCGGTGTTGCACTTGATACGCTCCAGCAGCTCGAGTCGCACCTGTTGATGCGTCACTACGATGGATTCATGAAATCCGGCAAGCTGAAGGGCCGGATGCGGTAACAATGCATGACAAGGGTCCCGGTCAAGTCGAAGCGCGAGATTGAGCTCATGCGGGAGAGCTGCCGGATTGTTGCGGAGGTCCTGGCGCTCGTGGGATCCAGCATCAAACCGGGGGTGCAGACGAAAGAGCTGGACGCGATCGCGGAAGCGTACATCAGGTTGAATGGCGGTGTTCCGGCGTTCAAGGGGTATGGGCCTGATCGAAACAATCTTTTCCCGGCGACACTTTGCATCTCGATTGATGACGTCGTTGTTCACGGTATTCCCGATGGGACAGAGATCAGGGAAGGGCAGATAGTCTCGATCGATGTCGGTGTGAAGAAGGGGGGATATTTTGGTGATGGCGCGCGGACGTTCGCAGTTGGCAGGATTCCGCAAGAGAAAGAACGTCTGCTGAAGGTGACGGAAGAATCGTTGTACAAAGGAGTCGAGCAGGCGCGGGCTGGGCAACACCTTCACGATGTTTCGTCGGCGGTTCAGGAGCACGTTGAGGCGGCGGGATTCTCGGTTGTGCGCGATCTGGTTGGACACGGCATCGGGAAACACCTGCATGAAGAGCCCGCGGTTCCGAATTTCGGTATGCGGGGAACGGGCGTCGTTCTGAAGGAAGGGATGACACTCGCAATCGAGCCGATGGTAAATGTGGGAGGATACGAAGTACATCTGGACGACGACGGATGGACAGTGCGGACGGGCGACGGGAAACCATCGGCTCACTTTGAACATACGATCGTCGTTCGCACAGGGGAAGCAGAAGTCTTAACCCGATAGGTTCTCCGGAGTCAATGGCAAAACAGGGTCCAATAAAAGTCGATGGCGTTATTACAGAAACGCTGCCGAACGCAATGTTCAAGGTCGGCCTCGAGAACGGCCACAACGTTCTCGCACATATTTCCGGGAAGATGCGGATGAACTTCATTAAGATTCTCGTGGGAGACAAAGTCACGGTAGAACTCTCCCCGTATGATCTGACGAAGGGGCGCATCACATACAGATACAAATAGAATCCCGCGTAGCGGGACGTGGAGACGGTATGAAGGTACGATCATCGGTCAAGAAAATGTGCAACAACTGCAAGATTATCCGTCGCAAGGGAACTGTGCGGGTGATCTGCAAAAACCCCAAACACAAACAGCGTCAAGGGTAATCAGGAGGCATCTGAGTGGCTCGTATAGCTGGAATTGATTTGCCCAAGAAGAAACGGTCCGAAGTCGGCCTGACGTACATTTACGGCATTGGACGCACATCGGCGCGCGCGATCCTGAAAAAGGCTGGCGTGGATCTTAACAGGAAGGTCGGCGATCTCAACGACGACGAAGTGGCCAAGATCCGTTCAATCATCACGGCGGAATTCAAAGTGGAAGGTGCCCTGCGGAGCGATACCCAGATGAACATCAAACGCTTGATGGACATCGGCTGCTACCGAGGCATCCGCCATCGCAAAGGCCTGCCGGCGCGCGGCCAGCGCACCAGGACGAACGCCCGAACCCGGAAGGGACGCAGGAAGACAGTGGCCGGGAAGAAGAAGGTCATGGCCAAGACGTAATCCGTCGCGGTCTACGCAGCAGAGAGTCTCAGACAAACGGAGGTATGTGTGGCAAAAGCTCCACAGCAGCAGGGGGCACCGGCCGGACAACCGGCTGAAGCCCCGAAAAAGAAAAAGAAGATCCAGGTCGACATCAGCGGCAAGGCGTTCATCAAAGCGACCTTTAACAATGTGATCGTGACGATCACCGATGTGTATGGCAATACGATAAGCTGGTCGTCTGCCGGAAAGAACGGCTTCAAGGGGTCACGCAAGAATACCCCCTACGCGGCCCAGGTCTCGGCCGAAGCGGCAGCGAAAGCTGCACATGACCTCGGACTCCGCAAAATCGAAGTGTTTGTCAAAGGCCCCGGTTCGGGCCGTGAAGCCGCCATTCGCGCACTCCAGGTGTCCGGTCTGGAGATCTCGAGCATTCGCGATGTGACGCCCATCCCGCACAATGGATGCAGGCCACCGAAACGACGAAGAGTGTAACAGTCACCTGAGCAGGAAGAGTATTCATGGCACGATATACTGATCCAGCCTGCCGTTTGTGCAGGAGAGAAAAACAGAAGTTGTTCCTCAAGGGCACCAAGTGCTTTACCGAGAAGTGCCCGGTCGAGCGGAGGGCATATCCGCCCGGGCAGCACGGCCAGACTCGCCGCCTGAAGATTTCGGAATATGGCGTTCAGCTTCGGGAGAAGCAGAAGATCCGCCGCATGTACGGCCTGATGGAGGCCCAGTTCCGGAACTACTTTGAGAAGGCGTTGAAGCAGACCGGGCGCACGGGTGAGACGCTTGTGAAGATGCTC
>Ga0153915_10007690_pt1 | contig 10191 bp, 8 predicted proteins | sample Opewatmetagenome_2_FD_107003 | JGI IMG/M metagenome (GOLD analysis project Ga0153915, IMG submission 107003) | Freshwater wetland microbial communities from Ohio, USA - Open water 3 Core 3 Depth 3 metaG | ecosystem: Environmental > Aquatic > Freshwater > Wetlands | place: USA: Ohio, Lake Erie... | reverse complement strand
TTTTTCACGTGAGCAGAAATCCCGAAGCAAAGATCAAGTACGGGTTGGATAAGGATTCTATCGTTATAGCGAATGTGGGAATTCTGAGAAGCGTGAAAGGGCATGAAGTTACATTGAGAGCTGTCAAGAGGGTAACGGATGCTTTTCCAGGTGCAAAATTCCTGATAGTGGGTGACGGCCCGAGAAGAAAGGCACTCGAATCCCTGGTGAACACTCTCAAGGTATCCGAACATGTCATATTTACAGGCTTTATTGAAGACATTCCGGAAGTCTATTCATTTACTGATGTTGCCGTCTTGAGTTCCTGGTCCGAAGGGTTGCCTCAAAGCATTCTTCAGGCGATGGCTGCGGGGGTGCCTGTGGTTGCTACGGATGTTGGCGGTGTGCCGGAAGTCATCAAGCATGAGAAAACCGGCATACTCGTTGCTCCGGGAGACTATGGGGCGCTTGCGACAGGGGTCATTAAGATCCTGGAAAATTCTCTCCTTTCATCAAGAATGACCGAGCGTGCGAAAGACCTTGCCGAAAAGGAGCATTCAACAGGTCATATGCTCGACAGGATAGAGAATCTTTACCGCGATATGCTGACAAAGAAACATAGATAACGATTATCAGCCTTTAAGGCACAGTTCAAGGATAAAATGGTAATTCTTCATACAGAAACCCTGAAGAAATGGGGTGGCCAGCAAAACAGGGTTCTGGCAGAAGCTGCGGGTCTCAAGAGGAGAGGACACAGAGTTATTATCGCATGTCACAAAAACAGCATGCTTTCGCAGAAGCTGAAGGGGAGTGATCTGGCAGTCTACGAACTAAATATGGTCAAACAGGCGCATATGACAACGATCCCCAAGCTGATAAACATTATCAGAAAGGAAAAAGTGCAGATCGTTTCCACCCATAGTTCTGTGGACAGCTGGGCCGGCGGGATAGCTGCCAAGATTGCGGGCAGTCGTCTCGTGAGGTTCCGGCATAATCTGTACCCTATAGGCGGAGATCCCCTCACGCAGCTGATCTATTCGATGCCCGACAGGATCATAGCCGTCAGTGATAATGTGAAAAATGTGCTTACAGGACGCGGCCTGAAAGATGAGAGGATCAGGGTCATAAATGATTGCGTTGATGTCGGAGATTTCGATCCGGGAGTTGATGACCTCAGAGAAGAAATCGATATCCCGCGGGAAACGATTGTTATCGGAAATACGTCAACATTTACGGAGGTGAAAGGACAGGCTTTCCTCCTGCAGGCATTCAACATCATATGCAGAAAACACCCCTGCATTTTATTATTTGCCGGAAGATTGAATGAACCGGACAGGAGTCTGTACCTGTCCAATGTGGAAAAAGGATTGAGAGATAACGTTATCCTTTTAGGCCACCGGGAAGACATACCAAGAGTTGTGAAGACTATTGATATCTTTGTCTATCCGTCGATACTGGAGGGTCTTGGTACCGCGCTCATCGAGGCAATGGCGATGGAGAAGCCGGTGGTTGTATCGGATATACCGACCTTCCGGAATTTTATCGTTGACGGCGTGAATGGAATATTCTTTAAGGCGGGAGATCCTGAGGACCTGGCGGAGAAGACAGACATACTCCTGAAAAATGAAGGTCTCAAAAGGAGGCTCGGGACTAATGCAAGGTCTACGGTGAAGGAAAAATTTTCTCCCGATAAGATGCTGGATCTTACTGAATCAGTTTATGAAGAAGTGCTTTATGGACGGGGGTAGTTTCAGGGTAAGAAAAGGGGCAATGAAATACTTCAAAAATGATATCGGCTCTTTTCACTATGAGGAGACCGTCCTTCCCTCTGTAATAAATGTGTTAAACCTGGTAAAGGAATATCCTTCTATCCTGAGACCCTTCAGGGGCATGAACGAGAAGGTGGGTGAGATTCTTGCTTCGGCCGGGTTCCTCTTATATCCAACAGTAAAAAAAACAGGCTTATTCTATGAGAGCTCGACGGACTGTTTTTTCAAAATCCTTTATCCCTTGACCCTTAAGTACAAAATTTATTCCTTCTTTTCAGATAAGGCCAGGTCGGTATATCTGCTTTCCCTGAATCTCCTCTCAAACGGGATAAGAGTACCGGATATAGCGGCATACGGGATGTTCAGGAAAGGGAGGATACCATTTTTTGTGATGAAAAGAGTTGGCGGAAAATCTCTGTACGATACACTTGTAAAGGGGAACGGGGTTCTTTCCTGGGAAACGTATGTAAAGATAATTGATGAGGTGGCAAGATTTCATCTCCTCGGCTACTGGTTCGCGGACGCCCATCTGTCTCACGTCCTGATGAGAGATACGGGTGTATCCGGCTTTATTGATATTGACAGTATGAGGAAAAACAGACCTTTCAGATTAAAGAACCTTGCAAAGGACCTTGCAGGGCTGAATCATCCTAAACTCCCTCTTTCAGAAAATGAAAAAAAGAAACTCTTACATTTTTATATGGACAGGATGAATATAAGCAACAGAGAAAAATTCCTGCAAATGATCAAATTTTATGCAGGAAGAAGATGGAGCTGACGGGTTTGGTGGACAGAGAAGGGAACGGTTAATTTATGTGCGGCATCTTTGGATTTTTTTCGAAGAGCAGGGTTATTGCCAAGAAGGAACTTTCCCTTTGCGTGGATTCGCTCCGGCACAGAGGCCCCGACAATACGGGGCTTGCTGTCTTTGAAGGCAGGACGCATAAGTATTCCACAGGTGATTTACTGCCGGAGGGAGAATGGCATTCCCTGCTTGCCCATACGCGACTAAGTATCATTGACCTGACCCGGTCAGCGAACCAGCCCATGAGCAACGAAGACGAATCTGTATGGATCGTCTACAACGGGGAAATCTATAATTTCATGGAGATCAGGAAGGTTCTGGAATCCAAAGGCCATATATTTAGATCGAGGTCTGATACGGAGGTAATAGTCCACGGGTACGAAGAATGGGGAACCGGTGTCCTTGATCAATTAAGAGGCATGTTCGCTTTTGCCCTTCTGGATAGAAAAAATGAAAGATTGATCCTTGCGCGGGACAGGCTCGGCGTAAAACCTTTAAAGTATTTTTTTGACGGAGACACGCTTATTTTTTCCTCGGAAGTTAAGGGACTGATGCATTTGATACCGCGGAGACTGAATATGGATTCTCTCAACAAGTTCCTTACCCTGAAATATATCCCGTCACCGGGAACTATTATGGAAGGCGTCAGGAAAATATCTCCGGGTGAGCTGATCGAAATTAACCTCGACACAATGGAACTGAAGTCAATGAGATACTGGGAGCCGCAGTTCTATCCAAAAAACGGGATATCCTTTCACGAAGCGAAAGAGAAATATACAAGATTACTGTCTGAATCCGTTTATTTAAGGACTGTTTCTGATGTACCCATAGGTGTTTATCTCAGCGGAGGCATGGATTCCAGCGCCATTGTCACATTCCTGAGGCAGAACGGGGTACAGAATATCAACAGTTTTACGATAAAATTTAACAGGCAGGGTTATGATGAATCCCAATATGCCCGGGCTGTCTCAAACCTCTTTGCTACTACTCACCACGAATTTCAGATACCGGGTTTAACTTTTGATGGAATTCAGAATATTGTCGGCTCACTCGACGAACCTTTCGGAGACCCGTCATATATCCCGACGTACTACCTTTCGAAGTTCACTTCTGATTATGTGAAGGTAATACTCTCGGGAGACGGGGGAGACGAGATACTGGGGAGTTACAAGAGATATTTTATCCATGCGCGCGGGGACATACTGAGGTTCCTGCCTCATATTAGGCTGAAGCTCTTTAAGAAATTGTGTCCGGAGATCAACAAAAAAAGATTCCTGGGAAGACTGCAGCGGATTGCAGAGCAGCTGGCCATAGGCTATTGGAATGCCTATCTGCTGAGGTTTAACGGTTTCGACGACAGTCTGAAGAGATTCCTCATGGTACCGGATTTTTACCGTACTATAAAAACAATCACGATAGAAGACCTTGTCGGAGTCAATGACGATTTTGAAAAGATCCATGACGCGAAAGAAAAGATGATCTGGATCGATCTTAAGACATATCTGCCGGATTATATCCTGACCAAGACTGATCTGGCCCTGATGGCTCATTCGATTGAAGGAAGAAATCCTTTTGTGGATTACCGCTTGGTGGAGTTTGCCAACACGCTGCCCGCGGAATACAAGTTTAAAGAGGGCGGAAAGTACATCCTTAAATCTATTCTTGGAGGATATCTTCCGGAAGAGATAATCCACAGGAAGAAGATGGGGTTCAGCCCTCCGCTGAAATACTGGTTCAGGGAGAACGTTAATCTCCTGAGTGCGATCTTTTCGAAGGAAGATTTTGTTTCAACAGATATATTTAATCTGAAGAGCATCCATCAGGCGATCGGGAAATTCAAAACAACAGACCTTAACATATCCGAACAGCTATGGCTATTAATGGTTATTGAATTATGGAGAAGGATACACAGGATATGAGACAAAGGGCAGCGGTTGAGAAAACCGGGGAACAGTAAGCGCATGCCGGACGGAAGAGCATTGAACATTCTCCACGTAATCAGTAAATTGCCTGTGGGTGGGGCGGAGAACATGCTTTTAAAGGTGGTGAGAGGCCTCCATAAAGATCGTTTCACAAGTGTTGTTTGTTGTATAAATGAGGGTGGTAAGATCGCGGATGAATTACAGAGGTCAGGTTATAAAGTGGTAGTCCTGGACAGAATGACAGGCCATGGTTTCGACCTGGGGGCGGTCACGGCTCTCTATCAGCTCATAAAAAGAGAAAATGTCCATATCCTGAGGACTTACCAGTACCATGCAAATCTATACGGAAGGATCGGTGGCATCCTTGCCGGAGTTCCTGTCATCATTCCCTCTTTCCATAACCTTTACGAGTTTCCGGACAAGCCAAAGCTTCACAGGCGGTTCTTTAATTACCTTCTTAGTTTGCGGAGCGATGCACTTGTAGCGGTATCAAATGCTGTTGCTGCTGATATCGTGGAATACGATAAGGTAAGACCCGACAAGATAAAGGTGATTTACAATGGCATATCATTGAATGAATTCGATATGACTTTATCAAGGCAAAAGGCCAGGGAGATCCTGAATCTCCCGGCTGACATGCTGATAGTCGGAACAGTCGGTAATCTGACGGAGCAAAAAGGCCATAGGTTTCTGATTGAATCTGCCTCGGGCTTGACCGGTGTGTGTATTGCGATTGCCGGTGACGGCCCTCTCAAACTCAGGTTGAAGAACCTGGCGCAGCAGTCAGGGGTTAACTGCATATTTACAGGCACTATAAATCCTGAGAAGGTCCCCGTTTTCCTGATGTCACTGGATATCTTCTGCTTTTCTTCACTCTGGGAAGGATTTGGTGGTGCGTTAATAGAAGCGATGGCGGCAGGACTACCGATAGTAGCTTCCGATATTCCTCCACACCGTGAAGTAATAGGTGATGCCGGGATGTTTGTGCCGCCCGGGGATATCGGTAAGCTCACTGACGCCTTAAAAACTCTCATTGCAGACACCGCATTGAGAACAAATCTTTGTCAAAAGGCGAAAGGAAGAGCGGGTATCTTCTCTATAGAAAATACGGTAGAGGCTTATGAGGACCTATTCAAAAAATTAATCGATAAGAAAAGACTCTTATGAAGGAATATAAGATTCTCCTGTTGACTGAATTTGGCAAACCATGGAATAACGGCTGGTATTATAAAGCCGGTTTCGAAAAGAACGGACATAGCGTTATCTCCTTTGATTCGTCCCCGGTCGAAGATCTGCCGGAAAGAGTCTTAGAGGCAGTAAAAGATAATAGACCTGATTTTGTGATCCATACAAAGAATGAGCTTCCTGCAGAAGTCTTCCAGGAATTAAGGCGCTTCACGAAGGTTATACAATGGTATCCTGACCCGGTAATTCCTGACTGGCTGCCGTTATATGTAAAGACAGCTGACATCTTTTTTACCATGGCCGAAGGTCTGATAGAAGACTTTAAGAGATTAGGTGCAGAGCGCGTCTTCTGGCTGACGCAGGCGTTTGAGCCTTCATTTTTTAGGATAGGCGGGATTGCCGGCGAAGATATGAAAGTCTTCTCTACAGATGCAACTTTTGTAGGGAACCTCGGCTCAAAACCACAGTATCTTCCAAGAAGGAAATATCTTGAGCGGGTAATCCATGAAGGTTTCAGGTTCAAATGGTGGGGACCGAAGATTCCGAGGAAACTATCTACAATTTCCTTGCTGGCAGGCAAGCTTGGCAGGTCCTATGGTGGTAAATTTGTCTGGGGTGAAGAATATGCGAAAGTTGTGAAGTTCTCGAAAATATTTCTCGCGTTCGATGCGATGCCGCATATAAGAAAGTCTATGAGTGCGCGGATGTATACCGCTGTCGGTTGCGGGGCTTTCTATATGTGCCAGTACGTTGATGGAATCGAAGATGTATTGGAGCCCCGCGGGGAGATAGTTACCTTCCGATCAGAAGAGGAGATGGTGGATATGATAAGATATTATCTCAAAAATGATGAGGAAAGAAAGAGGATTGCAGAGGCCGGGAGGGCCTGTGTCCTCAAGAATCACACTTATGAGGTTAGAACGAGGCAGCTGATCAGGATAGTTGAAGAGGCTACGTAGGCGCTATGGAGGCAAGAATCCTTTCTCAGGGGGTGAGCGAAATCCGGAACAGATACAAGACAATAGATACTATTATCGAATTTGGCATTTATATTTTCATAATATTCATGTTCCTCACAAAGGGTGAGAGTATCAGGAATATCCTCATATTTGGAAATTTTGGCCTATGGCTGCTGACCCTTAAACGCAGAGAAAATCTCTATCTGCTGAAGGAACCCGTCTCAATTCTTTTCTGGATCGCAATGGGGGTCAGCATTTTTTCTGTTTTTTTTTCAATCGATCCCCTATTTTCTTTCATGGAGCTCAGAGATGAACCTTTGAGATCTGTTCTGCTGTTCCCTGTCATTGCGACCGTTATGACAGAAGAAAAGAGACTTGTGAGGGCATCCCACGTTATGCTTTTCACTGCCCTCCTTATTGTCTCTATAGGCTACTACAGTTATCTTGTGCACAGCATAGATGTATTAAAACCTGATACTCCATTAATGCACTCGTGGCATAACAAATTTGCGCGATATTTGTGCGCGCTTCTCCCCTTTGCATTTATCCTTTATTTCATATGGAAACGGATATGGCTGAAGATATTTCTCATTATCTCGCTTATCTACTCTGTTGTCGCGTTAATACTGAGTACCTCGCGGGGCGGATACATAGCTTTCTTCAGTATGATCTGTGTATGGGCGGTCTACCTTTCCAGGGAGAAAGGATTCAGCCTTAAGAAGGCATTTTCAATTATCTTTGTGTCTGTTTTTCTGGTTGGAACCCTGTCATGGGTATTCTTTTCGCCCGTAAGGGAGCGGATGTCTCTTTTACCTGAACAGTTATCTACGATCAACAAGAGAATGGATGCATGGCTACCCGGTCTTTATGCCTTCAGGGAAAGACCTGTCTTTGGCTGGGGTTACGGAGAGCGTATCTTTCATCAAGATGAACCATTCAAAGGGACTCCTTATAAGAAGGCTCCTCTTACCGAGACTTATCAGGGCTCCGGTGTGTATGAGCCTATCGGACCCCACAATACTTTTTTGAAGATCTTATTCCATCAGGGACTGGTAGGTTTTCTGCCCTATGTCGCTCTCATCCTGTTCGCCATATGGGACTTCTGGAGGAAGACAGGTCCACGGTCGAAACTCAAAAGCTATTTCCTTGTATCCTGCGTGTCGGTCCTGATCGGTAACTATATACTGCATTCAATGCTCGCTGTTCATTATCTGCCTCATCTCGCGGTTATCCTTGGCTTTGGAATAGCTGCGACAGGCGTGCATGAAGATAGCCATTATTAGGAAAAAATATATTTTCCACGGGGGAGCAGAGAGTTTTTCCCAAAAGCTGGTTACCCGGCTTGCCGATGCAGGACATGAGGTTCATATCTATGCGATCAGATGGGAAGGCGCTCCTCAATCGGGAAACATATATTCGCACAGAGTGCCGGCTATCACTTTCAATTCGACGCTGCGCGATCTCAGCTTCGCCCTGTCGGTCTGCAGACTACTGAAGAGAGAACGGTTTGATATCATCCAGAGTCATGATAAGACCCTTTGCCAGGATATCTACCGGGCGGGTGACGGATGCCATGTTGAGTGGCTGAGACAGCGGTGGAAGAGAACAGGTCTTTGGGGGAAGCTCTCGATTGCGCTCAACCCATATCACCGGATGATCCTTTTCATGGAAAGAATGATATTCAACGGACACAGGTTCAGGAAAGTGATAGCCATATCAGAACTCGTAAAAAGGAACATTCTTGAACACTACGATGTAGATGAAAAAGACATAGAGGTGGTGTATAACGGCGTGGATCTTGACCGGTTCAGTCCTCTCAACAGAGATCTCTACAGAAAAGAAATCAGAAAGCAGTATTCGATACCTGATGACGGATTTCTGGCATTATTTGTCGGTTCAGGCTTTGAAAGAAAAGGATTAATGTTCCTGTTGAAAGCCGCCGAACTTGTTGTCTCTCCGCTGACGATTTTGATAGTCGGGAAAGGACCGGAAAGAAAATACAGACACCTGGTAAAAAGGCAGAACGTGGTCTTCTGTGGACCGCAAAGGGAGATTCACAGATACTATGCTGCCTCGGATATTTTCGTATTCCCCACGGTCTACGAGCCCTTTGGAAATGTCCACCTTGAGGCGCTTGCAAGCGGTCTCCCTGTCATAACCACAAGCCTGAGCGGCGCAGCGGAAATCATCCGGGACGGCATTCATGGATTTGTCGTTCCGTTGCCAGAGGACTGTGCCGCCAATGAAGAAAAGATAACATTCTTGATGGATAACCGCGAAATGAGGGAAACAATGGGTACAAATGCGCGGAAGCTCGCAGAGGAATTTTCATTTGAAAAGTACTCGGAGCGGATTTTGGACCTCTATAAGACTCTCTTGGACCAAAAGGCTCAGAAGTAGAACCGGATAGTATCAAAAGAATTTTCGTGGCCTCCCGCAGGAGCGGCGCAGGTCCATAGAAATAAATTGGCGACACCTGCCTTCCTATTTTGAGAAGAGTTTCATAAGATATTTGCTTATCTCTTTTCTCGGTTCGCCGTCTGAGCATAATAATCTCTCAATAGATTCTGTTGCAGAGTCAGGCGGAATAACATACCAGTCGAGGTTATTCTTATACGACTCTACAGAGGTCCCGTCAAAACCATGTTTTAAGACTTCTCTTACCACAATGATGTCAACTGCGCAGTCTATAGTACATTTCTTGGTTGACAGAACTTTTCCGGTTTCCGGATTCACGCTCATCACCCAAAAAGTTACATTTGTGCCGCTAATTTCCACATTTTCAGAGTCAACGAAATAGTAACTATTCTTTTTGGAGGCTGCAAAATACCACTGAGATGAATAAACCGGCGCTGACGGAATCAAGAGAATATCCTCGACGGTGAGAAAAAATAGAAGAAGTATCTTTATCCTTCCTTCTATTAACTTTTTCACTCTCGATTGCATTACAAATTCTATGCCAAATGATATTTTTTTACAACTTGTTGTTTTTATGAGTAAAAAAGAGATGCTAGTCTGGACATGCGTGAAGCAGTGTGACAAAATTTATTACTCTTAACCTCAAGAATGCATTTGACCCGAAGCATGCAGGCACATGTGCATCAAAACCTCTCTAATGCAGGATTTGCGTATTGAGAAACAGTCAGTCGGTTAAAATCAAGATGTGCAGGGATGCCGGATAAATAACTGCCTACAAAGGAGCTGCCGGAGCGCTTTTGCTCCACACATGCCTGCATAAGAAAGACTGAACTGCATTTTTTGGGGTTAACGGCTCACGACTGATTTCGGAGAGAATGGCCTCTTTATATCGTGAACTTGTCTTTTCGGGATTATGACTACGCCCATAACATAGGGAGGAAACTTCGAAGAATGAAGATATGGTGATTTGAGTATGACGATGGGTGAAGTGGGGGAAAATTCGGCAACGAACTTTTCCAGAATCTTTATCCCGTTACCCGGGATGTGACATACAAAAATTCCTCCCCTTTCCATAACGTCTTCCCGAACAGACCTGTCGGAGGCGAAGCTTCTAAGCCGTACAAATTTCATCCCAGGCATCCTTGCCATTAAAT
>Ga0153915_10007688_pt1 | contig 10191 bp, 5 predicted proteins | sample Opewatmetagenome_2_FD_107003 | JGI IMG/M metagenome (GOLD analysis project Ga0153915, IMG submission 107003) | Freshwater wetland microbial communities from Ohio, USA - Open water 3 Core 3 Depth 3 metaG | ecosystem: Environmental > Aquatic > Freshwater > Wetlands | place: USA: Ohio, Lake Erie... | reverse complement strand
TAACCGTACCCGTGGTCAATAATGATCTGGTTACCGTATCCCCTCCTGGACCAGTCAACAATAATGATCTTGCCATTGCCCGTTGAGTAGACTTCTGTTCCTGTCGGGGCGGTAAAATCCATTCCATAGTGAAACTTCAGGATCTTATAAATAGGATGTATCCTGAACCCCCAGCCGGATGCAGTCCTGGTCAGATCCTTATTGGAAATTGGCTGAATCGCAGGAACACTGGCCAGTTGGTCCTCTCTGTTCATGGCCAGGCCTATAATTTCGTCATAGGACTTACTCTGCACATAAACCGCTTTCGTAACCTTATCAAGTTTTCTGGCTGTTTCGATGACAACATCTGATTGGTCAAAGCCTTCAAGGTACTCGTACCTGTTAACTCCACCAAAGCCTGCATCCCGCATCGACTTCGGAATAGGCTCGGCATTGAAAATAGTCCTGTAAATATTATCATCCCGTTTCTCAATATCAGTAAGGACCGTTTCCAGGTTTGAGATCTTATCATTTAAAAGTTCATACTGAAACATAAGCTGATTGTTTTCCCTCATCAGCTTCTTTTCTTTTGGCGTATTAAACAATCCGGAATAAAGAAGGTTTAAAATAATTGCAGCGGCAAATAACACGATTGCATAGGAAAGCACAATAAGAAGCCTTTTGCCAAAGCTTTTTTTAATCCTGTCGTAACTTAATGATTCAGGATTAAACCTGTATTGAACCTTAGCCATAATTAGGGTTAATCGCCGGACTAAAGTATAAAATTATTTTAATACGCGCAAATCACTAACTATCAATTACTCTGAAAGGGAAACAATTTTATTGTACTCCGGGGCGCTGATATCGTCGGAATAATAAAAGTAGGGATTGACTGCTTTATCAAAATAATTGACGCCGTAATGCAGATGCGGGCCTGTTGACCTGCCTGAGTTGCCCAGCAATCCGATTAACTGTCCCCGTTTAACTTTTTGTCCGGGCTCAACCAGTATTTTTTTCAGATGGGCGTATCTTGATATATAACCGAATCCATGGTTAACCAGGATCTCCATACCGTAGCCATATCTTGAATTACTAATGAATTCAACTATCCCATCACCGGTTGAATATACATTTAATCCTGGTTCTGAAGCAAAATCTAATCCATTATGAAATGCCCTCATATGCGTAAACGGATCAATCCTGTACCCGAAATCAGAGCTCAGCCAGTAGGTGGCATCAATAGCCACCGGCTGGATTGCCGGGATTGATCCGAGAAATGATTTCCTGCTCTTTGCCATCCTGTCAAGGTCTTTAAAGGAGCTGTTCTGAAGGGTGGTTCTCATTTCAATCTGATCAAGGCGTAATGAGGTGCTTATCATCAGTCTTGATGAAGGAAATCCCACCAGATTTTCATACCGGTCGCTCCCACCAAAGCTTGGTTTCCTGGAGTACAACGGAATGGGGTCAATATCAAGAATGCATCTGTAAACGCTGTCATCTTTTACCTGGTAATCTGCTAACAACTTTTCATAATTATCCATTTTTGCACCTAACCCCTGGTACTTTTCTATCAATCTGCTGTTAATATTTTTTAAGTACCGGTACTTCATCCTGACATTCAGATGATCGGTAACTCCTATAATCCCGGCAGTAAAAAACAGGGCAATGAGGCAGAACACAAAACCAGTTAATATCCTGGATTTCAGGTCTTTCTTGACCTTTTCATAACGAAGAGTATGGGGATCCAGCCTGTACCTGCTGTGCAACATGGACTGAAACTTATGCTCCTAATATAAAAATTAAACTGTTTCAAACCAAATCTATTTAAAAAAAGTTATTTTTACAACTTCCTGTATGTTAAATAAAACGGAGTGCATGAACAAATGACTTCAAGGGAAATCAGGCAATCCTTCCTTGATTTTTTCAGGGGAAAAAATCATTACATTATTCCCTCCGCACCAATGGTCATCAAGAATGATCCTACACTTATGTTCACAAATGCAGGAATGAACCAGTTCAAGGATATATTTCTCGGCAATCAGTCAGAACAATATAAACGCATAGCAAACACTCAGAAATGCCTTCGTGTTTCAGGCAAGCATAATGACCTTGAAGAAGTTGGAATTGACACCTATCACCACACGATGTTTGAAATGCTGGGCAACTGGTCATTTGGCGATTATTTCAAGGAAGAAGCAATTGCATTTGCCTGGGAATATCTTACGCGAACACTGGGAATTGATCCGGAAAGGATTTATGCCACAGTCTTTAAGGGTAACCGTAAGGAAGGCCTTGACGGAGATGATGAAGCCTACAGATTCTGGTTGAAACATATGGGGCACGCGCATATCCTGAAAGGCTCCGAGAAAGATAATTTTTGGGAAATGGGAGAAACCGGGCCATGTGGTCCCTGTTCTGAAATCCATATTGACCTGCGTCCAGAAAAAATTAGGAGTCAAAAATCCGGCAGCAACCTTGTAAATAAATCAGATCCACAGGTCATCGAGTTATGGAACCTTGTTTTTATACAGTATAACAGGAAAAATGACGGGCAACTGGAATCCCTTCCCAAAAAGCATGTAGATACCGGACTGGGGCTTGAGCGGCTGTGCATGGTACTTCAGTCAAAATCATCAAACTACGATACCGATCTGTTTCAGCCAATTATCAGTGAAGCTTCAAAGATTTGCGGTATCGAATATGGCATAAAACATGATGTAGATATTGCCTTACGGGTCGTAGCGGACCATTTGCGCGCCATTGCTTTTGCAATTTCAGACGGACAGCTTCCCTCAAATAACAAAGCAGGATATGTAATAAGGAGGATCCTCAGGAGAGCGCTGAGATATGGTTATACTTTCCTTGAACAAAGAGATCCTTTTATTTGGCGCCTGGTACCTGTGCTTGGAGAAGTGATGGGCAATGCTTTCCCTGAAATACAAAATCAGTCACTGCTGATCCAGAAGGTCATCCGCGAGGAAGAAAGCTCGTTCCTGAAAACACTGGACAAGGGTATTCATTTGCTTGAACAGATTATATCTAAGGCAACCAGGAATAAGAAAAAGAGGATCGATGGCAAATCCGCCTTCATCCTGTATGATACATATGGATTTCCAATTGACCTTACCCAGCTTATCCTGAGGGAAAAAGGGCTCGGGGTAGACCTTGCTGAATTCGAAGCAGAGATGCGGAAGCAGAAATCAAGGTCAAAGGATGACGCTACGGTTTCGACCGAAGAATGGACAGAGCTTACTCCCTCCGAAACAACAGAATTCATTGGATATGATACAACTGAGGCTAATATAAAGATACTCAAATACCGGAGAGTCACTAAAAAAGGAACAGGATATTTCCAGATGGTTTTTGACAGAACCCCATTTTATGCCGAAAGTGGCGGTCAGGTCGGTGACCAAGGATATATTGAATCCGGGGGAGTTAAAACAGATATTATTGACACTCAAAAAGAGAATAATCTGATCCTCCATCTTTCCCCAAAATTGCCTGGCGATCCGGGTGGAACTTTTCATGCAGTTGTCACTGAAGGAAAAAGATCCGATACAGCCAGGAATCATACTGCAACGCATCTTCTTCATTATGCTCTTCGAAGCGTACTCGGGACACATGTCGAACAGAAAGGGTCCCTTGTTCATCCTGATTATCTGAGGTTTGATTTTTCGCATTTCCAGAAAGTGACAGAAAATGAGATCTCACTGATAGAAGCCCTTGTGAATGAATTAATCCGAAAGAATATCCCTCTTGAAGAACAAAGGTCTGTTCCAATGAAGAAGGCAAAAGAAATGGGGGCACTGGCATTTTTCGGGGAAAAATATAGCGAAAATGTCAGAGTGGTTAGTCTTGGAGATTCCATTGAACTATGCGGCGGGACGCATGTTAAAATGACAGGAGATATCGGGTATTTTATAATTTCCCAGGAGACTGCCATCGCAGCTGGCATAAGAAGGATTGAAGCAAGGTCAGGGAGAGGGGCTGAAAACTGGGTAAGGCAAAACTTAAATATGCTAGGTGAGGCCAGGCAGCTATTCAAAACACAGGATATCCCCGGTTCCATACAGAAATTAATGAAGGAAAATACAGACATTAAATCCCGGCTCAGTGAAATTCAAAATGAAATAAGGGCAATTTTACGGGACGACCTTAAGGGAAAAATCCGCAAAGCCGGGAATGTAAATGTTATCGCGGAAGAAATTCACTTAAAGTCTGCTGATGACATAAAGAGCCTTGTTTATGAATTGAAGGATCAGATCCCCGATCTTTTCCTGATAGCAGGTGCCAATCTTGATGGTAAAGCACATCTTTCAGTCATGATTTCTGAAGAGCTTGTAAAAAAGAATAATCTTGATGCCAGGCTGATTATCAAGGAAATAGCCCCTGATATAGAAGGCGGAGGCGGAGGCCAGCCTTTCTATGCAACTGCTGGTGGTAAAAAACCCGGGGGAATCCCTCATGCAATATCCAAAGCACTCAAGATTCTTCAGAATTTACTCTCCGAATCCTAAGGAATAGAGGTGATGATTATTAAAATACATTCCAGGTTCCTGGTTCCAAGTTCATGGTGCTCGGTATCAGATATGCTAGCTATAGGTTCTTAGTTATAGATACAAACTTCCAGATCTTCAGTTCTGGGTTTTTCGGTTCTATGTTCTCAGTTCTGAATTATCAGGTCTCAGTTCCCAGCCCTCAGTATCTCTGCTCCTAGCTGTCTGCTCCCTGCTCTCCGCCCTTCGCTTCACGTTCAGTGAGACTGTTATTTTACAAGCTTGCGCAGTAAAATAACTTAGTTGAACTAATCCCGATTTATCGGGACTTCATGGCTCACGCGCTTCGACTCACGACTCATGATTCACGACTCACTTTCTTCCTGTTCACAAGAATTCAGAATTAATCTTTTTATTTTATATTTGACGAATCTAATATCCAAAATCATGGAAGTAACACGAACATTCGACATTCTTGATCTTTACAAAGAGAAACACGTTAAGGATGATGCATTTGGCGCGAAGGAGAATGATAAATGGGTCAAGTATTCGTCAGCCCAGTATGTTGAAAATGCGTCTCTGACAAGTTATGGACTGCTAGCTCTTGGAATGAAAAAGGGAGACAGGGCGGTCACTATTACAAACAACCGTCCTGAGTGGAATTTCGTGGATATGGGGATGAGCCAGGCAGGCTTAATTCACATTCCAATCTACCCTACAATCAGCGTGGAGGATTATTCCTATATCCTGAAACATGCTGAACCAAGCCTGGTTTTCATTTCAGATAAAATACTGCTTGATAAGATCAGGCCAATCTGTGAAAAGTTAGCATCAATCAGGGTAATTTTCACATTCAACCAGATTGACGGAGCCAGGAACTGGAAAGAACTGTTGGAACTGGGCAGAAAAAATGAGCAGAAATACAAGGATGAACTCGAAAGGATAAAGAAAAGCATCAAGCCTGATGATATAGTTACATTACTATATACTTCAGGTACTACAGGTTTTCCTAAAGGTGTAATGTTGACACATAAAAATCTCGTCAGCAATATATTCGCGACGATTAACGTACATCCTTTGGGATTTCAGCACAGGGCATTATCATTCCTCCCGTTAAGCCATGTATATGAACGGTTGCTGAATTATCATTTCCAGTATAAAGGAATAAGTATTTACTATGCCGAAAGCATGGCCACAATTGCGCCGAATGCACAGGAAATCAAACCGGATCTTATGGCCACAGTCCCCAGGTTGCTGGAGAGCATATACAGTAAGATTATAGGTAAAGGAAAAGATCTTAGTTTTCTGAAAAAACAGATCTTCTTCTGGGCAGTAAACCTGGGATTGCGCTTTGAATTGAACAGGAAGAAGGGCTGGTGGTATCATTTTCGCCTTAAAATTGCAGATAAGCTGATCTTTTCCAAATGGCGTGAAGTGCTTGGCGGACAGCTTCAAATTCTGGTTTCGGGCGGTGCCGCATTGCAACCTCGTCTGGCAAGGATATTCTGGGCAGCAGGCATCCAAGTCCTGGAGGGATATGGATTAACCGAAACATCGCCTGTTATTGCAGTCAATAATCTTACAAGGAATGAAATAATGTTCGGCACGGTGGGACCTGTAGTGGACGGCGTTGAGGTTAAGATCGATGAAGATGGCGAGATCCTTTGCAAAGGGCCGAACGTGATGTTGGGTTATTATAAAGAACCTGCCATGACAAAAGAGGTAATTGATGCTGAAGGGTGGTTCCATACGGGTGATGTTGGCATGCTGGTTGACAACAAATACCTGAAAATTACCGATCGCAAAAAGGAAATGTTCAAACTTTCCAGCGGTAAATATATAGCTCCACAGGTCATTGAGAATAAGCTTAAAGAATCCTTCTTTATTGAACAGGCGATGGTTGTCGGTGAAAATGAAAAATTCGCAAGCGCAGTGTTAGCTCCCAACTTCCCATTCCTCCATGAATGGGCCTCAAGGCATGAAATCAAGTTCCAGGATAATGAAGAGCTTATCAATATGAAGGAAGTCGTTGACAGGTATCAGAGGGAAGTGATTGACGTAAATAAATCTCTTGGTGAACATGAAAAGATCAAAAGGATAAGACTGGTTAAGGATGAATGGTCTGCAAATACCGGAGAACTTTCACCAACGCTGAAACTGAAAAGGAAACTGCTGTACGAAAGGTATGACGCAATCCTGAAGGAGATATATTCTGCCGGGAAATCAGAGGAATAAGAACTGGATTTAAAATCAGCAGTTGATTTTTTCAGGTCATTCTACAGTATCACCCTAAAACCGACATAAAGATATGGGGCCGAAAGGTCCAATACTTATTTATTACCCTCTTTTCCTGCTTATAATTAATAAGCCGATGAAAGTGATGAGTCCGTTCATCACAAGCAGCTCAAATCCGAACTTATAGCCATTGAATAGCTGTCCTGAATAACGGCTGAGAATATAACAGATTATTGGCGAAAGCACTGCGACAACCGGCACCAATTTGTCCCTCAGAGCAAGTTTGGTAAAAAGCCCGAAACTGTATAATCCAAGCAGAGGGCCATATGTATAGCCTGCAACCGTAAAAATTGCACTTATTACCGTTTCGTTATTCACTGCCCTAAAAATCAGAATTACCACAAGTACTATGAATGCCATTAAAATATGGATCTTTTTTCTCAAGGCCATCGCCTGGCTTTCCGTCCTGTTTTTTATTCCTACGATATCAATTGTAAATGATGTTGTCAAAGCAGTAAGCGCTGAGTCGGAAGTAGAATAAGATGCAGCGATCAGTCCGACCATAAACAGGACTGTGACAAAATCTGACAGGTATCCCTGAGTGGCGATAAGCGGATAAAGGTCATCAGATTGTTCCGGTAGAGGTATTCCCTCCTTTGCGGCGAAAAGATAGAGAGCAGCCCCGAGCGAAAGAAATACAAGGTTTACTGGAACCAGCGATAAGCTCAGCATGTAGACATTCTTTTTTGCAGACCTGATGTTCTTGCATGACAGGTTTTTCTGCATCATGTCCTGATCAAGGCCGGTCATGACGATTGATATAAATATCCCGCCGACAAACTGCTTGAAGAAATGTCTTTCATCGTTGATATTATCAAAGAAAAAAATCCTGGAATAATCGCTGTCCCTTACCATGCTAATCAAACCACACAGATTTGTATTCATTGCCCTGCTGACAAGCCAAAATGTTATTATTACAGCCAGCAAAAAGAATGTGGTCTGTATTATATCAGTCCAGATGACAGTCCGTATCCCGCCTTTGCGTGTATATAACCAGATAAGTCCTATTGTGACCGCTACCGTGACCCAGTAGGGAACGCCCCATTTCCCGAATACAGTAAGGTGAAGCACACTCGCCATAAGATACAATCTGAATGCTGTTCCTATAATTCTTGATATGAGGAAAAATGACGCGCCGGTCTTATATGACCAGTAACCAAACCTGGCTTCAAGATATGTGTAAATTGAAGTGAGCTGAAGCCGGTAATACAGAGGAAGCAGGATATTGGCAATTATGAAGTAGCCTATTAAATAACCTGCGATCATCTGCATATAAGCAAACTGCGTATCCCCTACCCACCCTGGCACTGAGATAAAGGTAACACCGGAAATTGAAGTACCTATCATGGCATACGCTACCACGTACCAGGGAGATTTCCGGCTGCCCAGGAAAAATGCAGAATTATCGGCATTCCTTCCGGTTATAAAAGAAATGACAAGCAAAAGAGAAAAATAACAGGCTATAATCAAAAGGACTGTTAAGGGAGACATAGGAATTTAATAAGCAGTTACAAGGTTAATAAAAACAATTAAAAGAAAAAATTGTTATTCTTTACAATTGATATTAATTTTGGAGCCCATACCAATTGAGATCTAAACTGGCAGGATGACACCTTATAATTATCCGTCCAAATTGCTTGAACAGGCTGTAAGGGAGTTTGCCAGACTTCCGGGAGTAGGAAATAAAACTGCACTGAGGCTTGTATTGCACCTGTTGAAACAACCAAAAGAAGAAGTCGAACTTTTCGGGCAAACGCTTATCCATTTAAAAAACAATATTAAGCACTGCAAGATCTGCCAGAATATTTCAGACTTTGATATATGCCAGATCTGCTCGAGCCCATCAAGGGACAAGCAGACAATATGCGTTGTTGAAAATATCAGTGATGTGATGTCAGTTGAAAATACCCAGCAATATTCAGGTGTTTACCATGTGCTGGGCGGTATTATTTCGCCAATGGAAGGAGTCGGGCCTGCCGACCTGTATATTGATGCCCTAGAAGAGAGGGTGGCATCAGGAGAAATAAAAGAGGTTATCCTTGCGCTGAGCACAACCATGGAAGGTGATACTACAAATTTTTATATATACAAAAGGCTGAGCAAATATCCCCTGAAGATAACTACTCTTGCTAGAGGCGTCGCAATTGGCGATGAGCTTGAGTATGCTGATGAGATAACTCTTGGCCGGTCTATTATTAACCGAACTCCTTTTATCGCAACACTGAAGGAGCAAAAAAAAGATAAAGATGGAAATCCTGAACAAAAAGTATGTAATTGATGAAGTGCCCGTGCTTTCACTTGTCAAGAAGTATGGCTCCCCGTTATATGTCTATGAAACTGCAAAAATGACCTCGCAGTACAAGCGTCTTCAGAGGGCTTTCCGCGGAACAAATATCAGGATATATTATGCCTGTAAAGCTCTGACTAATATAAATATCCTGCGTTTTTTCCGCAACCTGGGAGCGGGCCTTGATGCAGTATCTATCCAGGAAGTCCGCTTATCCCTGCTTGCCGGTTTTAATCCGAAGGATATACTTTTTACGCCAAACTGCGTCTCACTTGATGAAATAGATGAAGCAGTCAGCCTCGGAGTAAGAGTCAATATCGATAACATATCCATCCTTGAACAATTCGGCATTAAATACGGGAAAAAAGTGCCGATATGCATCAGGATCAATCCACATATAATGGCCGGTGCAAATCCCAAGATCGCAACAGGGCATATAGATTCAAAATTCGGTATATCCATCTACCAGATGCCTCATGTCTCCAGGATAATTGAGACAAATAGGATGAAAGTGGAAGGTTTGCATATGCATACTGGTTCCGATATTCTTGATATTGATGTTTTTCTGAAAGGTGTGGAAATTCTCCTTGAAACAGCGAAAACCATACCGGATCTTGAATACATAGATATTGGAAGCGGTTTCAAAGTCGCATATCATCCTGATGATATCTATACTGATGTGGTTGCATTCGGGAAAAGCCTTTCTAAGCAGTTTAACAAGTTTTGCAAGGAATACGGCAAGAATCTGACACTTATCTTTGAACCCGGGAAATTCCTTGTCAGCGAAGCGGGATATTTTATTGCAAGAGTTAATGTGGTGAAACAAACCCTTTCTACGGTCTTTGCAGGACTCGACACAGGAATGAATCACCTGATCAGGCCGATGTTCTATGACGCCTATCATCAAATAATAAACGTTTCAAAGATCAGTGGTACCACAAGAATATATACCGTTGTTGGTTATATATGTGAAACAGATACCTTTGGATGGAACAGGAAAATAACCGAGATCAGTGAAGGTGATTACCTGTGTTTCCTGAATGCCGGTGCATATTGTTTTACAATGTCTTCAAATTACAATTCGAGATATAAGCCCGCAGAAGTTATGATTCATAAGAGTAAGGATTGGCTGAT
>Ga0153915_10007685_pt1 | contig 10194 bp, 7 predicted proteins | sample Opewatmetagenome_2_FD_107003 | JGI IMG/M metagenome (GOLD analysis project Ga0153915, IMG submission 107003) | Freshwater wetland microbial communities from Ohio, USA - Open water 3 Core 3 Depth 3 metaG | ecosystem: Environmental > Aquatic > Freshwater > Wetlands | place: USA: Ohio, Lake Erie... | reverse complement strand
GTTGGGTCACCTATTGGCAATTTATCGATGTGAATTTTGCCGCCGGTGGATTCAACGAGTTCCGACAGGCAGTTCAGATGTCCTCCGGCTCCATGGTCATGAATGGAGATAATCGGATTAATATCCGATTCACCCATTGCGCGTATCACATTATATACCCTTTTTTGCATTTCGGGATTCGCTCTTTGCACTGCATTAAGCTCTATTGAACTGTCATATTTACCCGTATCGACCGACGAAACAGCGCCTCCTCCCATTCCAATCCTGTAATTGTCTCCACCCAGCAAAACTATAAGATCTCCTTTTTCAGGTACACTTTTAGTGCTGTCTTTCTTTTTTCCGATGCCGATACCACCAGCTAGCATAATGACTTTGTCATAACCGTATTTCCCGAGGTTATCGAAGTGCTCAAAGGTAAGCAGCGAGCCGCAGATGAGAGGTTGCCCGAATTTATTCCCGAAATCACTCGCTCCGTTTGATGCTTTGATGAGTATGTCTTCGGGGGTTTGATAAAGCCACCGTCTCTCTTCTGTGGATTTTTCCCAGGACCTTGGTCCGTCTGGCCTGGGATATGAAGTCATATACACCGCAGTTCCTGCAATCGGGAAGGCTCCCTTGCCTCCTGCAATCCTGTCCCTGATTTCACCTCCCGTACCTGTTGACGCTCCGTTAAAGGGTTCAACTGTAGTCGGGAAATTATGGGTTTCGGCTTTAAGAGTAAGTACTGACTCATAATTACTGGTTGTGAAGAAATCTGCTTTATCCTGGGTGAAAGGGGCAAACTGTTCTGCTACAGGTCCCTGCAGGAATGCGCAATTGTCTTTATAAGCCGAAACAACCCTGTTGCGGTTGTAATGTGTGGTATTCTTAATTAGCTGGAACAGAGTTGAATCCATTTCTTCACCATCAATAATAAAAATTCCGTTGAAAATTTTGTGGCGGCAATGTTCGGAATTCACCTGCGAAAATCCGAATACCTCACTGTCTGTCAGCGGGCGGCCGATAGATTTTGCCAGTTCCTCAAGGTAAATTATTTCCTCTTTACTTAATGCGAGACCCTCCTTATCGTTATATTGCTTTATATCATTGATTGACAGAACCTTTTCAGGTTCACGGTCGATTGTGAAGATATGCTGGCCGGGATTTAAATATACAGCCTGCAGCATTGGATCATACTCCGGATTAGTTGATTTTACGGGAAAAAACTCTTCGATCCTTTTAATACCGGTTACCCCCATGTTCTGGGTTATTTCAACAGCATTTGTGCTCCACGGAGTTATCATTTCTTTCCTTGGGCCGATAAAGGTGCCTTTCAGGCTGGATGCCGTGAGTAGATTTGCTTCACCAAAAAGCCATACAAGCTTTTCGATGTCTTTCTTAAGTAGTTTCGATTCTGCTCCAACAGCTATAAAATTTCCGGATTTGCTTTTAAAAAATAAAATCATTTAAAAACCTTAGAAAGTTGAATACTAACACTTTATGTAAATTTGATTCATTTCTAAATCATCAGGTAAAGATAGTACTACTTTTTATTTTTTCTGTGGAACTCTGTGTCTTCTCCGAGTTCTCTGTGCAACCTTATAAAAGAACTTACACAGAGCGCACAGAGTATTTACAGAGGGTCACAATGTTTAAAAAGAAGGAGGTTAAAACCCGCTTCTTTCGAGAAACGCATCCATGGAAGGTCCTTTGCCCCTGAATTTTACATACAGATTCATTGGTTTGTCAGTACCTCCTTTTTCAAGAAGGTTTTCCCGGAACGACCGCGCCACTTTTCGGCTGAATATTCCTGATTCACTGAATAATTTGAAGGCATCCGCATCAAGGACCTCCGCCCACTTATATCCATAATAGCCTGCTGCATAACCGCCTCCAAACAGATGAGTAAACGAACAACTTACATTTGATGACTCAACTTTGGGAAAGAGATCGGTCTTTTCTATTGATGATAATTCTATTTCTACGATATCCTTCTCCACCGGTTCAGTCATAGTATGCCAGGCCATATCAAGAAAGGCAAAACCAAGTTGCCGGTCACAGGCATACCCTTCATTGAAGGTAGAAGCTTCCCTGATCCTTTTTACATGCTCAGGAGGAATTTTTTCGCCAGTTTTGTAATGAACCGCCCATGTATCCAGCCATTCCTGTTCAAATGCCCAGTTTTCCATTATTTGGGAAGGTAGTTCAACAAAGTCGCGTGCTACATTCGTTCCTGAGATGCTTTCATATGTGCACTGCGAAAGCATGCCATGAAGTGCGTGGCCAAATTCATGGAGGAACGTTGTAAGCTCATTGAATGTAAGTAAAGAAGGAGTTGGATCGGATGGCCTTGTGAAATTCGTGACTATTGAAACCTGCGGTATTATCCTGCTTCCGTCATCTGTTCTTTGTTCCCTGAAACTTGTCATCCATGCACCTGCATTCTTTCCCTTCCTTGGGTGATAGTCCAGATATAGGAGTGAAACAAGACAATCACCGTCATATACTTCCCATGTGCGTACCTCGTTATGATAGACTGGTATTGAAGGATTGCATGCAAACCTCAGTCCATAGAGACGGGAGGCAAGCCCGAATATAGCTTCCTGTACGTTTTCAAGAGGAAAATATGGTTTAAGACTTTCATCATCAATATTAAATCTGGCTTTTTTTAGTTTTTCAGAGTAGAATGCCCAGTCCCACCGTTCAATACTGCCCGTATGTCCAAGTCCTGCAGCAAACTCCTGCAGGTTTTTAAAATCTCTTAAAGCTGCAGGGTGCGACGCCTTGAACAATTCTTCCAGGAAAGTCTTCACTTTCGCCGGATTTTCCACCATCCTGTCGCCCAGGATCATTTCGGCGTAGTTATTAAAACCAAGCATCCTCGCCATTTCAAGACGATAGTTTACTATTGAGGAGACCAGTGATCTGTTGTCTTTGTCATCACCGTGGAAAGCTCTTGAGATATAAGCCTTCAGCATTTTTTCGCGCAATTCCCTTTTATCGGAGTATTGCATAAAAGGGATATAACTCGGATAATTTAGCGTGAAGATATATCCCTCTTTTTGCATATTCTCCGCCTCTTTGGCAGCCATCTCTATAATTCCTTCCGGTAAGCCTGAAAGGTCATCCTTGTTTGTCAGGTGCAATTCAAAGGAATTTGTATCATTCAGAACATTTTCCTCAAACTTCAGTGAAAGTCTTGACAACTCTTCCGATATTTCTCTGAAGCGAACTTTGTCAGCACTATTCAGAACTGCACCTCCCAGAAGGAAATTCCTGTATTTCTTTTCGAGCAACATCATCTGTTCCGTGCTTAGACCGAGGGTGTCCTTTGAATCATATACGGATTTTATCCTGGAAAATAATATTTCATTCAGGGTGATATCGTTGGAAAACCGTGAAAGGAGAGGAGATACTTCCTGAGCTGCCGCTTGTAGTTCCTTTGAAGTTTCAGCACTGTTAAGATTAAAGAGGACCAATGAAATCCGTCCAAGTTTCTCCCCGCATTTTTCCAGGGCTGTAACAGTATTCTTAAATGTAGGATTCTCGCTGTTTGTGGTTATCTGACTAATTTCTTCAGTGGCTGATTTTATTGCCTCCTCAATTGCAGGCTTAAAATGATCAACCTCAATAAGGTGAAACGGAGGAGTTTCATGAGGTGTATCCCACTGTTCCAGCAACGGATTTCCCATAAGAGCTAAATAATTTGAACCGGTCAATCGTCGTAATCTGCCTCTCCGGCTTTTTCTTCATCATTAGTTTTTTTGGCTGCACCGGCATATTTTGAAGGATAGGGGGCATTGCCCTTTTCTGCAAACCAAAGTATTCTGTTCAGGAGATCGTCATTACCCGTATCAATCCCGTCGAATTCAGGAAGAAGGCTTTTCTTCGCATAATGTAACGCTTTGCCTTTAAGTGAACTTATCTGGGGGCTCGTTTCATCAATTTGAATATTGCTTGGAAGGGCAATATATGGGGTTTTGTCAGGGATCGAAGTAAAGCAATCATACATGGGACTTGCAATTGCATCCTGTATATTCATAGGGGGAAGGCCGAGGACTTGTTCAATGGTCCTTACCATTGAAGGCTGGGTGTAATATGTGTGGACTGTTTTCTTTAGTCTTGAATACGGGCTTATTACCAATGCAACTGTGCGGTAAGCAGAAACATGATCCCATCCCGACTGAGAGTCATCCTCAACAACAAATATTACTGTATTTTCCCAGAACCGGCTTTTTGAAAAGGCTTCCACTATCCTGCCAAGTGCTGCATCGTTGTCAGCGACCATAGCCCTTGGCGTAGGATACCCCGGTCTGATTCCTGCTGTATGATCATTCGGTAAAGCGGCGATCATAAGTTGAGGAAGCTGATCGCCGGGCATTTTTTCGTATTCGTTTAGCTCCCTGATCAACGCATCCGCCCTCATCGCATCAGTAAATTCGTGATTGCCGTAAGACGGGTATGTCTGGCAAAGTATATTCTTTACTGACTCAATAGTCGTTTTATTATAGAACTCAACTTTCTCACCGGCTTTATATTTTTTATATATGTCGGCCCAACTGAGCCTGTTTTGAACTATTGGAACTGAAGCTTCACCATAAATTCGGACTGATTTTCTGTGCGTTAGTGCATTGTCCCATATGAATCCAGTTGGGGCATAAGCCAGAGCGTCATACAGAACGTGAGTATAGCTTCTGAACCATGCTCTCATATTCTTTTCAATATAATCAGTAACTATTGAAGCATCTGTCCACATATGCCCGTCTGCCGAACATTTGCCTGATACATGAAAATTATCAAGAAGCTGGAACTCTTCACAAAGCTTGTGAGTGTTAGGTGTGATATTGACTCCATAGTTGCAAATAGACGGATCACCATCCCCCTGGACCAAATCGCCAAGAACCTGGTCATATGTCCGGTTCTCTTTTATGATATACAAAACATGTTTAAAAACAGATGGTTCACCGATCCTTTCGGGAACCGGTTTAGGCTGAACACCCACTCTTGGAGCTTCCCGTGCAAGTATAGCCCTCGAAAGGTCGTTAACAGCGATTACGGTATCAGTAAAAGCCTTAAGTCTTTTTGTATCCGGTACGGGGATAACCGACACTGAGGCGAGCATACTGTGTGAATTGTAAATCAGGTTTTTGGAAGACTGGGAATTAAGGCCATAATTGGCACCGGCAGCTTCGAGGTTAGTGACGTACAGATAACCATTTGATGAAAGGCAAATACCCGAAGGATAAGCTCCCGTTGGAATAAAGCCGGTTACCACGCTGGAACTACCTGAACCTCTCCGTGCCGCTCTTTGTGACAGGCTGATCACGGCAAGTGCATTATCCATCCCGTTGGCCACATAGAGTTCTCTTTCATTTGCGGACAGGCACAAACCATTAGGCGAATCACCGAAAAACGGGTTTATCTCAGGCTGTAATCTGACACTTATGTTCTCGGTGATCTCATCAATGAGTGTATTGATAACCGATACATTATCGCTGTTGGAGTTAGTGACATATACGTATCCGCCACGGCGGTCACTGATTATTTCATTAGGATGCAGACCTACCAGAAGTTCTTTAATTATTTTTCCCGTTTTCGGATCAATAATGGCAACGCTCCCTTCACGTGTCCCTCCACCTGTTAAATTATTAACTCTTGCTTTACCCCAGGGAATACCAGCAACCTCGGTATCGCCCGGATTGGGATTCCTGCCTGCCCAGTTAGTTACATAAAGCTTGCCTGCTGCCATTGCAATTCCGTAAGGCGCGACTCCCGGATCAGCTTCCCATATTGTATCTCCGGTTTTCAAATCCTGTTTGATTACTTTATTATTCCCGTTCAGAACAACATACAGGTAATCACGGTTTGATTCATTCCTGATAAGTATCTCATTCGGCAATGCCATTGCGGCCGGGGGTGTTCTTTTGTATTCTATAAGCCCTGAAAACTCAGCCTTTGCTCCGTCCCATGTTGCTGATGCAACAAAAGATCTGTCGTTTTCCCCGATAACACTCCAGTAAACTTCAGGTATCCCGTTATTGGTGTGCCAGGTTATTCCCGAATAGGTGTTCATTCCGCCTCTAAGATTCATGCTGAAACTATTCCGGAGGTTGTATTTTTCCGTATTGTCCAGAGTGCTTATAAATACAATACTTGACCTTTCTTCAACGGCGAGCCAGTTTCCGTCAGGTGAAAGTGCAGCATCCATTGCGTGATTTTCCAGAGAGGCATCACCAAATTGAATCTGAATACCTGCAGGATTTATAATTCTGTTGTATGGTAAAAGTACTCTGTTAGTATCAGCTAAAGCTTTCTTAAGTTTCGTTACCTGTGATTCAGCAGGGATGAATACGATAATAAGAATCAGGAATAAAAAATATCTCATGATATATATATAGCATTAGATTTTACTACTTGTAATTCTGCTGGTTAACAAAAAAGAATGATGTATGTTTTAAAACTAACCAAGATAATCGATATTATTATGACAAAGAAGCTGCATTAAAGGACTCCACGGTTCCGACGAATCGCTTTTAATACAGCCCTGTGTGGTGTGAACTTCAGAAAGGAAGATCGCTCAGCTCTTCATTTTCTGCAGGAAAATCTTCTAGAGTACTTTGGGGTGGATTATTCTGCTCTTTGCCGGAAGAAGACGTTTTTTCAATCTTCCAGGCGTCAAGGTTAGTGAAGTAGTTTATTTTGCCGTCACGCTCCCATTTATTGCCTTTCAGATTAAACCATATCTTAACTTCCTCATTAAGAAAAGATTCGTTAATTAGATCGCATTTGTCCTGAACAAGCTGAAACTTTATATAATCAATAAAGACAGCTGCACCTCCCGCATCTTTCTTTTCAATGACGAACTCTCGTTTTTTAAATTTATCGCTTACCTGGTTTACAGGCAAAATATCGATCACTTTACCGGTAATTTCGAAAGCCATTTTACTTTTCGTGTATTATTATTTTTTCAATTCTGTCGCCTTTTCGGATCTTATCGATCACATCCAGTCCCGAGGTGACTTTTCCAAAACAGGTATGCTGCCTGTCGAGGTGTTTCGTGTTTGTCCGGCCGTGACAGATGAAAAACTGCGAGCCTCCGGTATTTTTTCCGGCATGTGCCATTGACATTACACCCCTGTCGTGATACTGATTTCCACCAGTCAGTTCGCATTTTATCTTATAGCCCGGACCACCGGTACCAACCCTCGGATCATTCATATCCCTTGAATACGGGCAACCTCCCTGGATAACAAAATCAGGGATAACCCTGTGGAAGGCTAATCCGTCATAGAACCCTTCTTTTGACAGTTTTACAAAATTCTCAACAGTTAGGGGAGCATCTTCTTCGAAAAAGTTAACCTGCATGATCCCTTTGTCTGTATGAATTTCTGCAGTCTTCATATTACTGCACGATTTCCAGAAGTTCAACTTCAAAAATAAGAGTTGAGTAAGGCTTAATCACAGAACCTGCCTGGTTGGAACCATATGCAAGATTTTGCGGGATGAAAAGCCTGAACTTTGATCCAACAGGCATTAACTGCAACGCTTCGGTCCAGCCTGGAATAACTCCCGAGACCGGAAACTGGGCTGGTTCATTTCTCTTTACAGAAGAGTCGAATTCGGTTCCGTCAATGAGAGTTCCAACATAATGGACCTTGACCGTATTGTCTTTTGTCGGTTTCGGGCCGGTTCCCATTTTGATTACTTCATACTGGAGCCCGCTCGGGGTAACCGTAATACCTGCCTTTTCTTTATTCTTAGCCAGGAAGGCTTCATTTTCAGCTATATAATCTGCGTATGTAACTTTATCCAATTCAGCCTGTTTTGAATTTTTTGCCTCCTGACGATCATTTACAAATGACATAATGCACCCTCTTGCTATCTCATCCGACATTTCAGGCTTGCCTTTTTCACCATCAAGCATTGCTTTTGCAACCAATACCGGATTCAGTTTAAGACTATCACTAACAAGTGCGTTATAATTTACTATCCCAAATGCGTACGAAATAGAATCTTCCCTGGTTTTAATTTTTGCATTTGAAATAGAACTCTTACCACAGGAGCTAAGCGTTAAGGCAATAATACAAGTCAGAACAATTAATCCCTTGATTTTCATTTCACATAATTTTAAATTTTTAATTCCGCAAAGATAGTACTTTGACCTTAGGAAAAAAGGGCACTCGAAATTTATTTTTAGAATTTAACAGCTCTTAATATATGACGCTTTCCGGGTGGTCCGGTCAGAATTGTCACCTTAAATCCATTCTTCTTCAGCGCCCTCTTTACTTCTCCCTTAACAGAATAGGTTACCAGTATGCCGTTTGGAGAAGCAATATCCGCAATCCTCATGAATACTTCATTTGTCCATAATTCAGGTTGTTTGTCAGGACCAAAGGCATCGAAATAAATCAGATCATACTTTCCTTCAATATTATATGTTAACAGATCACCTTCAATTTTAAGCAGGGTGAAATTTCTGCTCAGTTTTACCGGTCTGTTCCACCTGCAAGAATGGATACTGTTAAAAATCTTTTTACCATTTTCACTTACGAAGTCTTTATAATTCAATGAATTGATTATGTTTTCCGGCAGCGGGTATTTTTCAATTGACGTGTAAAATATTTCTTTGTTGTCCCGGGCTGACACTTCAGCCGAAAGAAGTGCATTTAAACCAGTACCGAACCCCGCTTCAAATATTCTGACGGACCCGGATTTAACATAATTCAGTCCGTTATTGATAAAAATGAACTTTGATTCCTGCACGGCACCATGAACTGAGCGGTAATGTTCATCTATCTCAGGAACATACAGTGTATCAGAACCATCGGATGTACGGATAATTTCTATCAATGAGCTTAAAATACCATTAATAATAATTTCAATTGCAATTATTACATGCGTCTGATGTCTGTCCGAATTCTACCTGGATGGTGGAATGTTCGATCCGGAATTTTTTGTGCAGATGTTGCTGAATATTGTTTATAAAGCTTATATCTGTCTGCGTTTTGGTTGAAAGATGTACAGTCAGGGCTGCCGCTGTCGTACTCATAGCCCAGATATGCAAATCGTGCAGGTCAGTTACCTCAGGGAGGTTTTGAAGGTAATCCTTCACCTCTTTTAAATTGATATTCTCAGGTACAGCATCCAGTGCCAGATTTACTGAATCTATCAGCAACCGGTAGGTGCCGTATAGAATGATTACCAGGATAATGAAAGAAATTACTGAATCAAACCAGTAGATTTTTGTCAGCGCCATAATTACTCCCGTTAAAACTACTCCAAAAGAGACAACAGTGTCAGTAATAAAGTGCAAAAAAGCGCTTCGGATGTTCAGATCCTGTTTCTGTCCCTTCATGAAAAGCCAGGCTGTCAGGCCGTTGACAATAATACCTGTAAATGCCACAACGATCACGTTGGCCGAATTAATTGTGACCGGATTTTTGAGTCTCCGGATAGTCTCCAGTAATATCAGAACAACAGCGACAACAAGTATAAAAGTGTTTAGCAGGGCCACCAGAATGGTTGATCGGCGGAAACCGTAGGTAAATTTCAGATCTGGTTTTCTTTGCGACAACAATACAGCGATCCATGAAAAAGCCAGTACAAGTATATCACTGAAATTATGGCCTGCGTCAGACATTAGAGCCATCGAATTTGAAATGGTCCCGTAGATGGCCTCAATTGCTACGAATATGATATTCAAAACAATACCGATTTTAAAGGCATTGCCAAAATATGAAACAGATTTTGATGAATGATCATACTCCATGTCGACCGGAATTTAATCAGCAGGCCATTTCGCCGGCATTCTTTTTGGCAGAAAGCAGGTTATAGGCACCCTTGATTACTACTTTTGAATTCTTTAAATCAAAGCCTTCAGGCAGAATAACTTCGGTATAACCTCCATCGGTTATTCCTTTATGAACCTCAACGATCCTGTATTCAGTGAATGCATACCCTTTTTCTTCTTTATTTCTGTCGAAGATAAAGATGTAATCCTTATCATCAAAACTTACGACCGCGTCTGTTGGTAAAGACGGGATCTTGTTATCAGATGTCTCAATGTTTGCATTCACATACATTCCTGGCATAATGTTATCGCAGCCTTTTGTAACAAGGGCATATACTTTGCAGGCTTTATCGGCATCAATTGATTTGCCGGTTTGGGTAATTATTGCATTATGCTCCTCCTGTTCATTATTGATAAAAAACCTG
>Ga0153915_10007684_pt1 | contig 10195 bp, 11 predicted proteins | sample Opewatmetagenome_2_FD_107003 | JGI IMG/M metagenome (GOLD analysis project Ga0153915, IMG submission 107003) | Freshwater wetland microbial communities from Ohio, USA - Open water 3 Core 3 Depth 3 metaG | ecosystem: Environmental > Aquatic > Freshwater > Wetlands | place: USA: Ohio, Lake Erie... | reverse complement strand
GGCGCCGCTCCCTCGACCGTCGTCGGCGAGCGGGTGCTCGTCGCCGGCCGGCCCTTCACGGTGGTGGGCCTCCTCGACCGGCGCGGCCGCCTCCTCGGCATGGCCATGGACAACAACGTGGTCGTGCCCTACACGGCCTTCCAGCGGATCTTCGGCGACAAGCGGTCCATCACGGTGGCGGTGGCGGCGCCGCCGGGACGGCTCGTAGAGCTGGAGGACGAGCTCACCGGGATCCTCCGCCGCGTGCGCCAGGTGCCGCCCGGGAAGCCGGACGACTTCACCCTCAACCGTCAGGAGCAGTTCCTCAAGGTCTACCAGGGGCTCACCGGCGCGCTCTACGGCGTCGCCATCGGCGTGGGGCTCATCACGCTCGTGGTGGGCGGCATCGGCATCATGAACGTCATGATGGTCTCGGTGCACGAGCGCACGCGGGAGATCGGCGTGCGCCGCGCCCTCGGGGCGCGCCGCGCCACCATCCTCGTGCAGTTCCTGGTGGAGGCGGCGCTCGTCTCCGCGGCGGGGGGCGCCATCGGCACGGGACTGGGGCTCGGGGCGGCCCAGCTCGTGGCCCTGCTCTCGCCTCTCGCCGCCGCCGCCACTCCCTCGGCGGTGGGGCTGGGGCTCGGCTTCTCCACCGTCACGGGCCTCGTCTTCGGGGCCTGGCCGGCCTGGCGCGCCGCCAACCTCGATCCGGTGGAGGCGTTGCGCTACGAATGACCGCCTTCCTCGACAACGTGGCGATGGCCCTCTCGACGTTGCGGGCGAACCCGCTGCGGTCGCTCCTCACCCTGCTCGGCATCGTCATCGGCGCCGGGACGGTGGTGGCGATGATGTCGCTCACCGAGGGACTGCGTCTCAAGGTGAATGGCGACCTGGCGATGCTGGGTGCGGGCGCCTTCCAGGTCCAGAAGTGGCCGGTCATGAGCTTCGGCGACAAGGACATGGCGAAGTACCGCAGGCGCAAGGACCTGACGAGGGAGCAGGGGGAGGCGCTCCGGGGCCTGCCGCACGTGGCGCACGTGTCCATCGAGGCCTACCACATGGGGCAGGAGCGCATCTGGACGAGCGAGCGATCCACGCAGGGCAACGTGACGGTGGGTGGAGGGGTGCCCGACTACGAGTACGCGAACGGGATCACCGTGGGGCACGGGCGCTTCTTCTCCGACGTGGACATCTCGCTCGGCCGGCGCGTGGCGGTGATCGGCGCCGACGTCTCCGACATGCTCTTTCCCGGCGACGACCCGCTCGGGAAGGAGATCCGCATCCGCTCCGCCCCCTTTACCGTGGTGGGCGTCACCGAGCGGATGGGCAGCATCCTCGGGCTCGAGTCGAAGGACGCCTTCGCCATCGTCCCCATCACCACCTTCGATCAGGTGATGGGCAAGGCGACGAACCACAACCTCGCCATCCAGGCGACCGCCCCCGAGGACGTGGGAAAGGCCATCGACGAGGTGGTGGCCCAGCTCCGCCGCATGCGAGGGCTGCGCGGCGGCGAGGAGAACGACTTCGAGATCTTCACCAACGACTCGCTCTCCGAGACCTTCAACAACATCGCCGCCATCGTCGCCGCCGCCACCTTCGCCGTCTGCGCCCTGGCGCTCGTGGTCGGCGGCATCGGCATCATGAACATCCTCCTGGTCTCGGTGACGGAGCGGACCCGCGAGATCGGCGTGCGGATGGCGCTCGGAGCCCGGCGGCGCCGCATCCTGGCCCAGTTCGTCGCCGAGTCGGTGACCCTCTCCCTCCTCGGCGGCGTCCTCGGCGCGCTCCTCGGCGCCGGCATCGCCGTCTTCGCCCGGGAGGTGCACGAGATTCCCGCGAGCATCCCGGCCTGGGCGGTGGTACTCTCCCTCGCCTCCGCCTCCGGGACCGGGTTGCTCTTCGGGATCTACCCGGCCGTCCGGGCGAGCCGGCTCGATCCGGTGGAGGCGATGCGGACCGAGTAGCCGGCTCGACCGGCGGGCGGAAGGGCGCGTGGACAAGGCGAAGCTGAAGAAGGAAATCCGCGGATGGGTCATCACCATCGCGGCCGTGCTGGCGTTCCGGTCCTTCCTCTACGAGGCGGTCTACATCCCCTCGGGGTCCATGATCCCGACGCTGCAGATCGGCGACTACGTCATCGTCGAGAAGTGGGCCTACGGCGCCCGCCTGCCCTTCACCGAGTCGGCGCAGGTCCAGTGGTCGTCGCCGAGGCGCGGCGACATCGTGGTGCTGCTGTCGCCCCCCGGCAACCCGCGTTCCGACGACCTCATCAAGCGGGTGGTCGCGGTGGCGGGCGACATGGTGGAGATCCGGGACGGCGCCCTCGTGCTGAACGGCCAGCCCGTGCCCCGGACGCAGGCCTCCTCCCCGTGCACCTACTGGAACAGGCCGGAGGGCGGCCCCTGGCGCGAGGAGCCGTGCCTCGCCTTCGAGGAGCGGCTCGGCCCCCACGTCTATCGCAGCTACTGCACGCCCGACGTCCCCTGCGGCGACGTGCCCATGGCGGCGGTGCCGCCGGGGACGGTCTGGCTCGCCGGAGACCACCGCGACCACAGCGCCGACAGCCGCGTCTTCGGGCCCGTGCCGGTGGGGCGCATCAAGGGGCGGGCCTGGGTCGCGCTCGTGTCCTGGGGCCCCGACGGGCCGAGGTGGAACCGGCTGTTCCACCGCGTGGACCACTGAATCGGCCGGATCCGGACGTCCGGAACGCGGCGGCCCGCACCGCGGGCGCGCCCGTCGAGGCGATCAGTACTTCCCGTCCTCCTGCTCGATGAGCCGGTGGATCTCGGCCGCGTCGGCGGCGTGGAGGATGGACTCGCGGAACGCGGGGTTCTTGAAGAGGCGGCTGATCCGGGCGAGCGCCTTGAGGTGCGCGCCGGCGCAGGCCTCGGGCGCGAAGAGGGTGAAGAAGAGGAAGGTGCGCTTGCCATCGATGGCCTTGAAGTCCACGCCGTCGCGGGAACGGCCGAAGCTGGCGAGGAGATCGGGCAACCCCGCCACCTTGCCGTGCGGGATGGCCACGCCTTCGCCGATGCCCGTGGAGCCGAGCTTCTCGCGCTCGACCAGGGTCTCGACGAGCTTCTGCGCCTCCAGCCGGCTCGCCGCGGCGATGGGGCGGCACAGCTCGACGAGCACCGCGTGCGCCGTCTGGCCCGAGAGGTTGTCGATGACGGCGTCCTGCCGGAGGAACTCGACGATCTTCATGTGCCTCCCCGTTCCGGGTTAGCACGCCGGAGCGGGGCGTTCAAGGCGGGCGCGACCCCGTGCGCTAGCTCGCCTGGGCCTCGATGAGCCCGAAGTTGCCGTCCTCGCGCCGGTAGACGACGTTGATGGCGCGGCTGCCGGCGTTCTGGAACACGTAGAAGCGGCTCTCGAGGAGCTCCATCTGGAGGATGGCCTCGTCGAGCGACATGGGCTTCGCCTGGAACCGGGAGCTCCTCACGACGCGATCGGCGGGCGACTCGACCGCGAAGACCTCGTGGCTCACCTCCACCGGCACCCAGCCGTGCGGGATGACGGTGGCCTTGTGGTTCTTGAGCTTCTCCTTGTGCTTCTTGAGCTGCCGCTCGATCTTCTCCACGGCGAGATCGATGGAGGCGTACATGTCTTCCGATCGGGCCCGGCCCCGAAGGGAGAACGGGCCGGCGTTGAGCGTGATGTCCGCGTGGTGGTCGAGGTTCTCGACGTGCAGCACCGCGTGGGCCTCGGTGGGCCGATCGAGGTAGCGCTGCACATGGGAGACCTTCTCCTTCACGTGGCTCTTCAATGCTTCGGTGGGCTCGAGGTGCCGGAAGGTGATGTTCACCTGCATTGCGCTCTCCTTGGGTGTGCGGCCGGAAACGGTTCGGCCGCGGCCCGCCGGTTCCCGATGGGAGCCTGCGTCACCGCGGCCGACGTGACTGCCTGTCGCCGAGAGGGGCATCATGCCCGAGTTGCATCATAGCAGAGTGCGCGCCGGAAAATCCGTGACCGACCCGGTCCATGGCCGAGTTTACCCAATGAATCCGGACTCTTGATGCGGGCTCGCCCCTTAGAGGGGGGGCGTCAGAAGTACTTCTTGCGCCTCGACGACGGCAGGATGCCGAGCACCTCGCGGTACTTGGCGACGGTGCGGCGCGCGATCTCGATGCCCTCGCCCTTCAGGATCTCGACGATGCGCTGGTCGGAGTGCGGGTGCTTCGGCTCCTCGGCGGAGACGATCTGCCTGATGTGGTTCTTGACCGCCTCGCTCGCGATCTCGTCGCCGCCAGTCCGGTTGATCGCCGAGTTGAAGAAGAACTTGAGCTCGTAGATGCCCTGCGGCGTGTGCACGTACTTGTTGGTGGTGACGCGGGACACGGTCGACTCGTGCATGCCGATGTCCTCCGCCACGTCGCGCAGGATGAGCGGCTTGAGGAACGCGATTCCCTTGTCGAAGAAGTCCCGCTGGAACTTCACGATCGACTCGGTGACCTTGTAGATCGTCCGCTGGCGCTGGTGGATGGAGCGGATGAGCCAGACGGCGCTGCGCAGCTTGTCCTGGATGTACTCCTTGGCGGCCCCGGCCTGCCCGTTCTTGAGCGCGGCCCGGTACATGCCGCTGATGCGCAGCTTGGAGAGGCCATCGTCGTTGAGGATCGTCACGTAGCCGTCGCCCATCTTGTAGACGTAGACGTCGGGCGTGATGTACTGGGCCTCCTCCGAGGTGAAGGCGCGGCCGGGCTTGGGCTCGAGGGCGCTGATCACCCGGACGGCTTTCACCACCTCCTCGACCGGGATCTTGAGGTCCTTGGCGATGGCGCCGTAGTTCTTGGACTCGAGGTGCCGGAGGTGGCGGTCGATGATGGCCACGATCTCCGGGGTGTCGGCGTTGAGGTACCTGACCTGGAGGAGCAGGCACTCGCGCAGGTCGCGCGCGGCCACGCCGATGGGGTCGAAGCCCTGCACCCGCTTCAGCACCTTCTCGGCGAAGTCGATACCCGCGCCCGACTCGAACGCCACGCGGACGAGCGGATCGCGCGTCGCCGACTCCTCGGCCTCTCCCTCCACCGGGGGCATCTTGAAGTAGCCGTCGGGGTCCAGGTTGCCGATGATGAGCATCGCCACCCGCTCCTCGTCGGGGGTGAAGTCGCCCATCCGCAGCTGCCATTCCAGGTGGTCGGAGAGATCGGTCTTGTTGGTGAGCGTCGCCTCGTAGCCGGGCAGCTCCTCGTCGGCCATGCCGCGGTTCGACGGGGCGGTATGGCCCTGCATCTGGTAATGGTCGAGGTACTGGTCCCAGTCGATCTCGTTCGCGCCCTCCTCGCCCTTCACCTCCTCGACCTTCTCGGCGGCCTTGGGCGCGGCCTCGGCGCTCGCCTGCTCCAGATTCTGCTCGGCCGGGCTCTCGCCCTCCGCGCGCCCCTCCTCCTCGCCCTCGGCCGGCTCCTCGAGGAGCGGGTTCTCGGTCAGCTCGGTGCGGATGAGGTCGACGAGCTCCATGCGGGAGAGCTGCAGGAGCTTGATGGCCTGCTGGAGCTGGGGGGTCATCACCAGCTGCTGCGTCATGCGCAGGTGCTGTTTCAGCTCGAGGCTCATGCGCGCGCCCGCGGATCCGGCCCACCGGCCTCGTCCAGCCTGAACTTCTCCCCCAGGTAGACCGCACGCGCCCGCGCGCTCCGGGCGATGACCGCGGGCGTACCCTCCTCCAACATCTGGCCGGCACTGAGGATGTAGGCCCGATCGCAGATGCCGAGGGCCTCGCGCACGTTGTGGTCGGTGAGCAGGACGCCGATCCCCTTCTGCTTCAGCGAGCCGATGAGCCGCTGCAGCTCGGCCACGGCGATGGGGTCCACGCCGGCGAAGGGCTCGTCGAACAGGATGTACCGGGGCGACGACAGGAGGCTCCGCGCCACCTCTGCCCGCCGCCGCTCGCCGCCCGAGAGCTGCTCGCCGAGGCTCGATGCCACCGTGCCGAGGTGGAACTCGCCGAGGAGGGCGTCGGCGCGAGCGTCGCGCTCGGCCCGCGAGACGCCGAGCGCCTGCAGCACCGCCGTGAAGTTCTCCCGCACCGTGAGCTTTCGGAAGATGGAGGCCTCCTGCGGCAGGTAGCCGACCCCGAGCCGCGCCCGCCGATGCATCGGGAGCCTCGTCAGGTCCCGGCCTCCGAGCCTGACCTTGCCCGCGTCAGGCGTCACCAGCCCCACCACCATGTTGAAGCTCGTCGTCTTCCCGGCGCCGTTCGGGCCGAGGAGCCCCACCACCTCGCCCGGCGCGACGCGGAAGGATACGCCGTCCACGACCCGGCGGCGCCGGTAGCTCTTCACGAGCCCCTCCGCCTCGAGGACGGCGCTCATCGCACGTCTCCCTTGCGCTGCGGCAGCGGCTCCTGGCCGGGCTTGGGCACCACCACCCCCTTGGCGCGGGAGAGCACCGCCTTGTCCTCGCGGAGGTCGTAGGTCAGCTCCTCGCCCTCGACGACCGACTGGCCGTCGCGGAGCACCGGGTTCCCCCGGCACACGACCGTGTTCGCCTGGTTGTCGAAGGTGGCGGTCTCGCACGTGGCCTCGAGGCTGCCGCGGACGAGCTTCACCTCGCCCGTGCACACCGCCCGCCGGATCTGGCCGTCCGAGTCGTTCTCGGCGACGAGCTTCCTGCAGGTGAGGACGGCGTCCTCCCGCGTGAGCTTGACGAGCGGCTTCCCGACGAACACCGCCTTGTGCTCCTTGTAGAGATACTGGACCTCCTCGGCGTCGATCCGCACCGGCGGCCGCTCCGTCCCCTGCGCCGCGGAGCGGGCGGAGAGGACGAGGGCGATGGCGCCCGCGGCCGTCGCGAGGACGTTCAACGCGCCGCCCCTCGCCCGCCGGCCACGAGCCCAGCCCCGCCCTCGACGCGGAGCGCCTGCACCCGCGGGTCGACGACGAAGCGTGGCCCGGCGAGGACGTAGCCCCGCCCCTGGACCTCGATGGGGTGCTCGCCGTGGACGAGGCCGTCAGAGCCCAGGTAGCGGGCCTCCTCGGTCGTCGCCACGTCCGCGCCGCGCACGAGGCGCACGCCGCCCGTGGCGAGGAACTCCCTGCCACGCGCATTGCCGCCGCCCCGGGGGGCGGTGAGCCGCGCGTCGGGTCCGCCGTCCACCGCGGGGAAGAGCACGGACAGCGTCTCGAGGGTGAAGTCGCCGGTGTCGCGCCGGTAGCCCGCCTCCGCCGCCTCCCCGGAGGCGGCGAGACGCCCGTCCCGGAAAGCGCGGAAGCGAAGCTCCTCGAATCGGACTTCCGGTGTCACCTTCTCGGTCTCCACGGGCTTTCCGGGGAAGCACCCGATGCCCCCGGCAAGGAAAACACCAACCGCGATTCGCGTCCAAGTCCTTTTAACCATAGCATTCTTTAGCTCGGCCGATCGAGCGGCACAACATTTGCTTGGGTCTTGACACCCTAGGATCTGGAAACCTCACGACTTTTCGGCATCGCATTTGCTTTGGGCCCAGGTCCAGGCCGGGTCTTCCACCGTTCGTGCATCCAGACCCATTCGGAAGGACTTCGGCGGACCGCAGCCTCTAGTTGAGCGCTGCAGGCCGTCATGAGCCGCACGACCTCGGCCTCCCGGTCTGCCGGCGCCGGGTCATACGGCACCTCCACCACCTCGAGTACGTGGCCGTCGCCGGGCCGGTCCCCGCGCCGCCGGCATGTGCAGACGATCACCGGGGCGCCGAAGCGCAGGGCGAGGTCGGCCGGCGCGCGGGGCGTGTAGGCGAGCCGGCCGAAGAACGGGACGAAGACCCCCTGCACCTTCGTGTCCTGGTCGATCAGGATCCCGAGCGCCTTGCCGTCCCGGAAGGTGCGGATGATGGCGCGGCCGGTGGCCGGGTCCTCTCGCCAGAGCGTGGTCACCCCGGCCTCGGCGCGGAAGCGAGAGGCGAGCGCGTTCATCGTCGGGTCGTCCCCGGCCTTGGCGATGATGGCGTTGTCGATTCCGGCGCGGGAGACGCGGCGGGCGAGCAGCTCCCAGTTGCCGACATGGCCGGTGACGAATACGAGGCCCTTGCCGCGGGCGAGAAGGTCCCGCAGCCGCTGGTCGCCCTCGTCGGCGAAGGTCACGTACTGCTCGAGGTCGCGGTCGTAGCTCGGGACGGTCGCCACCTCCATGGCGCCCCAGGCGAGGTGCCGGAAGCACCGGCGCGCGATGCCCCGCCGCTCCTCCTCGGAGAGTTCCGGAAAGGCGACCGCCAGCGACGCGAGGGCGCGGCGTCGCGTTTCTCCCGCGAAGGCCCAGCCGACGGCGGCGATGGCCGACCCGAGCGACAGCGCGGGCCGCAGCGGCAGGAGCCCCACCAGGCGGATGGCGGCGCGCACGAGCCAGGAGCGCACCGCACGCTTCACCCGCTTGCGGAGGGGAACGGCCATGGGCGCGGAGAAGTTACCACGGGCGGCTCACGGCGGATCCTCCCGCCTGCGGCGCCGGCGCCGGGCACGGCTGCGCTGAGCGGGGACGGGGCCGATGCAGGGCTCGGCCGAGTGCGCATCCGCAGCGCCGCAGCGAGGACCGACTCTGCCGCGGCGCGCCGTCTGGTGCCACGGGCGCGGACGTGCTGTTTGAGCGCCCGCGCCGCGAAGCGAAGCGCGGGCGCGAGTTCACGGCCGCGCCCTCGGACACCGTGTGCGCGACGCGGCCGAGGGAACCACGTCGGCGCGAGGACCGGGCGCGCGAGGCCGAGCCCTGCATCGGCCCCCGACGCGCGCCGGCCCACCCCCGCACCGGCACCGCGTCCGGGCCACGCCATCAGTGCTTCCAGAGCCCCTTGGCCCGGAGGATGAGCTCGCAGAGCTCGCGGACGGCGCCCTTCCCGCCCGGCGCGGAGGCGACGAAGCGCGCCTCGGCGAGCACCTCCGGGCAGGCGTTGGCGGGGCAGGCGGACAGGCCCACGCGGCGGATCACCGGCAGGTCGTTCACGTCGTCGCCCATGTAGGCCACCTCGGCGTCGGCGATCCCGAGCCGCGCGACGAGCTCCTCGTAGGACGGCAGCTTCTCGCGGTTCCCGAAGCTGGCGTGCTTCACCTTGAGATCCTGGAGCCGGCTCGCGGTCGGGCCGGCCGGCCGGCCCGAGAGGACTCCGAGCTCCACGTGGTCGCGGAGCATCACCAGGCCGTGGCCGTCGCGCACGTCGAAGACCTTGAGCGCCTCGCCCTCCGGGCCGTAGAAGAGCCGCCCGTCGGTGAGGACGCCGTCCACGTCGAGGAGCAGGAGGCGGATCCGGGCGCCGCGCGCGACGAGGTCGGACCGGCGCGCGGCGCGGCGGGCGGCGGGCCTCCGGGCCCTCGCGCCTCTTCCTCCGCCCCGGCGCCTCACGGCTGGCCCAGGGCGCGGCGGATCGCGAGCAGGTCGCCGAGCAGTCGGTCGGCCATGTCGAAGTCGAGCGAGTTCGGGCCGTCCGACCTGGCCGTCGCCGGGTCCTCGTGGACCTCGGCGAACAGCGCGTCGATCCCGACCGCCGCGGCGGCGCGAGCGAGCGGAGGCACGTACTGGCGCTCGCCGCCGGTGGCGTCACCGGCCGCGCCGGGGAGCTGGACCGAGTGGGTGGCGTCGAAGCACACCGGCACCCCCAGCTCGCGCATGATGACGAGGCCGCGCATGTCCACGACCAGGTTCCCGTAGCCGAAGGTGACGCCGCGCTCGGTGAGGAAGACGTTCTCGTTCCCGGCGTCGCGGCACTTCTGGACGGCGTGGCGCATGTCCCGGGGCGCCACGAACTGACCCTTCTTCACGTTCACCGCCTTGCCGTGGCGGGCGCAGGCGACGAGGAGGTCGGTCTGGCGGCAGAGGAAGGCGGGAATCTGGAGCACGTCCACCACCTTGCCGACGGGCTCCGCCTGCCACGACTCGTGGACGTCGGTGAGGCAGGGGAGAGCGGTCTCCCGCTTCACCTTCTCGAAGACGGCGAGGCCGGCCTCGAGCCCGACGCCGCGGAAGCTCTTGCCCGAGGAGCGGTTCGCCTTGTCGAAGCTGGCCTTGAAGACGACCGGCACGCCATGCTTCGCCGCAAGGGCCTTCACGCGTCGGGCGTGGGCGAGCGCCTGGGCCTCCGACTCGATGACACACGGGCCGGCGATGAGGAGGAGCTTTCTCCCGTCCCCCACCTCGTACCCGCCGACGCGGGCGAGGACCTTCGTCATGCGTTCTTCCCCACCGGCAGCTTGGTGACGCCGGCCACGGCCCCTCCCTCGCGGGCGCGCGCATCGCGGTAGGCGATCGCCGC
>Ga0153915_10007683_pt1 | contig 10195 bp, 9 predicted proteins | sample Opewatmetagenome_2_FD_107003 | JGI IMG/M metagenome (GOLD analysis project Ga0153915, IMG submission 107003) | Freshwater wetland microbial communities from Ohio, USA - Open water 3 Core 3 Depth 3 metaG | ecosystem: Environmental > Aquatic > Freshwater > Wetlands | place: USA: Ohio, Lake Erie... | reverse complement strand
TAGGAGACAATTACGAGCGGTTTTCCGCGGTACTCAAGCAAGCCCGCGACCGATCGGATATAGTGATTATCACCGGCGGACTGGGCCCCACCAAAGGGGATATTACCAGGGAAGTCATCGCCGGACTGATGGCTGAAAAAATAGAAATGGACCCCGGTGTCAAGGAACAGATCACCGGATTCTTTAACCGGCTGGGTATAGAGATGCCGGAAAATAATTTAAAACAGGCTTCCAGGATTCCCTCCGCCACCATTTTACCCAACCCGCTGGGCACCGCGCCGGGCTGGTGGGTAGAAAAAGACCGTAAAATCATAGTATCCCTGCCCGGCCCTCCCGGAGAGATGCAGCCGATGTGGCGGCAGGAGGTCTACCCCAGACTGGAAAAACGGGGCAGAGCGGTCATTATTTCCCGCACGCTCAAGACCTGGGGGATTTCCGAGGCCAAAATAGACCAGCTGGTGGGACGCTATATGTCTCTCCCCAATCCAACGCTGGCCCTCTATGCCAAAGCCGACGGCATCCACCTCCGCATTACCGCTAAAGCCGATGATAAGACCGCCGCAGCTGAGCTGATCAATGACAGGGAAAACGAACTGCGAGACATCTTGAAAGAGGCGGTCTGGGGGGCAGACAGCGAGACCCTGGAAGAGGCAGTGGGAAAATTGCTGATAAAGACCGGACTGAGTCTGGCAATAGCAGAGAACTTTTCGGGCGGATTCCTGGCTTACACCCTTTCCGGAGTCAAGGAAAGCCGTCGTTTTCTGAAGGGCGGGCTAATACAACCGATCAGTGCAGAGATAGAAGACAACCGGACCGGCATACAAAACGCCGCGATTTTGGCGGAACAAGCCAGAGATAAATACTCAGCGGATATCGGCCTGGCAATCGATGGACAGGGAGATACCGGTGATGCCTCCCTTTCCGGTCAGGCCTTTATAGCCATTGTTTCCAGAGATGGGCGTTATAATCTGAACGCAGCTTTCAAGTGGCGTCCGTCAGCCCTGGCCAGGAGATCGGTCACCCAGGCCCTTTTTAGTTTAAGAGAGGTTTTAATGACTAAGGGATAAATCTCATATTTTGCAAAGAGATTTATTCCGTTGTATACTAAAAAAGTCAAAGTTCATTTGATCTTTGCACCGGGCAATTCCTGCGGTGCGGAAGAATCTGGACTCGATTTAATTCGATCAGGAGGAATTTCTTGGAGTTAAAGGAAAAATCATTAATCTGCTTCGATTGCAAAGCACCCTACATTTTCACTGTTGAGGAACAGCAAGCTTTCCAGGCCAAAGGCCATAATCATCCTCCCAAGCGATGCCCGGCTTGCAGAGCTGCCCGCGCCGCTAAAAGGCCGCAAAGACCGGTAGAGGAAAGACCCACTACCTTTACCCCGCCGGCTGCCCGCCAGTTCTTCACCGTAAAATGCAGTGAATGCGGAAAGGAAACCCAGGTCCCCTTCGAGCCGCGCGCCGGAAGACCTGTCTATTGCATCGATTGCTATCATAAAAGCCGCACCACCAAGCAATAAAATAATACATTAGAAATAAAAAAGCAGGTGGAACTGAAACGAGTCCACCTGCTTTTTTGATTGTTTTCTTGACCCTCACCTTAATCCTCTACGGCACCCTGAAGAGTTCCCGATATCCTGTTGGCCGCGACGAACAAGGGTATTGGGAGAGGCAATGGGAGATGGGGTTTGGATTTATAACAAGCCCATGCGCTCTTTGGCTTCATTGAGGGTTTCACGGGCCAGAACACGAGCGCGTTTAGCGCCGTCTTCCAGCACTTCCCTAATATACTCCGGCTTAGCGGCCAATTCAGCCCTGCGCTGCCTGAAGGGCTCCAGGTATTTGATAATTTCTTTAGAAACCAGAGATTTACATTCCACACAACCGATCTGAGCCGACGAGCATTTTTCAGAAATTTCCGGCACCATGGCGGGATTAAAATGTTCCTGGAAGCGGAAAATATTACAGACCTTAGGATGTCCGGGGTCTTTGCGATAGACCCGGGCAGGATCAGTGACCGCAGTTTTCAGCTTAGCGGTGATTTCTTCAGGAGAAGCTGAAATTTCCAGGTGATTATTTAAGGACTTGCTCATTTTATCCTTGCCGTCCAGGCCTACCACCATCGGGAAAGTAGTCATTTTAGCCGTCGGCTCCAAGAAAGTGGGGCCAAAGAGCGTATTAAAACGGCGGACGATTTCACGGGTCAGCTCCAGATGCGGAAGCTGATCTTCACCTACCGGCACCACTTCTGCCTTGTATAAAATAATATCAGAAGCCATCAAGACCGGATAACCTACCAGCCCATAGTTGATATTATCCGGCTGCTGCTTGGCTTTTTCTTTGAAAGTAGGCACGCGCAAGAGCCAGCTCAAGGGTGTTACCATACTTAATAAAAGATGAAGTTCAGTGACTTCCGGCACATGGGACTGCACAAAGACTATGCTCTTTTGCGGATCAATGCCGGCCGCCAGCCAGTCCAGGGCCATATCCTGAACATTGTTTTTAATCTGAGAGGTATCCGCCAGCGTGGTAAGCGCGTGCAAATCGACAATGCAATAAACGCACTGGTATTCCTCTTGCAGCTTCACATAGTTCTGAACAGCGCCCAAATAGTTGCCCAGATGCTGTTTACCGGTGGGGCGCGCACCTGAAAATACTCGTTTCATATCGGCTCCATAATAGTTTTTAGTTACTAGTTACTAGTTAATAGTTATTGGTTTTTAGTTCACATTTTTTCGGGTGAAGTAATGCCCATCAACTGCAGTGAGCGTGATAGGACCACCCGGGTGGATTCCACCAGTTTGAGTCTGGCACAGGTCATGGCCTCATCCTCGGTGACTACCCGGCACTGCTTATAAAAACTGTGGAAAACCGTAGCCAGCTCCTGGGCATAATAGGTCAAATGATGCGGTTCCGAGGTCTCTACAATCATCTCAATGATCTCAGAAATGCGCAGCAATTTACGTATCAAAGTCAGCTCGGGTTCACTGGTCAGCAAGGAGACATCTCCGTTCTGATAATCAATGCCCTTCTCTTTAGCCAACTTCAGAATACTGCTGATACGGGCATGGGCATATTGAACATAGTAAACAGGATTATCCTGCGACTGTTTCTTGGCGAGTTCAAGATCAAAATCCATCTGGCTGTCCGCCGAGCGGGCCAGGAAAAAGAAGCGGCAGGCATCCGCCCCGACTTCCTCCACCACTTCCCGCAGAGTGATCATATCACCGCTGCGCTTGGAAAGACGGACAATCTCATTGCCGCGGCAGAGTGTAACCAACTGGTAGAGTAAGACTTCCAACCGCTGAGGGTCCATCCCCAGGGCGCTTACCACCGCTTTCATACGGGAGACATGGCCCTGATGGTCGCAGCCCCAGATGTCTATGACTTTATCAAACTTCCTCAGCACAAATTTATCGTAATGATAAGCGATGTCTGAAGCAAAATAGGTAGGAGAACCGTCTCCCCTGATCACCACGTTATCTTTATCATCACCGAGGGCGGTTGAAACAAACCAGGTAGCGCCTTCCCGTTCGGTTAAATAGCCGTTTTTCCGCAGTATCCCGGAGACCTTCTCAGCCAGGCCGCCGGTGTACAGACTCTCTTCACTGAACCAGACATCGAATTTGACCCGCAGCATCTCCAAATCCTGGCGTATCCAGGCCAACATTTTATGGATACCTATCTGACCCAACGCTTTCACCGCGTCGGCTTCCGGCATCTTGAGAAAACGATCGCCATTCTCCGCAATGATCTCTTTAGCCAGATCAACCATATAAGCGCCCTGATAACCGTCAGCCGGTAAAGAAACATCTATATTTAAAGCCTGTTGATAACGGGCGTAGAGGGAACGGTAAAAGGTCATAACCTGATTACCGGCGTCATTAACATAGTATTCCTGCTCTACTTTAAAACCGGCCGCCGCGAAGACCGCAGCCAGGGCACTGCCTAAAATAGCGCCCCGGCCGTTGCCGACATGGAGGGGACCGGTGGGGTTAGCACTGACAAATTCCAGTTGAATACTGGAGCCATGGCCGATATCGCAATTGCCGTAATGAGGTCCCGCGGCCAAAATTGCATTAACCTGCGAGTTCAGCCAGCCGGTCTTTAAGGTAAAATTGATGAAACCGGGAGGAGCAACAGCAATATCAGCGATATCACAGCCGGGCTGCATAATTTTAACCAGTTCAGCAGCAATAGCCATCGGATTGGCACGGGCCGATCTGGCCAGTTTTAATGGGAAGCTGGAGGCATAATCTCCGTGATCAGCATTTTGAGGCCGCTCCAGGGCTACCTCAGGCAAAGCCACCGCGGCCAGCTGGCCGGATTTCTGAGCCTCACCAGCTGCGTTAGTCAGCATTTCAATCAGTTTAGCACGAGCGGCGAGAACGCCTGCAATTTGACCGGAATTACCCAACTTGATTCACCTTCTATAGCAATTTTTGAAAACAAAACATCCAGTTTACGCCTGAATTATAACACAATAACGTGGAATTGATAACTTCGCGGAGACTCAAAGGCAGTGGGTGAAATAGCAGGAGAGGGAAAGGCTAAATAGCCTTTCCCTCTCCCGGCTGGTGATGCGGATTTAATATGCGCTTAGGCGCCGGATTCATCTTCTACAGTAGAATCAGAAGCCGCCGGGGCTTCAAGCTGGATATTAATTACCCTGGCTATCATAGTATCGCTATTATAAACTGCCCGGGCATACTGACCGGTCTCCATTGAGACAGCGCCCAGAAGTGAAACACGGGTATTTTCATCCCAGTTTAGAGTAACTTCATTGCCCTCAACATCGGTAATGGTGAAAGAATCATCATCAACATCAATTATCTCGCCTTTGACGATCTTCAGATTGGATTCTTTAACGATCATAACCTGCTTAGCCAAATTTTCGTTCGGCATGACCTTCAACACCACCCCATCCCCTACCACCAAATCGCTAAAAGCCGCAGTCTGACCGAATTTGGGCCCTCGATTAAAGAAAGCCTTAAATTGGTTGAAAAAACCCTGGGCAGATTCTGAATTGGCTTCCAAACCGGCCTCTATTTCAGGCAGTTCTTCAGCATCATCCACATCTGCCTCATCCGTAGCGTTATCCCCGGTATTTTCGACATCAGCGCCGGCATTGCCCTGTCCCCGCTCATTAGAGCTATGATTACCTTTGGGTTTCATATTTCCCCGGGCTTCCTGCATTTTCTGGACACGTTCTTTGACCTGCTCCCTGATAGCTGGAAAATTAGTGGCATCGACATTGACCTTATAAAATTGGGTGTTTGCATCAACAGTAATAGTTACCGCGTCCCCGCTGGCAGGTTGAACTTCAAATATAGAGTCTTCTGTGTTAATTTCGGTTACTTTTCCCTTGATTATGTTAAGATCGCTGGAAGCAGTCACAGTGGAAATCCCAGGACCGGACTGGTTGCCGCCTTTAGCCAGGGCCGGCACAGCCAGGCTAACTATGAGAGCAGCTATGATAAACATAGCAATACCCGCTTTCGCAACTTTATTTTTCCAATTATTCATCATTTATCCCTCCATTTTGCTTATTGGTTATTCTAAAATATATAACGCAGAAAAAAGCCGCAGGTTAGCAGTTAATTGAGGGAGGATGAGAAAGAAGGAAACCAGAACTGGAGAAAAACCCTCTCAGTCACACAGAGTGGCACTCTTCAAGAATAGAAGAGAGGAAGGCTAATGCTTTCCGCTCATGCCTTCCTCTCTGTTAAAATCCCTATTAAATCAACTACACAGGATGACAGACTGTCAAAACTTACTTGATCTCATAGGCGACCTGGAAATTGGCCGTGATTTCGAGTTGTCCAGGGCTAATGGAAGTAGTGGCAACGCCAGCGCCGGCCATATCCGCTTTCAACGAATTCATGACGTAAGGAGTAGGATAATTATTAGTGCTTTCAGTAATATAGGTAGGATTACCCAGAGTTACTCCGGACAATTTAGCCAGTTGATCGGCCTTAGCTTTTGCTTTGGTCATAGCTAATTCTCTGGCCTGAACATAATATTGGCTGGGGTCTTCCACTGAAAAATTAATGCCGTTAAAGCGAATGAAATCGCCGCCGGCAGAGACCACCACATCGATAACCGGGCCGACTTTGGCTACATCTCTCAATTTAGCTACAACGGTATTGTCGACAAGATAACCAATCACAATATCCTGCTGTGTGGCATCATTATAACGGGTACCTGGGAAATGCTGAAATTCTGGGTTTGGATGTCTTTATCCTCCACACCCTGACTTTTCAAAGCAGCCACCACTTTGTCCATGGCGGCAGACGCCTGAGCTTGAGATTCCGCTACCGTAGCAGTTTGCGCGGAAACACCCAGAGTAACTATGGCCAAATCCGGGGCTACGCTCACTTTACCATCCCCGCTCACCCAAATCCCGGTTTGCTGGCTGTTCATATTGACATTAACCGGCTGGGCAGGCGTGGCCGAACCACACCCGGTTAAAACCGTTAAAATCAAGATAACCGCCACTCCCAATCCCAATAAAACCTTGTTTTTCATCTATGGACCTCCTGAATAAATACTTCTCTAGCTATAATAACGAAACAGGTCCTTAAAAGTTAGGTCTATATTTTTTCTGACTATTTACATTTTTCATTATGGCAGTTTCTTATTTATTATTTTGGGCCTTGTTTTTTCCAGCATTATCCGGGTTATGAGGGTTTTCCGCGTCATCACCGGCCTCCAGATTCATTAAGGCTTGTTCATATTCCAGATCGGAGAGGTCGATAGCCTCCATGATAGATGACTGGATTTCCGGAGAAGCATACTGCAAGGCTTCTTCCAGTTTTTGTTTACGCTTATTGTAATTATCCTGAATTATCTTCTTTAGTTTTTCATATTTAGCCGAATGGACTTTAACATCGCTGCTCTGGATGGCGGTAGACTCAGCAACGGTCACAGACTCAGTTTCAGCAGAGCTCTCGTCAGGCTGTACAGCTTTAAAACGGGCGCCAGAAGGAGGTTCTACCGCAGGAGAAGGAAGCGCGCCCCCGCCGGGAGCGGCTTCCGGAGTGATCTGATTCTCAGACGCAGAGGCAGCCGCCAAATCGGGAGCAGCCGGGGATGAGAGATCAGTGGTATTCAACTGAGACGGAGCGGCGTTTTGAGACAGTCCCATAGGCTGAGGCGCCAGCAAAGGCGCGGGTTCTCCGCTAGATTGGGAATTGTATTGAGCATTTCCACCCGCCAACTGGCTGATATTGGATAAATTGGTATTCAAGCGGCTGGCAACGACCTGGAGCTCTTTAGCATTGCCTTTTTTAGCCAGATAGATAATTTCATTAGTGCGGCGGTCGGCAAATTCAGCGTTTAATTCGGTCTTGGCCGTTTCGCCGGGAGTCAGCGCCAGTTGAATTTTCTCAGACGCCAATTTCACAGAATAAAGACCGCTGTCAGGCATGCTGCCGCTGGCGGCCGCTATCGTACCTCCGCCACCGGCTATTACAATCACCAGTATTATTAAAGCCACTGCCCAACCTGAGCGCCAGCGCCATTGCCAACGCCGCAGGGTATGAGCCTTTCGCTCGTTTTGTTTAACCTGCATTTCAACGAGAGCAGCCCGGAAGCGGCGGCTGGCCTCGACTTTGAATTCAGGCCGGGGCTGTACGCTGGAAATTATTCTGGCAGCTTTAGCCGTCTTCAGCAAAGGCTCCAATTCACGAGCCTGCTCAGGATAACTCAGCAAACACTGCTCGACCGTTTCTCCTTTAAGAATCCGGTCCAGACATTCATTTAAGATATTATTGAATCTTTCTTCCTGATTCATAGCCCGTTCACCGCCAGGGCTTTACGCAAGGCCAGTACAGCACTATGCTGAAGAGCCTTGATGGCCCCTTCACTTTTTCCCATTATCTGCGCGCATTCAATAATAGAAAGTTCACCGGCAAACCGCAGCGAAAGTACTTCCTGTTGAGAAGCGGTCAGACGCTGCGTAGCTTTTTTCAAGTCTTCCACATCGATCTGCTTCTCGATCATCTCCTGCGGGTCCTCAGCAAGCGAGACCAGTTGAAGTCCGTCTATGTCCACAGTGGACTTTTTATTCTGCTGCCTCATAAAATCCACCACCAGATTATGCGCTATACGATATACCCAGGATGAGAAGGGAACACCCTGGCTTTTATAAGACAAAATGGAGTTCAGGACTTTCATAAAGACCTGCTGAGTCATATCCTCAGCTTCCATATCATTACGGACTCTGAAGGATATATACCGGTATATTTTGTCAAAATACGCCTCGTATAGCTGAGCGAAAGCCTCATTATCCTGCTTTTGCGCTCGCTGGACGAGGACTTCCTCATCCTGCAAAGATAGTCTCCCTGGTATTTTAACCTCGTCCATAGAATATAACGTTTCTTTCCCTAAAAAGATAGTCAATTGAGATTTTCAGACTTCAGAGACCGACCGCCGGTTTTTTTCAGATGAAATAAGAGGATGTATAAAAATAAAACTGGTCGGGGTGAGAGGATTTGAACCTCCGACCTCAGCGTCCCAAACGCTGCGCGCTAAACCAACTGCGCTACACCCCGCCACCATGCGAGTATAGCAAAGCTCCTGGATTTGGTCAAACGACGCGCTTCGGCAACTGTTTATTTTGATGCAATAAGAAGCGGTAAACAGTTTAAACGGAGGGATGTCGTATTTTTGAGGTTTTCGAGTCCACAAGGAGACTCCTGGTGTGTGTACAAAAGTCTCCCGTTTTGGGAGGCTTTTGTATTTTAATTTTTAACAGAAGCGCGGTTTATGACCATCCACCACCCATTTGGTGACCTCTTTAATCTTATCGGATTCAAAGATCGGTGTCTCTTCACCAAAGGGTTTCCCATCCACAATGTTGACGTTGCTAATCAAATACTTTTTTCTGGATTTAGGATCTTTATTATCGTTTATGCGAATTATGGCAGCGCCTCTCCCCAAGGGACCTCCGGAACCCGATCCGGCAGCCATAAAAAAGAAAACGCTGCTGCCAGGTTTCGTCAGGCTTTCGATCTGCTGAAGTATTTCGGCTTCGGAAGACAGCCGGGCCTTTTCATATTTGACCTTAACGCTTATATCAGTTTTTTTATTGGCCTGGTCAATCCAACCTTCACCGATAATCATATTGGGATTAGAGGTTAAAACATCAAAGCTATTGACGTTGGTTTTGCGGGCTTCGGCATCGGCAGGATCGAAAATGCGAATATCCATTACTTTACTATCGTTGCCCCGCTCTTTCATCAATATCTTTAAAAACGGCAAAAGATCGGCGCTTATTTTATTCTCTGCTACCAGGTATTTTTGAACAAATTCAGGAATATCTCTAGGAGCTGAGGACTTCTCAGCTTTATCTTTTTTCTTCCAAAATATATTTCTCTCCTCGTAATCAATTGTTATTTGGCTTAGCCACTTTTCCGGTTTGAGTCGCTTGTCCCAACGGAAAACTTTAGTACCCTGCTGTTATGTTAAGCAGAAACCAGGAATCTATTTATGGAATAGCCGCATCAGGTTCAGAGGAGAGAGGGAGGAGGTAAATCCAATCTAAGAAACAGATGGTGACAATCAACAGTATAAGTACAGGGATAATTAAAAGGATGATTATGGACAGGAGTCCGGAGATGACAAGACGATTTCATTAACGCATAAAATACCTGGTTTGGAAAAGATGGTATCCTTTTAGACTGATTAATTTCCACAAAACCGGAGGGTGGAACACTACCAACGAATTGAGAATTGGAGTGGCTATCAGAGGTAAAACGATTATCCTGATACTCTGTAGCCCCGGTATTGGAGCTTAAAACCGCAAAAAGAGAGCTTATTAAAAGGATAACCGCAATCAAACTGAAAATCCGAGATGTCAACAGAGTGCTCTTATCCGGGGTCTTAAATTCTAACGGCAATCGATCTGTCATATCAGCTTAACTTTAAGAGATTGCATTCAGGGTGCCAAATCAATCAAACCGGCATAAATATGGGCTATATGAAATCAATAAATATCGGCTATATTAAAATAAATACGGGCTATATGCAAAAAAGGGAGAAGAAAGGTCTTTCTTCTCCCATTCACCTGACTTGCCCAAATTAGTGTTCTGAAAACGAAATCACAAAATTGCAACAGGTTAAATAGTAGATTGAAGATACTACAATATGCAAATCACCAGAAAATTAACCTTCTTTGCCACTGTAAG
>Ga0153915_10007682_pt1 | contig 10195 bp, 9 predicted proteins | sample Opewatmetagenome_2_FD_107003 | JGI IMG/M metagenome (GOLD analysis project Ga0153915, IMG submission 107003) | Freshwater wetland microbial communities from Ohio, USA - Open water 3 Core 3 Depth 3 metaG | ecosystem: Environmental > Aquatic > Freshwater > Wetlands | place: USA: Ohio, Lake Erie... | reverse complement strand
TCGGGACCCAGCTCGGTCTTCACCCCCGAGGGAAGCTGTGCCGTGATCTTGGAGAGGTACTCGAGGACGCGGGTGCGGGCCCAGTAGGTGTCGGTGCCGTCCTCGAAGATGACGTAGACGTAGCTGAAGCCGAAGTCGGAGAAACCTCGGATGGCCTTCACCTTCGGCGCTCCCAGGAGCGACGTGATGATGGGGTAGGTGACCTGGTCCTCGATGATGTCCGGGCTCCGGTCCCATCGCGAGTAGACGATCACCTGGGTGTCGGACAGGTCCGGCAAGGCATCGAGCGGGATGTTGCGCATCGTCCAGAGCGCGATCGCGAGCGCGACCGCGGTCCCGGCGATGACGAGGTACCTGTTCTCGGCGGAGAAGCGGATGATCCTCTTGATCACGGCTCACTTCCCCCCGATGGAGGCGAGGGAGGCCCGCAGGCGCGATTCCGAGTCGACGAGGAAGTTGGCGCGGGTGACCACCTTCTGCGCCTGCTCGAGCCCCTTCACCACCTCCACCTGGTCGCCGGAGGCGTCCCCGAGCTGAACCTCACGCGGCTGGAACTTGCCCTCGCCGAGGTCGATGAAGACGACGTTCTTCGTGCCGGTGTGGATCACCGCGTCGAGCGGAATAGTGAGGCCCTCGCGTTCGGCCCCGTGCAGCACGACCTCCCCGTACATCTCGGGCTTGAGCTCGAGGGTGGGGTTCGGGAAGTGGACGTGCACCTTGACGGTGCGGGTCTTGGGGTCGAGGAGCGGGTCCATGAAGGCGACCCGCCCTTTGAAGACTCGGTTGGGATAGGACTGGAGCGTGAGCGTCGCCGGCATCCCGAGCTTCACCTGGGCCAGGTCGGTCTCGTAGGCGTCGGCCATGACCCAGACCATGCCGAGGTCGGTGATCTCGTAGGGGGTGTCGCCGGCCGCGATCTTCGAGCCCTCGACCACGTTCTTCGCGGTGACGACGCCCGAGATCGGCGAGACGAAGGTGAGGCTCTTCGAGGCCTCGCCGCTCCGCTCGAGCCGCTCGATCTCCCTCTCCGGCACGTCCCAGAGCTGGAGCTTGCGCCGTGCCGAGCCCACCAGCGCCTCGCCGTCGCCGGTGAGCTGACCGCCGGCGGACAGCGCCTGGCGCGTCTGGAGCGCCAGCAGGTACTCGTTCTGGGCGCTGAGCAGCTCGGGGCTGTAGAGCGAGAAGAGCGGCTGGCCCTTGCCGATGGGCTTCCCGACGAAGTCCACGAAGATCCGCTCGACGTATCCGCCCACCTTCGTGTTGATCCTGCGGACGCCGGTGGGGTCCACCTGCACGCGCCCTACCGTTCTCCAGCTGCCGCCCACCGGGCCGACCTTCACCTCGGCGGTGGTGAGGCCGATGAGCTGCTGGCGTGATGGGTCGATGTTCACCGTGGCGAGCCCCTCGACCGTGGCCCCGCCTCCCTTGACCTCGTCATCGTAGACGGGGAGGTAGTCCATCCCCATCTCGTCCTTCTTCGGCACGTGCGAGGTCTGCTTCGGGTCCATCGGCGAGCGGTAGAAGACGATCTTGTGCTCCGGCTTGCTCGCTCCCCCTCCCTGCATGAGCACGAGCTGCATGCCGCAGATGGGGCAGTCGCCGGGGTGGTCCTGGATGATGGTCGGGTGCATGGGGCACTGGTAGCGCGGCCCTTTCTTCTCGACTTGCGCTCCCGGCGCGGGCGCGCCGCGCGACCCGGAGGCGAGGTAGACGGCCGCGCCACCGACGAGGAGGCCCGCCAGCGCGGCCGCCGCCGGCAGGAGCCAGGCGCGGCGAGAGGCGCGATTCGAAGGCGGCGTCGTCTGAATCTGAAGGTTCACGGAAATCTCCTGGTCTCTACATTCGCGACATGGAGGCGCCGCCCTGCTCCGCCGCCTGGCCCGCCGCGGGCGCGCCGCCCGCGGGTGCGGTCACCGCCCCCGCCCCGGGGACGCCGCCACCGCCGATGGCGCCGCCCGCGCCCCCCGCCGTCTCGAGGCTGACCTCGCGCTCGGCGATGGCGACGCGCTGGGCCTCGGCGATCGATTGGTAGAAGCCGTCCACGTCGGCGAGGTAGCCGGCGAGCGCCTCGAGGACCGAGGCGAAGGTGACGCGCCCGACCTTGTACTGGGCGGTGGTGCTCGCCACCGTCGCCTCCGACTGCACGAGCAGCCCGCTCCGGTAGAGCTGGTTCACGGAAAGGAGCGAGGCGAGGAGCGCCCGCCGCTCCTCGACCCGGAGCCGCAGCAGCTGGAGAACGGCCTCCTCCCCATCGGCGCCGGCGCGCTCGCGGGCCAGGCTCTCCTCCACCGCATGCGACTGCCGGCCGTAGACGGGAAGCGTGATGCCGACGCTGAGGAGCCACATGGGATCGAACGACCCGCGCGGCATCACCCCCGCGGTCACGGCGAAGTCGGGGTACCGGTCCCGGCGCGCCAGGTCGAGCTTGCGCTCCGAGGCCGCGCGGCCGAAGCGCGCTGCCGCCAGCTCCGGGCTCCTCGCCTCGGCGTCGGCGCGCCCTTCCTCGAGTGGAAGCAGGGGCGGATCGGCGAGGTCGCGCAGAGTCAGGGTGGTGGCGACGGGCTCGGCGAGCGGCCGCCCGCGCAGCCGGTTCAGCGCCTGGACCCGCGTCCGCTCGTCGGCCTCGAGCGCCGACCGCCTCTGGCGGAGCCGGGTTCGCTCCAGCTGCGCGCGGAGCAGGTCCGACTGCGGGCCCTCCCCCACCTCATAACGGATCTTGGCCAGCCCCTCCGACTGCTGCCAGAGGGCCTCCAGCTTCGCGAGGAGCGTCAGCCGGTCGCGGGAGAGGAGCAGGTCCAGGTAGGCGCGCCGGACGTCGGCCTCGACCGAGAGCCGGACGCGTTCCAGGGCCGCGCCAGCGCCCTTCGCCTCGAGCCCGGCGGCGTCGGCCCGGAGTCCCTGCTTGCCGGGCCAGGGCAGCGGCTGGGTCACCATGACCTGCCAGTAGCTCGTCTCCATCTTGCCGATCTGGATCGACTGGAATCCGTCGTTCTGGATGCCGAGCGTGAGGGTCGGGTCGGGGAGCCTGCCGGCCTGGGGCACCCGCTCCTCGGCCGCTCGCGCGAGGGAGCGCGCCTGCCGCAGCTCGGGCCGGGCCTCCAGCGCCTCCCGGATGAGCTCGTCCAGCACGGGATCGGGCGGCCCGGCGCCGGCCGCCTGCGCCGGGGTGGCCGCGGGGACCAGGAGGACGAGAGATAGGAGGAGGGGTGCCGGGCGCATGCGGACTCCGATCACTCGACGGTCAGGACTCCCGCGATCATGTCCATCCCGCAGGCGTAGCGCACGGTCCCGGGCCTCATCGGGGTGAACGTCACCTCCACGGGCTGGTTGAGCGGCAGGGGCTGGTTCACCCCGTAGTCCTTGATGACGATCTCCGTCGCGCAGGTGCGCTCGACCTTTCGGGTGACGACGAGCTTCACCGGCCGGCCGGCCTTCACCTTCACCGCGGCGGGAACGAAGCCCTGCCCGGTGACGGCGATCTCCACCACCTGTGCGCTCGCTCCCTTCTTGTCCGCGCTGGAATGCGAGGGCTCGCCCGCCAGCGCCGTCGAGGCGGCGAGCGCCCCGGCGATGGCGGCGGCAACCCAGGATCTGGACCTGTTCATGTTCGGTATCTCCGGTTCTCGGTGTGTGACTGCTCGCCCCGGCCTATAGCAGCCGCCGTGCCGGCCGATGCATCCGTGGACTCCACCGAAGTTCGCCAAGGAATCCAGGCCCGCCGAACCCGTGCGCGCGCGGTTGGAGGGGCATCTCGTACCCCGCCCAGCTACACTGTAACCAGCCAGGTCACGAAGAACGAGGCCTCCGGCTCGTTGAAACCCAGGCCTGGCGGAGTCTTCCGCGTCGACTGGGCGGGCCCGGAACTTGCTGTGGCGCATGAACAGCCTTCGCGAGGTGGCACGAGACGACGCCCATGAAGACCCGGTCCGGAACCGCCCGCAGGCTCTTCGCCGCCTTCGCAGGGCTCATCGTCATCTACGGCCTCGCCTCCTCCGTCGCGCTGCTCGGCCTCGCCGAGATCCACGACGGGCTGCACCAGACGCGGGCCCGGGCCGACGGGATGCGCGTCTCGCTGGAGCTCGCAAGTGCCGTCCGCGATCAGTACGCCCACCAGGCCCATACCATCATCATCGGCGACGAGAGCCACCTCGGCTTCTACGCGGAGGCGGAGCGGCGCGTCCTGGACCTCGCGAAGGAGGTGCGCCGCCACGCCGACCGCCCCGACGAGCAGGCCTGGGTGGACGACATCGAGAAGGCCACGGCCGAGCTGGACGCGATCTTCCGCCAGCACATCGTCCCCGCCGTGGTCGCGGGACGCCGCGCCGAGGTCCAGGCGGAGCACGCCCGGGCCCAGCTCGTCGTGACCCACATCCAGGAGCTCACCGACCAACTGGTCGCCCGCTTCGAGCAGTCGATCGGCGACTTCCAGGCCCACGTGAACGCCGTGGAGCACCGGACCTTCCGCTGGGGCCTCGCCTTCCTGCTCGGCGCCCCCGTCCTGGCCGTGGCGGTGGGCTGGTACGTCGGACGCTCGGTGGCCCGGCCCGTGGCGCTCCTCCAGGAAGGGGCGGAGCGCCTGTCGCGCGGGGACCTCGACACGCGCATCCAGATCGACTCCCCGGACGAGTTCGGCGCGCTGGCGCGCCAGTTCAACGCCATGACGGCCGCCCTCAAGGAGCACCAGGACCGGCTCGTCCAGAGCGAGAAGCTCGCCGGAATCGGGCGGCTCGCGGCGGGCGTCGCCCACGAGATCAACAACCCGCTCGGCGTCATCCTCGGTTACACCCGCCTGCTCCAGAAGAAGGCGGAGGGGTCTCTTTCCGAAGACCTCGTGGTGATCGAGCAGGAGACCATCCGGGCCAAGGACATCGTCGAGGGCCTACTCGACCTTTCTCGACCGCTACCTCCCACCCGGGAGCACGTCGACCTCCGGCAGCTTTGCGAAGAGGTCGTGGGCCGGCTCCATGAGGCCGGGGGCCTCGGTGGCGCAGGCGTCTCGGTGGAGGGGACGGGCATGGTGGAGGGCCACCCGGTCAAGCTGCGCCAGGTGATCGCCAACCTCGTGCGCAACGGTGCCGAGGCCGCCGGCCCGGGCGGCCGTGTGGTCATTCGCATCCTCGGGAACCAAGACGGCGTCCGGGTCGAGGTCGAAGACACCGGCAAGGGCCTCGACGACCAGGCGGCCTCTCGGCTCTTCGAGCCGTTCTTCACCACCAAGGACGCGGGTACGGGTCTCGGCCTGGCCATCTCGCGCGCGATCGCGCGGGGCCACGGCGGCGACATCGAGGCCGGCGGCGCTCCGGGTGGCGGCGCGCTCTTCACGCTGCGCCTCCCACAAGCCGGCAGCGAGGAGAGAACGTGATGGCCCCGGTGCGCGTCCTGGTGGTTGACGACAAGGAGAACATGCTGAAGCTGTTCGCGAAGATCCTGGCGGACGGCTACCAGCTCACGACGGCCGGAGACGGGAGCCGGGCGCTGTCGCTCGTGGCAACGGAAGATTTCGACGTCGTCATCACCGACATCCGGATGCCGAGGGCGGGCGGGTTCGAGGTGCTGAGCGCCGTCAAGGCCCGGTCTCCCTCGACCGAGGTGGTGATGATGACCGGCCACGCCACCGTCGCGGACGCCGTCCAGGCGATGAAGATGGGCGCGTACGACTACCTCGAGAAGCCCTTCGACCCGGACGCGGCAGGGCTGACCGTGGCGCGCGCCGCGGAGCGCAAGCGGCTCCGCGACGAGGCGGCGAGCCTGCGCCGCGAGCTCGAGGGCACCTACTCGTTCCACAACCTCATCGGCAAGGGCCCGCGCATGCAGGAGGTGTTCCGGCTGCTGGAGCAGGCCGCTGGCCTCGACATCACCGTCCTACTCGGGGGCGACACCGGCACAGGCAAGGAGCTCGCGGCTCGGGCCATCCATTACCACTCCTCGCGCAAGGAGAAGCGATTCGTGGCGGTGAACTGCGGCGCTTTGCCCCCCGACCTGGTGGAGAGCGAGCTCTTCGGACACGCCAAGGGCGCCTTCACTGGCGCGGCTGGGGCGAAGGCCGGACTGTTCGAGGAGGCGGAGGGCGGCTCGATCTTCCTCGACGAGATTGGGGAGTTGCCGCTTCCCACCCAGGTGAAGCTCAACCGAGCGCTTCAGGAGAGGGAGATTCGCAGGGTCGGCGACAATACGCCGGTGAAGGTGGACGTGCGGGTCATCGCCGCGACGCACCGCGACCTCAAGGCGGAAGTGGCCGCGGGGCGGTTCCGCGAGGACCTTTTCTACCGTCTGCACGTCTTCCCCGTCCGCCTGCCGGCCCTTCGAGAGCGGATCGAGGACGTGCCGCTCCTTGCGGCCCATTTCCTCGAAAAGCATGCGCGCGCCTCCCGCCGGGAGCTGACCGGCTTCGACCCGGATGCCCTCCGAGTGCTCACCGCCTACGCTTGGCCCGGCAATGTTCGCGAGCTCGAGAACGCCGTGGAACGTGCCATCGCCGTTTGCGCGGGCCCGGTGGTGCAGGCGAAGGACCTCCCGCCCGAGTTGTCCTCCGCAGCGGCGTCCTCCGTTCCGACCGGCCCTGTGCTCGCGACGATGCCCTACCGCGAAGCCGTGGAACAGGCGCAAGAGAGGATCTCCCGGGAGTACCTCGTGGCCCTCATGACCGAGTTTCGCGGAAGCGTCACGAAGGCCGCGGCACGGGCCGGGGTGGAGCGGGAGAGCCTGCACCGTCTATTGAAGAAGCACGGCCTCAGGTCCGACGACTTCAGACGACGCGGGGAGTAGCCCTTCCTCCTTCTCCCTCGGTACCGCTCTCGACGGAGTTGGCCGAGCCAAGTCAACTGGTCATCGGAAGCGTCGGCGTGGTTCGCATGAACTCGATGGTTCGGTCCAGGTCGACGATTCCGGCGTCCGAACCGAGCCCCTGAACGACCAGGGCCCCCGCCGCGCTGCCGAGCCGTCCGGCCTGCTCCAGGTCCCAGCCCTTCGAGAGCCCGACGATGAACCCGGCGCAGTACGCGTCCCCGCATCCGGTGGAGTCCACGACGGCCACCTTGAACGTCGGGATTCGGATCTCCTTGACGGAGCCGTTCTCCACCCACCCGATCGAGCTTCCCTCGGCGCCCATCTTGAAGACCGTTCGCCGAGCGCCCTTGTCGATGAAGTACCGGATGGCGTCCTTGCGGTCCTTGAGGCCGGTCAGCATCACCGCCTCCTCGAGGCCCGGCATGAAATAGTCGACGTAGGGTAGGGCGGTCTCGATGCTCTGCAGGACGCCGGGGCGAGGGATGGCCAGGATGTCGTAGGTGGTGACGACCTTCCGTTCGCGCGCGTGCTTGAAGACCTTCGCCATCGGCGCGCCGTCGAACTTGGCCATGAGCGGCGTCCCACCGATGTGCAGGTACTGCGCCGCCGCGACGACGCCGAGGTCGACATCCTCGAAGGTCAGCTCGCCGTTCGAGCCGGTGACGTGCAACGCCGGCCTCTCGCCGTTGGGGCGGATGGGCAACATGGTGGCCGAGGTCTGCACGCCCTTCTTGCGCACGAGGCCCTCGGTGTGGATCCCGTACCGCTTCATGGTCGAGACGACGAAGTTGCCGAGCTCGTCCTCGCCGAGCGCTCCCATCGCGTACACGTCCGCGCCGAGCTTCGCGAGGTCCACGGCCGTTCCGGCGGCGGTCCCGGCCACGGTGATCCGGATCTCCTCGAGCAGCGCGATGTTCTGACCGGGGGGGATCTCGGTGACGGGCCGGCCAAGCACGTCGGCGATGTGCACTCCCAGGCTCACGACCTTGGCCATGTGTTGCCTCCTTTCTTGTGTATGTGATCGGGCGCGGTGACGCAACATCCCGGAACCGCGAAGGTCCGGCGCTAACTCCGAGGACGACGGGCGACGACGAAGGCGAGGCGAGGACGGCGGACTGCACCAAGTCTGACCGGCCAGGGACGACGACCGGCGGATGCGGGCCGGCTGCGCCGCATCGGGGTGGGCCGGCCCTCGAGTGAGGCCGGCCCGTCGATCATCCCGCCCCGTCAGTACCAGCAGAGGACCGTCGCGTCGCCGTTCGGCGCGATGTACTCGATCCAGTCGTTGATGGGGGAGCCACCCGCCCTGGATGATCAGGGCGGTGGTGTTCGTGGTCACCTTCCCGCTGAGGTCATTGCCCGCGCCCGAAGGTCATCGGCTTGCGGGGGTTCCAGCGGTCGGCGTCGGGCCGGTAGGCCTCGAGCGAGCTCACGAAGGGGCTGACCGGCAACCCGTTCTCGCCGCCCACCGCGTAGATGGTGTCGTCCGGGAACGAACCCGGTCCGACGGCCGACGCGCCAGGCTCCATGGCTCTGGTCGCGTCGGCGCGCGGTGCGGGCCTACTTCGCTGGGCTCTTCGCGTCTTTCTCGCCCTGGTAGAACTTGAGGAACGAGTAGATCCGCTTCCCCTGGTCCGGGTTGATGCCGCTGTCGGGCTTGTTGCTCATCCGCTTCACGTACATCTTCCAGGCGTCGATGGTCAGGTCGGTGTTGATGGGCCGGGCCAGCGTGTGGCACTTGCTGCACTTGGCCGAGAACACCCGATAGTCCTCCTGCACCTCGGGTGGGTAGGCGCTCACGTCCACCTTGTCGGGGCCCTTGTCGGCCGCGAAGTCCTTCTTGTCCTCCGCCCGCGCCGGGCCCACCAGAAAGGTCAGCGAGGCCGTGAGCGTCGCGAGGACGGCCTTCGAGGGGAATCCACCGTTCGTCATGTGCGTCTCCTGGGTTCTCGCCAACAGCGTCGGCGAGGTCTACAGCGAGGAAAAGAACGTTGCCAGGGCGAGGGCTTCCTCGTCGGTGATCGCCTTGGCGTTCTCGTGCATGGTGTCGCCTTCCCGAACCGTCGAGCGGAAGTCCTTGATCTGGCGGAAGAGGTAGTCGCGGTGCTGACCGGCCAGGCGAGGAACCGGCCCCTGTCCCTTGGCAAGCTTGCCGTGGCAGGAGATGCACGCGGGGATGTCCCGCTCCTCCACGCCGACCTCGGCGATCGCCTTGCCCTTCTCGGTCAGGGCGCGGCCGCCCGGCACGCCGGGCGCCGGAGCCTTGCCGGCGTAGTACTCGGCCAGGGCCTTGATGGTGGAGTCCGACAGCGGCCCGGCGATGCCCCACATGTAGGACTGGGCATGGGGATCGCTTCGGCCGCGGTTGCGGAACTGGCGCAGCTGGTTGTCGAGGTAGACGGCCTGCTGGCCGGCCAGGTGCGGGAACAGCGAAGACGGGCTGATGCCGTCCTTGCCGTGGCACTTCGAGCACACGTCCCGGGCCAGCCTGACGGCGGTCGGGTTCTCTGTGGCGAGACCAGTCCGGGCAACCGCGGCAGCCACGACGAAGGCGATGATCGGCAAGTACGTTCTCATGGTGGCTCCGGTCAGAAGCTGGTCCACAGCCCGAGCATCAGCGCGTTGTTGTCGCTCGGCTTGCGGGCGCCGTCGTAGACGCCGGTGCTGCCGTTGAACTTCTGGTAGAGGGTGTACTGCAGGAGCAGCTTGGTGTTGAGGAAGGGCAGGTAGTCGAGCTCGACCGTGGCCCACCGGCTGTCGGGGCTCCCGGTCGTGCTGGCGGCATAGAGCGCCGCGTCGGTGGTGCCATTCACGCTGGCCAGGGTGAGCTGACCGCCCAGTGTGCGCTTGTAGTAGTAGGACCCGGTCACCTTGATCTGGTCGAGGGAGTTCGTGGCGTTGGTGGCGCCCCCGGCTGCTTGAAGCCCATCCAGGCCCTGGTTCTCGTGGATCCACGATCCCGCGACCGAGAAGATGTGCTCCTCGCCGATGAATTGGTACTGCGCGTCCACGGCGACGTCGGTGTAAGTGTCGTGGGCCACGAGGGCGCCGCCCGGGTTGGAGTTGAGCTGCATGCGCGCCCCGAAGACGCCGACCTGGAGCGAGCTCCGGCCCCACTGCCACTCGTAGGCGACCCGGGCGTAGGGCGCGACGTTATCGACGTACGCGCCGCTGGTGGAGTCGATGGGCACGGTGGCGCCGGTCAGCGACGCCCGGTAGACGCTGGCCTCCACGTACAGCGCGTCCTTGTAGAAGCCGTAGACGCCCACCCCGGCGACGCTGGCTCCGAGCGCGCCGATGAGCGGCGCCGCCGCAGGCGTGATGCCCACCGGAGGTGCGAACGCGGGATAGCCCCAGGCCGGCGTGCCGTTCCAGACGTCCTGCACGGTGATGTTGTTGTTGAGAGTGA
>Ga0153915_10007681_pt1 | contig 10196 bp, 5 predicted proteins | sample Opewatmetagenome_2_FD_107003 | JGI IMG/M metagenome (GOLD analysis project Ga0153915, IMG submission 107003) | Freshwater wetland microbial communities from Ohio, USA - Open water 3 Core 3 Depth 3 metaG | ecosystem: Environmental > Aquatic > Freshwater > Wetlands | place: USA: Ohio, Lake Erie... | reverse complement strand
CCGGAAGAGCAGTCCTCGTCCGATACCCGCTTCCGCCACAGGCTGCGATTGGATACCTACAGCCACTACCCGATCCGCGCCCAAAATCAGGAAGGCAGGATCACCAGACTTGAGAGTCCATTCCAGCATGTATATATTGTAGAGGAGGTTTGGATACAGGTTAAATTGATTTTATGGTCAAAAGACCGGTTTTCGGAGAGGTATTTCTCAACTTCCTCTCACCCGTTCAGGCTCCAAAGAGATGGTTTCATCATTATCGTCATACTCCAGCAGCTCAGCATATCGCCCCCAGTTGATCAGGGTCTCGATCTGGCTTTCGGCGATATCCGTTGGAAATTCTAGCCCCAAGGCAGCCCGGATCACATTCATTTTTAGCTCCTGTTTTTCGGCCGCTTTCAACATGTTCAACAGCCAACGCATCATCGGCAGGCGGCGGGCGCGCACTGCGAAAATTTCCTTGCGCGCCAGAATGCTGGCTTCGGCGAAGGTCTGTCCCAGCGGGGTCAGTTCGATATCACCTTTGGCGATCGCCGCGAATCCGAGCAGCTCCGCCGTTTCGGTCAGGCTTAACAGGTGATCGGGGTCAATTCCTAGCTCATCTTCCAGCAAGTAGATATCTTGTTTGGGTTTTTCGGATTCGGCAAGGTGCTCCAGCATCCCAGCCAGATCGTTGATCGAGGTCTCCGGCAAGCGGCGCGTCCGCCCAGATTCTCCTGGCGCTGCCCCCAGCTCCTCTTTCTCAGAGCGTGTTTGCCCAGCCAGGGTCGCATACACCTGGTCCACCTGTGCCTGGAATTCTGTCGATTTGCGCTGGCGAGGGTGTGGTAATTGGATGTTCAATTCAGCAATAATGCGTCCCGGCTCTTTGTCCATCACCACAATTCGGTTCGCCATGAAGACCGCTTCCTCGATATTGTGGCTGACCATCAAAATGGCTTTCGTGGGAATTTTCCCCTCCATCCACAATTCGAGCAGCTCGCCGCGCAGCGACTCTGCGCTGAGTACATCCAGGGCTGAGAAGGGTTCGTCCAGGCAGAGCAGCTCTGGCTCTACCGCCATGGCGCGTGCAAAACCCACTTTCTGACGCATCCCGCCAGAAAGCTCGCGCGGGTAAGCCGATTCAAATCCATCCAAGCCTACCCGGTCGAGCAGCTCCTCGGAGCGCTGTAAGCGGGGCTGTTCTGCAATCCCCTTGACCTTGAGCGCCAGCTCCACATTCTCGATCACGCTCAGCCAGGGGAACAACGCAAAGGATTGAAAAACGATGGAGGCATGCGGATTGACTCCCACCAGCGGCTGGCCGCGGTACAGCACCTTGCCTTGCGAAGCCTGTTGTAGACCGGCAATGATGCGCAGGAGTGTGCTTTTTCCGCAGCCTGAAGGACCCAGCAAGGCTACAAATTCTCCCTCACTCAAGGACAGATTGATATCTTCGACGGCTGTAAAACGCCGCCTGCCGGCACCATACACCTGGTAGATATGTTCGAGCTGCAGCAGTGTATCGTTCATCGTTCACTCCATGCGGTATTTTTCTTCAGCCAGCAAATAAAGCCGTCGCCAGACAAAACGGTTCACCAGGATCACGACCAGGATCATGCCCAGGGTTGATGCCAGCAGCAAGGGGTAATCACCCGCCGCGGTTGCCTGAGCGATCAGCGAGCCAATCCCCGTGACGCTCAGGGTCTTTCCACCAAAGGTCTGGTATTCTGCTACGATGCTGGCGTTCCAGGCGCCTCCGCTGGCGGTGATGGCGCCGGTGATCAAGTAGGGGAAGATGGCTGGCAGGATCAAGGTGCGCCAGCGCTGCCAGCCGGTGAGCTGCATCAGCTGGGTGGTGTATTTTAGATCCTGGGGGATAGCACTGGCTCCTGCGATGATGTTGAACAGCAGGTACCACTGCGTGCCCATCAACATCAACAGCACTGCCGCCAGGTTGAGACCGCCGGGTAAATTCAGCACCAGCAGCAGGACAACCGGAAAGAGCGCTGTAGCCGGTACCGAAGCGGTGACCTGCACCACCGGCTGCAGGATGGCTGCAAGCTTACGATTGGTGCCAATTGCCACGCCTAATGGAACTGTCCAAATCAGAGCGATGGTTAATGCAATCCCCACCCGCAGGAAAGTAGCCAGTACGCCCAGCCCTACCTGTGCCCAGCGCTGGGCAGGAACAGCCAGCAGCATGGCGCTGGCGTGGTATAAGCCGTAAAGGATGCCTGCTGTAAAAAAGATCCCTAAGAGGATCGTAAACCAGCGTTTTGGGCTTGGATTTTTAACCACCCCTACCGAGGGTGGGAAGCGCTTCACGGTTGCCTGATCGAAAGTCTCTGCCAGAGGGTGGGTCAGGTGCTCGTTGATCCAGTGCGTCAGGCTGGCGTTGCTCACCAGGTTGTAGAACCAGGAGGTGGGCGGTTCATCGGCCTCGGTCATTTCCACTTTGAAGCGATCCGACCAGGCGATCAGAGGTCTCCAGACGATCTGGTCGAGTAGCACCACCGTCAAAATCAGCACCCCCACGCCCCACAGGATGGCTCGGAAATCGCTCTGGTTGGCGGCTTCGTGCAGATAAGCCCCCAAACCCGGCAGGCGGAAGTCTCGTGAGCCCACGGTGAAAATCTCGGCTGCCATCAGGAAGAACCAGCCGCCTGCCCAGGACATCATACTGTTCCAAACCAGGCTGATCATGCCGAAAGGCAGCTCCAGGCTCTTGAACTTCATCCAGGTGTTCAACCTGTAGATGGCGCTGGCCTCACGCAGCTCCTTGGGAATGGTGGTCAGGGATTGGTACCATGCAAAGGTCAGGTTCCAGGCCTGGCTGGTGAAGATGAGCCCGATGGAGGCCAGCTCAGCCGCGATGCCTTGCGGCAGGATCGCACTCAAACCGAGCAGCACCACCGGCAGGAAACTCAGGATGGGCACGCTTTGCAGTACATCCAACAGCGGCATGAGCAGCTGCCCGGTGCGCCGGTTATACGCTGCTGCACGCCCGTACAGCAGCGTGAAAACCATCGATAGCGTATAAGCCGCTGCCATACGCCCAACCGAAAGCAAAGTGTACCAGGGCAGCGCGGACGGCTTCAGGGAAATGTCTGGACCTTCGATGACTGCTGGCGCGTCAAATGCCAGGCGGATGCCTACATAAAGCACAGCCGCCACTACGCCCAAGGCGATCAGATCACCCCAGGTAAAGGGCTGGTTGCTGCGTTGTGAAGAATGAAAGATCTGTGGGGTCTGAGCCATTTGATCTGCATATCCAAGTTTGAACATCACCTGGAAGTGCAGATATGGCAATCTACAGGTCCAGGGTTAATTAGCCCACAATCGATGCGAGCTGGGATCGTCAGACGATTTTGAAGACTCTTGTGATTCGTCCATGGTTCTCGATAAAATTACCATTTTTGCTATTATACTTCCAATTGAATTGACCCCAAATCCCCCATAGGCGCAGATTAGGCGATTCACCTCACCTTTCTGAAATCGATATATCCCCGCTCCACATCCGTCTCCACCAGCTGCACACGTATCCGGTCGCCCACATCCACCCCATTGGCACCCTCAACCAGCTTCCCTTCCACTGGCATCTTCAGCAACCGCACCCAGGTACCTTTCGCAGCGGCCCCGGTCACGATTCCATCGAACACGTCCCCGATACGCGATTCGAGCAGCAGCGCCGCTGCAGACTTTCCTACCTGCCGTTCCACTTTGTTCGCGGCATCTTCTGCTGCGGTGCAGTGTCTCCCCAGTGCATCCAGCTCTTCCATATGATAAGGTACAGCCTGCCCTAGGATGGCTGCTTTCAATAAACGCTGTGTGATCAGGTCTGGGTAGCGGCGGTTGGGAGCGGTGGAGTGGGTGTAGTCTCGAACGGCCAGACCGAAATGACCCATCTCTTCGCCGTGAGTTGAGCTCTCTCCGCCCGGTTTGGCGATATATTCGCCCGCTCCAAGCAGCTTGATCACCGTCAGAGATAAGTCTGGGAAGCGCAGCGGGTCGGCTGCTTTCTGTTTCACCAGGAATTCTTCCAGCGCCTTCGGATCGGGGTTATCTGACAGCCGGTACCCATGCTGCCTGGCAATCTCTACGATCCTGTCCCAGCGTTTCGGTGTGCGCACCACCCTGCGCAGTGTGGGATAATTTTTTTCTGTGAGATACCTGGCTGTTACTCCATTGGCAGCGATCATGAAATCCTCGATGATCTCCTTTGCCCGGTTCTTTTCTTCTTCCTCGAGATCGTAGATTTGGTCGCCAACGAATACCGGCTTTGCCTCTTTCGTCTCCAGGCTCAATGCCCCATGCACATGCCGGAAATGGTGCATCGACTGTGCTACCCGATCTTGCAATCGCAGGTTTTCAGCCAATCCCATGATCGCACCGATGGCATCCGGCATCGCAGCGTCATGCTCCAACCAGGCTGCCACGCTCTTATAAGCCAACTTGGCATGGTTGTGTACCCATGCCTGATAGATGACTGATTCTTGCACGGCGCCGTCCGAACCGACTACCATTTCGACCACCAGCGCCAACCGGTCCTGGTCAAACATCAGCGAGGTCATGTCTGTTGACAATTTTTCTGGAAGCATCGGGAAGATTTCCGCGGCTGTGTAAACCGAGGTGATGTTGTGCTGTGCATGGGCGTCGACCGCATCTCCCTTCTTCACCAGCGATTCCACATCCGCCACGGCGACCAGGATCTTGACTTCATCCCCTGAAAGGGCTTCTGCTACCGTCAATTGGTCCAGGTCCTGCGAGTCGTCGTTGTCGATAGACGCCCACAGCAAATGCCTCAGGTCACGCCTCCCGTCCCCAATCCCCTCCTCCGGCAGCCGCATTATTTTCAGTTCAGCCTGGATTGCCTCAGAAAAATCGGGCAGCAGGCCGCGTTCCAGCATCACCCGGTGGGCGATGCCCCGCAAGATGAGGCGGTGCTGTTGGTCGGTGTGTGTGGTGTGCGACATAAGCCTTCCTCTAGGATTGAAAGGATTCCAATTCACGTATGGCTGATTCTACCCCTTCTTAGGGCGATTAAGCTCACAGATCAAGCCCCCAAGAGTATGGCGAACCGATGCTTCGATTAAAACCCTTGAGGCCTCTTTCCAGGCGGGTTCGATAAAAAACGCAAACGGAAAAAGCGGAAAGAGGGAAATATCAGATTTTAGAATAAGATTTTTTTGTTTCTCCTTTGCGAACTTTGCGCCTTGGCGAGAGATCCTTTCTGGCTTTTGTTCATGTATAATAATCGCCTCGGATGGCATCGCTGAGGGTTCTATGCATGAATAGTAATTTTATGCAGGCTGCGTGCCTGACCAGGAAATCAGAATACCTTTCTTTCAGGAGGTTTTGGAATGGAAAGTGCAACTTACACCAATCGTGGCAAGTATTTCGAGGAGTTTTCAGTTGGGCAAAAGATCGTTACCCCCTCGCGTACCGTCACCGAGGCAGACATCACCAATTTCGCCGGACTGTCGGGAGATTACAACCAAATCCACACCGATGCGGAGTTCAGCAAGACCACGCCCTTCGGTCAGCGCGTTGCGCACGGGCTGCTGGTGCTCTCCATCGCCTCAGGTCTGGCAATGCGCACGGGTCTCCTGGAAGGGACAGTGCTGGCTTTCCGCGAGATCAATGATTGGAAGTTCTCCCGACCTACATTCATCGGAGATACCATCCATGTCGTCTTGGAAGTGATGGAAACCAAGCCTTTCCCCAGGCTGGGAGGCGGGTTGGTAACCATTGTGCTGGATGTAAAGAACCAAAAGGATGAAACTACGATGAAAGGTTCCTGGTCGGTATTGGTGGCATTCAAACCTTAGAAAAGAGGTATCCACCATAAATAGGTCAGAAATGGTATGATAAGGTCTGAAAGGTCTACTGGGTGTAAACGATGACTGACCAGCCTCCCTCAAACCCTCCTGAAGAACCGATCAAACGTTTCCGCAGGCTGTTGGATGCATCAGATGAGGATGCGGAACCAGAGCCTAAGCTGCCATCTGAGTTCGGGCCTGCTGAAGCGCAAGAACAGCCTCCAGAGGGTACAGACTCTGGCGGTGTTGCCGAAAGCGAGCAAGCCGCGGAAACGCCCGCCTCGCCGGAGGAAATTCCCGCTGAGACCGAGCTTCAAGAAGATGAGGCAGCCCTCGAAGAGATAGAAGCAGAATTAGAGTCTTTCTTGCCTGGCGAGTTTGGATCCGTGCGCTGGCAGGATGAAGCTGCTGGAAGCGGCAAACCGCCTGAGCCTGGCTCCGAAAGCGAGGCATCCAGCCCAGCCCAGCCTGAGGAAGTGGAGGCAGCGTCTACCTCCGGCGAAAAGGCTGCTGAACCGCCTGCTGAAGAATCAGCCGCTGAAGAACCAACTGAAGAAGACGCCTTCTTTGGCTTAACGCCTGCCCAGCCCATTTTTCCCACAGAGCCTGAGCCAAAACCTGAAGCAGAGGCTGAGCCGCCCGTCAAGACGCCGCCTCCGGCTGTAGAACTCACCCAACCCGACATTTCAAAGAGGCCAACCGAGCCCCACATCGTGCGCCGCGTGCCCGCGCACACACCGCCGCCTCCACCGCTTGGCTCCACCCCGCAGAAACGCACCCCTGCCCTGGGCACAGAAGGCATGCCGCTGCCGCGCCATGTGGATGAGATCGACATGGATGCGACGCGGGTCTCCCCCTCTGCTCTGCCCTCCTCGCGCAGTCCCCGGCGACCCTCCACCATGCGACCGATACCCGTCTCCAAGCCGATCAAATACCCTCCACAGGTTGACCTTCCGAGGGCAAAGCCCGCCGCCCCCCCGATCGATTACCGCAAATGGATGGGCTGTCTGATACGCATGTTTGTTCTGGGATTGTTCGGCATGGTTTGTGTCCTTGTGACAGGCGCCACTGTGGTGTTGTATGAATATTATTCGGTGGCATCTACGCTGCCCAGTGTCGCTGACTTGAAACAGCGTGCCGCCCAATTTGAGACGACGCGCATCCTGGACCACAACGGTAATGTGCTGTATGAGATCATCGATCCGAATGCCGGACGCAGAACTTTCGTACCACTGTCGAAGATCTCACCCTATGTTCTGGCAACCACAATCGCCACGGAGGATAAGAATTATTACAGCCACCCCGGTTTCGATCCTCTGGCAATCTTGCGCGCCTTCTGGCAGAACTACCAGAACGAAGGCGCAACGGTCTCGGGCGCCTCGACCATCACCCAGCAGGTTGCCCGTAACTTGCTGTTTTCACCACAGGAGCGCACGGAGCAAACCTACCGGCGCAAGGTGCGTGAGGCCCTGGCAGCCGCCGAGCTCACGCGCCGTTACTCGAAAGACGAGATTCTTGAGCTGTACCTGAACGAAAATTTCTACGGCAACCTGTCCTATGGCATCGAAGCTGCCGCCGAGTCTTATTTCAACACAACCGCCGATAAGCTGACTTTCAGCCAGGCAGCCTTCCTGGCCGGGCTACCCCAGGCGCCGGGTGTGTACGATATCTACACCAACCGGGATGCCACCCTCAAGCGCCTGCAGCAGGTGCTGGTACTCACTTACGAAGCCAGCAAAGAAAAGAACTGCATCCGCGTGAGCAATAACCCTCAACCGATCTGCGTCGACAGCGCTACCGCCCTGGCAGCTTATGATGAAATCCAAAAATACAATTTCGAGCGTCCCCAGACACTCATGCGTTACCCACATTGGGTGACCTTTGTTCAGGAACAGCTCCTGGCGCTGTATGACTCCCAGACGATCTATAAATCAGGTTTCTCCATCTACACGACCCTCGATCCAGGACTGCAAGATGAAGCCCAACGCATCGTCAAGGACCAGATTGCGAACCTGACTGCAAACCATGCCACTAACGGAGCCCTGGTAGCCATCCGCCCTGCAACGGGCGAGATCCTGGCAATGGTCGGTTCGGCTGATTTCTTCAATGATTCCATCCAGGGGCAGGTGAATATGGCGACTTCGCAGACACGCCAGCCTGGCTCTTCCATCAAACCCTTCACCTACCTGGCTGCCTTCGAGAAAGGTTGGACGCCTGCCACCCTGATCTGGGATGTGCCTTCCGAGTTCCCGCCTTCCGGCAACCCGCTGGACCCAGCCCCCCCTTATAAACCGGTGAATTACGATGGGCGCTTCCACGGTCCAGTCACCGTGCGCACTGCGCTGGCAAGTTCATACAATGTGCCGGCAGTCAAAACGCTGCAGTTTGCCGGCATCTACGATGACCCCAGCACTCCCCAACACGAGGGCTTGATCGGCATGGCAACCCGCCTGGGGATCACCTCGTTCACCCGCAAAGATTATGGCCTTTCGCTGACGCTGGGTGGGGGCGAGGTCAGCCTGTTGGAGATGACCTCTGCTTACGGTGTGATTGCCAATGGAGGCTTGCGCCAGCCTGCCTACGCCATCACCAAGATCGTTGACATGAATGGCAATGTCGTCTTCGAGCACAAAGTTACCAGCGAGCAGGCCATCCGTCCCGAACATGCCTACCTGATCTCCTCGATCCTCTCCGATAATAATGCCCGCACCCCGGCTTTTGGGCCAACTTCTGTGCTGGCGCTGCCTTTCACAGCGGCTGCCAAGACCGGCACGACCAACGATTACCGTGACAACTGGACGCTGGGCTACACGCCTGATCTAGTCGTGGGGGTGTGGGTGGGAAACGCCGATTACACGCCCATGGTCAATACCACCGGTGTAACCGGTGCGGCACCGACCTGGGCTAACTTCATGCAGTATGCTGTCCCAAAGCTAACCGGCAATGCGCCGTCGGCATTCTTCAAACCTGCGGCCATCGTTGACCGGGTAATCTGCGCTGTTTCGGGCTCGGAACCCTCGCAGTGGTGCCCGGAGCAGCGCAATGAGCTGTTCGCCGCAGACCAGCTCCCCCTGCCCAAGGAACAAGACCTGTGGACGAAGGTGCTCTTCGACACATGGACCAACCTGAAGGCTTCTCCTGCCTGTGGGAACTTCACTAAAGAAGATTATGCCATTAACGTCAAGGATCCCTGGGCAATAGCCTGGATCCAGCTCAACGGGGATGGGCAAGCCTGGGCTGAGAAAATGGGTTTCCAAAAGCCCTTCCGCTTTACCCCAGCGCGCGATTGTGTTGCGACGGACCCGCGCCCGACCCTGTCGGTCAGCTCCCCGACTGAAGGTCAAACCATCAATGTCAACCCGTTGGATATCTTCGGTCAGGCAGGCGCATCAGCCGATTTCAAGAGCTACTCACTCAGTTATGGGTTGGGGAATGACCCGGTGGAATGGAAGCTGCTCAAAGAAAATGATCAGCCCGTCAGCCAGCCAGAAAAGCTGTACTCCTGGAACCTGACGGATACCTTCCCAACTGGCATTCCTACCGGGGTCGTGACGATCAAGCTGGCGGTATCCAGCATCCGCGATACTTCGGCAGAGCTAAAAGTGCATCTCAACTTCCAGGTGCCTACTCCTACGCCTACACCGACCAGCACACCTACCACGACGCCCACCGTCACGCTGACGCCTACGCCTACCAAAACAGCTACATTGGTGCCCACCTCAACCGTGACGCCCACGCCCACGGTGACACCCACACCTACAGAGACAAGTACGACCGCACCCACCGAGACACCCACAGTGACGCCCACGCCAACGGAGACGAGTACGACCGCGCCGTAAGCGGAAAAAGAATCCACTAATCTACACTAATCCGCACGAATAAGGACGCGATATTTGATTATTCTGTTGACGAGCTGAATAAAACTGGCATTTCGTCCCAAAATCGCCCGTCCAGCATTCTTCCTGCTTTTTTCTTCCTTACCCCTCCCCATTGTTTGAAGAAGAAAGGCACTTTAGCAAAAACGCATTGATCTCGGATTTCAGATACCCATTCTCTCGCCATGGGTCTTGCTTTTGGCCCAGACTCCCCTCCTGCGATGACCCAATTAATTCCTTGAAGATTAAGTTCTCCTAGAGGTCCCATTAAAGGTTCTAGGGACAAGAATTTGACTTTCGCATTCGTCAATTTTAAATCATCGATGCGAAATTTATATTCTTTCGTCTCAACGGAGACTCCCATCCAAATATTATCTGTCCACTCGAGTTGTGGATTGAGCTCCAATAGCCTGTCCGATCGTTTGGTAAGCACCTGGAATTGATGCCAGCTTGCTCGATGCATTACATGGAATGTTTTTTGAATAAATTCTAACGGTACATCTTTGTGGAAAAGATCGCTCAT
>Ga0153915_10007680_pt1 | contig 10196 bp, 4 predicted proteins | sample Opewatmetagenome_2_FD_107003 | JGI IMG/M metagenome (GOLD analysis project Ga0153915, IMG submission 107003) | Freshwater wetland microbial communities from Ohio, USA - Open water 3 Core 3 Depth 3 metaG | ecosystem: Environmental > Aquatic > Freshwater > Wetlands | place: USA: Ohio, Lake Erie... | reverse complement strand
AGCAGAGAAGGAAATGGATTTGACCGGCTCCATCAAAGAGATGCTGGTGGGTTTAGGGCTAAGCGAGGTGGTTACTTATAGCCTGACGGACAAGGCCACCTTAAATAGTTTAGGCCTTAACTTCGCCGGTCAGCCAATAGAAATTATGAATCCTTTAAGCCAGGAGCAGGAGGTGTTACGTCCGACGCTGATAGCCGGTTTAGGCCGCGCCGCCGCCTTTAATTTTAATCAAAAACAGGAATATGTCGCTATTTTTGAAATTGCCAATGTTTTTCTGGCTGAAAATAAACCCCGGGAAGAGCTTACCTTAGGCATTGCTTTAAGCGGGACAAAATCTTTCCTGCTTGAACAGGGACGGGTTAAAGATGAAGCCGGGCTTTTAAATCTGAAGGGCATAGTAGAAACAATTTTCATAAGGCTGGGTATCCGGGATTATGAATTTAATAATCAGGATAATTATGTGGATATAAGCGTTCAGGATGAGAAGGTGGGCCGGGCGTTAAGCCTTGGGCTCCAGGCGCTGAATAAGTTGAACATTAAGAATAGGAATGTTTTTGTGCTTGAGCTTTCCCTGGGCAAGGTTTTATCTTTTGCCTGCTTGGATAAAAAATTCATCCCCCTTCCCAAATATCCCGGGATCGCCAGGGATATAAGTTTTGTCTTAAAAAATGATCTTTCGGTAAAAGACATACTGGTTTTACTAAAGGAAAAAGGCCGGCCCTTATTAAGCGATATTAAAATTACGGATTATTATCAGGGCAGGCAGATACCTGCCGGATACCGGGGGTTGACCCTCTCTTGTCTTTACAGTTCCGACGAACGCACCCTGACCGAAAATGAGGTTCAGCCTACGCATGAGTTGCTCTGTGCGGCGCTAACCCGGGAATTCGGGGTTAAGCTAAGGTAAGCTTGATTTTCCCTGGGTATGTGTTATAATCTTACTAGAAAAGAAAAGCTCTTTTAAATATCCCTGCGGTGCTCGTTGGAACTTTGATAATTGTTGAACCAACACTAATTTCAAGGACGCCCTTTAGGGCGCCCACCTGAAAATAAACCGGTTCAGACTATTCAGTCCAACGGCACTTGTGCGGGGATTTTTTTTGACCGAGCCAGCCTTTTGGAGAGTTAGCGAGGTCAATCCGCCAATTTTTGTGGCGGATAAGGAAAGTTTATGGATCTTTTTACCGAAGAAAAGAAAAAAGATTTTAAGAAACTGCCCCTGGCGGTGCGCATGCGGCCGAAAGCGCTAGATGATTTTGTCGGCCAGGGCCATATCTTAGGCAAGGGCAAACTCCTGCGCCGGGCAATCGAAGCCGACCGTTTAAGCTCGGTAGTCTTATTCGGGCCTCCGGGAATAGGCAAGACCTCCCTGGCCTGGTGCATTGCCAATCTCACCAAGGCCTATTATGTCTCGGTCAATGCCACTACTTCCAATGTTGACGAGCTAAGGAAGATCATCAGCGCGGCCAAGCAAAAAGAAGCCAACACCGGCAAAAAAACCATCCTTTTTATCGACGAGATCCACCGTTTTAACAAGGCCCAGCAGGATGTTTTACTGCCTGATGTGGAAGACGGTAACCCTGTATTGATCGGCGCTACTGTCCACAATCCTTTTTTCTCGCTGGCCTCCCCGCTTTTGTCGCGCTCGCTGGTCTGCGAATTAAAATCCTTAAAAGAAAGTGAAATTTTGACTATCTTAAATTCCGCCCTCAAAGACAGTGAGCGCGGATTAGGCAACTTGAAGATTAATGCGGATAAAAAAGCCCTGGAATTCCTGGCGAAAATCTGCGAAGGCGATGCCCGGCGCGCGCTCAGCGCCCTGGAGGTAGGTGTTTTAACTACGCCTAAGACCAAAGACGGAAGCGTTAATTTTAACCTGGAGGCAGCCCAGGAATCCATTCAAAAAAAAGCGGTTGTTTATGATAAGGACGAAGATGCGCATTACGATACTGCCTCAGCTTTTATTAAATCTATGCGCGGCTCAGACCCGGACGCGGCGATCTATTGGATGGCCAAGATGCTTTATTCCGGAGAAGATCCCCGGTTCATTGCCCGCAGGGTCTGTATCCTGGCCGCCGAAGATGTGGGGAACGCCGATCCCCTGGCTTTGGTTTTGGCTAACGCGGCCTTGCAGATTTCCGAATTTGTCGGGCTACCGGAAGCCAGGATTCCCCTGGCCCAGGCAGTAATTTATGTTTCCTGCGCGCCGAAATCCAATGCCAGTTATTTAGCTATTGATAAGGCGCTGCAAGATATAGAGAGTAAAAAAGTCCAGGAGGTCCCGGATCACCTTAAGGATGCTTCTCTGGACGCTGAAGCCTTAGGCCATGGCCAGGGCTATAAATACGCCCACGACTATCCAGGGCACCATGTGCAACAGAAATATACCCGTAAAAAAGTCCGTTATTATGAGCCGACCAATATTGGTTATGAAGCAAAAATCAAAGAACGCCTGGAAAAGTTGCGTAAAGAGCAGGAAGGTTTAAAATGAGCCCGATAATCACAGTCGTTCTGGCACTGGGGATAGGAATGGTAGCTTATGCTGTTTTTATCGTATTTCTTCCCGTGGGCTCAGGAGCCAAGCCTAAAAAGAAGTCCGGACCTGACGCCAGGGATCCGATGTCCGAATTTAAGGAGAAAAGGATCGCGCGGCTGGAGGAATAGGTTAAAGCCTTAGAAGCCGCGGCCGAAAAGGTTAAAGCCGGATACGAAAAAGAAAAATCCCGTTTTCAGGAGGCGATCGGCAAACGCGAACAACTGGAGCAGGAATTAAAGCGCAGGGAGGATTGGGTATCTACTTCCGAAGAGATGTTGAATAAAGCTAGAGCGGAGAACGCGGAGCTAAAAAATAAATTCGTGGTTAAAGAGGAGGATCTGCAACGGGAATTTACCAAGAATGTCAATTCAGCAAGAGAGGTACGGGAGTTAAACGATAAGATCAAGGCGTTGGAGAAAAACATCAAAGAGCAAAGCGAACAGATCGAGATCCAGAAGCATAAAATCGAAAAATATACCCAGGATATCAAGGGGCATGAAGTTTCCATCGCGGAATTCCACCGGAAAGAAAAGTTGAGCGAGTGGGTGCCGAAGGCGGATTTTAACAAGCTAAATGAGGAATATACCGAATTAGAGAATGAACTCGAGGCAAAAGATGCGAAGTTGCAGAGTTTTGCCGAAGAGATCACGCATTTACGAAAGCAGCTGGAAGAAAAACCGCAAAACCTGGTTAAGCCTGTCGCGGAAGAAAAGCCGCCGGAGGCCCCCCAAGAAGAGCCAAAGCCGGAAGCCGAGGAAGCTAAGCCTTTGGCGCCGGTTGCAGAAAAACCTCAAGAGGAGCCTGCTCCGGAAGTAGTTGTTGAGCCGCAAGAAGTTAAGCCTGCAGCCAAAGAAGCGCCTGTCCAAGAAGAGTCAGCTAAGGAAGAGCCGGCCCCTGAAGAGCCCAAGCCGGAAGAAAAGGCGCCTAAAGAAGGCCCGAAACCAACCCCGCAATATTCCCTAGAGAAGACTCGCAACATCGGGATTATGGCGCATATCGACGCCGGCAAGACCACGACTACCGAAAGGATCCTTTTCTATACCGGCAAATCGCATAAAATCGGAGAAGTGCATGAGGGCGCGGCGGTCATGGATTGGATGAAACAGGAGCAGGAGCGCGGGATTACGATTACCTCGGCAGCCACTACTTGTTTCTGGAAGGGTTACCGCATCAATATCATTGATACCCCCGGCCATATAGATTTTACGGTGGAAGTTGAACGCTCATTGCGCGTTCTCGACGGAGCAGTCGCGGTTTTTTGCGCGGTCGGGGGGATCGAGCCGCAGTCGGAAACAGTCTGGCACCAGTCGAATAAATACAATGTCCCGAAGATCGGCTTTGTGAATAAGATGGACCGGACCGGGGCGGATTTTTACGCGGTCTTAAAAGGTATTGACGAAGATTTAGGCGGCAATGCTATCCCCATTGAAATCCCCTTAGGCGCGGAAGAAAATTTTAAAGGAGTAATTGATTTAGTGGAGATGAAGGCTTATTTTTACGATGCTGATACGCAAGGCAAAGAATACCGCATCGAAGATATCCCGGCGGATTATCTGGAGCAGGCGCAAAAATACCGGCATATTATGCTGGAGAAGGCGGCTGGGCTGGATGAGTCCTTAATGAAAAAATACCTGGAGTCCGCAGATGCGGGGATCACCAGCCAGGACTTGATCAACGCGATCCGCAGGGGTACCGTAGCGAATAAGGCAGTGCCTTTACTTTGCGGGGCGGCTTTTAAGAATAAAGGGATCCAAAAGTTGCTGGATGCGGTAAATATGTATTTGCCCTCGCCTTTGGATATGCCTGCGATCAATGGCCATGATGTGGATGACAAGGAAAAAGAAATTTTACGGCATCCGGATATCAACGAACCGTTTACGGGCTTAGCGTTTAAGATACAGGCTGATCCGCATATGGGTAAACTGGTTTATGTGCGGGTTTACTCCGGATTTTTAGCTACCGGCAGCTATGTTTTGAATTCAACCAAGAATAAAAGGGAGAGAGTGGCGCGCATAGTCCAGATGCATGCTAACCAGAGGGAGAATATCGAATACGCCTTTGCCGGGGATATTGTGGCGGTAGTAGGTTTAGGCGATACCATAACCGGAGATACGCTCTGCGACCCGGATAACCCGGTACTTTTAGAGGCGATTAAATTTCCTACGCCGGTTGTCTCATTAAGTATCGTACCCAAGAGCCGCGCGGACCAAGATAAGCTCGGCAAGGGCCTGGCTAAATTAACCGAAGAAGACCCGACTTTCTTGGTAAATACCGACGAGGAAACCAAAGAAGTAGTGCTTACGGGAATGGGGGAGCTGCATTTAGAGATTGTTGTGGATAGGTTAAAGACCGAATTCGGGGTTGAAGCGATTGTGGGTCAGCCTAAGGTTGCCTACCGGGAGACTATTCTGGAAAAATCCGAAGGCGAAGGAAAATATATCAAGCAGTCCGGTGGCCGCGGCCAATATGGGCATGTTTTATTAAGATTAATTCCGGCCCAGGCAGGAGAGGGGTTTGAATTTATTGATAGCATAAAAGGCGGCTCAATCCCGCGTTCATTTATCCCGGCAGTAGAAAAAGGCGTAATCGAAGCTATGCAAAACGGAGTATATGTGGGATTTCCGGTGGTAGATGTGAAAGTAGAATTGTATGACGGTTCGTTCCATGAGGTAGATTCTTCGGAGCTCGCCTTTAAGATGGCGGGTATATTTGGTTTTAAAGAAGCTTTTATGAAGGCAAGGCCGATTCTTTTAGAGCCTTATATGTCGCTGGAAGTAGCGACAATAGAAGAATACGCGAATGCCTGCATAGGTTATATTTGTTCGCGCCGCGGTAAAATTTTGAACGCGGAACCCAAGGGCAAGCAAAAAATTATATCGGCGGAGGTTCCCTTGTCGGAAATGTTCGGGTACACCACTGCTTTTCGTTCCCTATCCAGCGGCCGCGCCAACGCCACCATGGAATTCTCCAAATACCTCCAGGTCCCGCAGGAGATCACCCAGAAGCTCATCGAAGAAAAACAAAAGCAAAGAGAAGCGCAGAATAAATAGTCCCACCCCTGATTTTGAAAGCGCTTTCCTAAAAACCCCGTCTTAGCCTTGTAATCCCTTACCTATATAGCATACTTTACTTAATAAGGCCGATGAGCCAAAAATTACCGGAATAAACTAAAAAATATGCCGAGAAAATTCCCCAAAATATTTTATTTCCTGGTTTGCTTTCTGCTTATCTTTGAGCAGTCCGGGTTTGCCCAGGTTGCCGGAGAGCTTAATATAGCCGGCCATCTAAGCGCCTTGCATAATGCTCTAACCGTAGAAAAATTCCGTCCGCTGCATTTACGTTATCTCTCTTACGATAGCCTGAATAATAATTTCAAACTTCTCTTGGATAAAGGTGACTTTATAAAGGGGCTGTCCCCGCAGGGGATTGTCCCTGACAAGGAACTCAGGGATGAAACTAAAACCCTGCTCAATTTTTTCTTCATTGGCATCTCGCTTCCCAATGACTCCTTTTGGGTAAACCTGAGGCCGGATTCCCCGGATAATATCATCGACAGCTATTTAGCCCAGACCGACGCGGGTAAGATCCTTCTGGAAGCTGACCTGCAGCTTAAGAAAGATACTGCCAACTTTACTTCGCCGCGCACCCCCGAAGGTAAAGAATACTGGAATAAGCTTTATCAAAAAGCCGGAGAGCTTTTTGGCTCCGAAAATATCACTATTCCTACGCTGACCCGGCCCTGGATAGTGCCGAATGAAATAATCATCCGGGAATCCACCGATAACGCCTATATTTACAAGGCCACCTTGAAAGTAATGCTGGAACAGGATTATTTAAAAGATTCCACAACCTACAACTTTGCCGATGCCAGGTTAAAACAGCTTAATGAGTATTCATCTCAGCTCATCCGGGAGACCATCATTCCCAAATTAACTAAAGATGTTAATACAGCTAAAAGGTATGCTCCTTTACGCCAGGTTTACTATTCTCTGATACTCGCCCAATGGTTCAAGCAGAAATTCTACGGCCAGGGCGGAATGTACAGCAGGCTGATTGACAAAAGGAATTTGACCGGCCTCACCTCTAAGGAGGACTGGTCGAAAACCACTTATTTCCAAGCTTACCAGAAGTCCTTCCAGGCCGGCGAGTATAATATTAAAGAACAGGTTTATTCCCTGGGCGCGCAAACCATCAGAAACTATATGAGCGGGGGGATAGCGTTGGGTGAGATTTCAAAGACTATCGCTAGATCCGCGATTACTTCCAGTAAGCCTATGCCCCGCGCGGATTATTTATTGGGTGTCAGCACTCTTAATGCCGGCCAGGACAAGCCCTTTGAAGTAGCGATCAGTAGCGCGCCTTTTGCTGCCGGATCCGCCAGTTCGCCGGCGGAGGGAAAAACCACCTCTGCACCTAACGCTTCTTCTGCGGTAAGTAGTTTTGTAGATAAGGTCAATAAGGAGTTATTAGAAAATCCTCAGTACCCGATGCGTATAGTTGAAATTTCTAATTTTGAATATGGACTACGCGATCCTAATGCGGAAGGCCTAGGTTTGCACGGTACAGATTTAACTAAACTTACAAACATCTTGGAAAAAGGATTAGGGGTAGATCAAGAGGCTAAAGCTGTTTTTCTGGGTATTAATCAAAAAGGGGAGCCGTTTACCCGAAATGAAGCTTATTTATCTTTTGGCAATGTTGACTCTCCAGGAAAAGTAATCTTATTCTTTGATGTTACTAATGTGCCTGCTTTAAGCAAGTGGGATTCAGGAAAAAGAATAGCTGTAGATATAGAACGCATAAATAAGGAAACTGCAATTGGGATAATAGCGAACATAGAAGATAAAGAAGAAATTAAAAATATAGTCGGCAGCAGACGTGTCCCGATATATTTCTTTGAACCAAGATTCCCCCGCTTAAAGGGTTTATCCAGCGCCGAGCTGCATGATATTATTGGGAAAGTAGATAAAATTGAGCAAGAAAATTATGATTTGTCACTTAAGGTAGGTTCTACGAAAGAACAAAAACGCATAGAGGAAGAACGCAGAGAGAGGATGCGCGCGCTATTGGAGCAAATGAGCCCGGAGCAATTAGATGAATTTAGAAAAGATCGTTTCGCAGAAGAAACAGCTTCATCAGCCGTTAATTTATTAGAACAAAGCTTTAACGCGCAGAACCGCAGGGTTATCCAGTTTGAAATTAACCCATTCTCACCCGCTGCAGTGGATGGCACTTTAAAGAATCAACTGCTTGAGGCAGCAAATTCCGGCCGGGTTATAAAACTTAGCTTAAATAAGTTGTCTTCCGGCGCGGATAAATTTAATCAGGCTATGTCTGTTTTTAACCTCTTGGAAACAATATTAAGCGAAGAATTATTCACCAAGCTTAATGTCACACCCTATGATTTAAAGAATGCCGTCAGGGAGCTTTTAATGAATGCATTTTGGCACGGGAATAAGTTAGACTTTTCTCTACCGATTTACCTTTATTTTGATTTCGTCAACCAAAAAATAGAAATTTATGATTTAGCAGTATTGCCAAGCCAAGCCTGGGAATTGGCTAAGGTAGAGGCAGAGAAAGCCGGGATAGGAGGTAAGGGTTCAGGTTTAGCATCATTAAAACAGTTAGGATGGAGTTATATTTTAGGGCCGGTTAAAGCTTTAAATTCTGACAGGCAAATAGGGAATAAAGCTGTAGCCTACGGAAGCCCTAAGGGCGGCGCATCTTCGGCAATTGGACAGATAGATGACGTGTTTAATAAATATGGCGGTAAAATTATTCACCTGGATGCATTAGTTGAGGAAATAGGGTTATCTCAAGAGGAGGTTGTGGCGCGTATAAATTGGATTAATCGTAATGACGATCACCCTCTTTCTATAAGGCCTGCCGGATCCGGCAATATGCATATCTTTCTAAAGCGCCTGGTTGAGCCTGCGCCGGCTGCCAGCTCGCCGGTAACAGATAAGGGCGGTATTGATTTCCGCGCGCTGCCGGCCGTTGTCCGACCAATGCCAATCTTTCGGGGACAGTCCCCTTCGGGGACAGTCCCTGTTATGTCCTTAGCAGAATTAAATAATGAATGGCTGCAGATAGAGAATATGCTTAACGCGGGGATAGCCCCGTCGTCCGACAGGATCAAGGGCTATCTGCAATCCTGCTGCTCAAAGCAGGATTTTAACCAGGATGTTGATAAGGTATTATCTTGTATCGCCGGCATCTTGAGGCTGGAGGAGGAGTGGGGAGTCAGTACAGACTTGTCCTTAAAAGAAATATTGATGCTTTTGGAATCAGATAAGCCCGACAATGAATTGCGGATTGCGTTAGCAAGGGGCGTCCTGCTTTAAAAACGAGCGCCCCTTTTCTTTTGTTAAAATAATGATACAATAAATGGGGTCAGAATTTAATTCTGACCCCATTTCCATGAATAAAAAAATAGATTATAAAAATGAACTAAATCCGGCGCAGTTGGAAGCGGTGGAGTCAATTGACGGAGCCTACCTGGTAATTGCCGGGGCCGGAAGCGGTAAGACCCGGGTTTTGGTGCACCGGGTAGCCTATTTAGTGGAAAAAGGAGTAAAACCCGACGAGATTTTGCTCCTTACCTTTACCCGCCGGGCCAGCGCAGAGATGCTGCGCCGGGCCAGTCTGCTTCTGGATGATCGCTGTTCCCGGGTTTCCGGAGGCACCTTCCATTCATTTGCCAACGCGACCTTAAGGAGATACGCCAAGCTTTTAGGCCTGGCCAATAATTTCTCTATCCTCGATGAGTCTGACGCCGAAGATACGGTTAATCTTATCCGGGCGCAGCTGGGTTTTAACAAGAGCGAAAAACGCTTTCCCCGCAAAAAAGCCATTCTGGACGTGATCTCTAAGAGCGTCAATAAATCCGAAAAATTAGAGGATGTTTTATACGACGAATACCCGCAATTCCTGGAATTTAGCGAAGAGATCAAAAAGATCCGCGCCGCGTACCATCAATACAAGACCGCGCAATCACTTTTAGACTACGACGATCTTTTGGTTTACCTGAAAAAACTTTTGACCGACCATGAAGAGGCGCGTCTGGCGCTATCCCGGAAATTCAAATATGTTATGGTCGATGAATACCAGGATACCAATAAACTCCAGGCCCATATTGCCTGTTTACTCGCCTCCGAGCATAAAAATATTATGGTTGTCGGAGATGACGCCCAGAGCATTTACTCTTTCCGGGGCGCCAACTTCAGGAACATCATGGATTTCCCCAAGCTCTTTAAAAATACCAGGATTATCACTCTCGAGCAAAATTACCGCTCAACCCAGCCAATCCTGAATTTGACCAATGCCGTAATCCGGATGGCCAAGGAGAAATTCGAGAAGAACCTTTATACTAAGAAAAAAGGAGAAAAGCAACCGGTTTTTATCGACGCTGAAGATGAAAACGCCCAATCCCGTTATATCGCGGATAAAATCCTGGAGCTAAGAGAAGAGAGCGTGGAACTAAAAGACATAGCGGTTTTATTCAGGTCGGGTTGGCATTCCAATGATCTGGAGGTAGAACTAGCCAGCCGGAACATCCCTTTTGTAAAATACGGCGGCCAGAAATTTGTCGAGGCAGCGCATATCAAGGACGTAATCTCGTATTTGCGGATTGTTTATAACGCCGGCGATCAGGTAAGTT
>Ga0153915_10007679_pt1 | contig 10198 bp, 10 predicted proteins | sample Opewatmetagenome_2_FD_107003 | JGI IMG/M metagenome (GOLD analysis project Ga0153915, IMG submission 107003) | Freshwater wetland microbial communities from Ohio, USA - Open water 3 Core 3 Depth 3 metaG | ecosystem: Environmental > Aquatic > Freshwater > Wetlands | place: USA: Ohio, Lake Erie... | reverse complement strand
CTGGGCTTCTTCCAAACGGATGGATTTTTGTGGAGTAGGACACATTTCCTCGCACACGATGCAGGGTACACCGCTCGCCCATGGCAGACAGCGGTTGCGGTCGATGCTGGCTTTACCTATCACTGCTAGGCGTTTATCTTCCAATGGAAGCAATGGGATGGCGCCCGACGGGCAGACCTGACCACAAGCCGTACAACCGTAATCGCAATAGCCCACACGCGGCACCAACAGGGGGGTCCATAAACCCGCCAGCCCCGCCTCGGTCAATGCCGGTTGCAGGGCAGTTGTCGGGCAGATTTTCATGCACTGCGAGCAACGCACGCAGGTGGAAAGGAAAGTATTTTCGTCAGTCACGCCCGGAGGGCGGATGCGCCACGGGTTATCCTGCCGCAAGCGCAGGTCGGTGCCCAGGAGCAACACTCCTGCCACCCCAGTTGCCAGGGCACCTAATGCCTGACGCCGTGAAAGGTCGAATTCCTGTTTCGGGGCAGGTTTTAGCGTAAAACCAAAGCGAATGTCTCCCGGCTTGCAGTTGGACATGCAATCCAGGCAGAAGGTGCATTCCGACGGCATGATGTGGAAATTCGCAGGTGTCGTGTCGACCGCCCCTGGCATGCAGACGATGGCGCAACGCGTGCACTCAGTACAGGTTGAGCCAATCACCGGGCGAAATAATGAGAATTTAGAGAGCAGTCCCAACAGCGCACCCAGCGGGCACAGATAGCGGCACCAGAAGCGGTGCGCCAGCAGGTTCAAGGAGATCAAGCCAAAGAAAAGCGCTGCAATGGCCAGGCTTTGGACGAAGGCAGGCTGTTCCACGGGTAATACAGTACCTCGTACTAACCCTTCGAACCCATCCAAAGCGGGGGTCAAGAAATTTAGATGATATAAAGCTGTTTCGATGGAATTGACCGCGTAAAAGATAGCCGGCAGAATGGCGGTGGTCAGCGTGCGGGTGAAGATGGCGATCGGGTCTAGCACCAGCAAAGTCAATCCGCCAAATAGCGTTAGCGCCAGGCTGGTTACCAGCAGGAAGTACTTCACCAGCCTCCAACGAGGGGATATTGAAGCAGCCCGCTTGCGTGCTTTGCGGAAGGAGACCCACTCCAGCAGGCTGCCCAGCGGGCAGATCCAGCCACACCACACACGACCGATGATTACCGTCAGTCCGATCGTGACCAGCGCTAATCCAAATTTTGGGATCCACTGGCGGCTGGCGAGCATGGCACCCATTGCCGAAAGCGGGTCCAGGCGGAAGAAAAGATCTGATAATACCGGGGCAACCCGTTGCTGCACCACGGCGAAGATAAGGAAGATGTAAAAGGCAAAGAAGAGGATTTGGACGGCTTGTCTGACTCGCCGCCAGTCTTTCCAGCTCATTCGAGATTGATCTCCTGGATGTTTATGCTGCTAAGATCCATGGTGCCCAACCCCAGTTCTGCGCTCGCCGGGATGTAACCGATGTCTGCTGCAGTGAGGCCGAACAGCGTGGTAGCGTAAGAGTCAGCCGCCACAATATCCCGGCTGGCGATGACCGTGTCCAATTGCTTGACGTCTGCCAGGTCTCCGCCAGTTGGGCCATGGTTGGTCAGGATGCGTACCGCATCCACCACCGTCAGGGTAGGTCGCACCAGGCTGGTTAAGTCGGCAATGCGCTGGGAGAGGTTGATATGCATTAAATTGCGGTCCAGGATCACGCCCATCAGGTTCTTACCCCCCAACGTCAGTCGGGTGGACCCGTGGTGCTTGGCAATGGGTACGTTGATCAGCAGGTCGGTTTCCAGGATATCGGGGTAGATTTGCACCTTGGTCAGGTCCTTCCCCTGCGGGATATCCACCCGCGTATATTTGGGACGGCTCATGATGTGCATCTCTCCGCCTGCCGCTTCGACTGCCTGTGCAATGCCGGATATCTCATACGCCGATTGGGGCGTGCCGCCGAAGGGATAGTCCATCACCCGTACGCGCCTGGCGCCTGCCTCCAGGCACATGCTGACCAGTGTGCCTACCACGATCGGGTTGGTGGTAGTGGCATATTCAGGGGGATGGTAATCGGTGCATATGTTGGGCTTGATGATCACGTCGAAGCCTGAGCTGACGAAGCTCGCCATTCCACCTAAGGCATCAATGGCAGCCCGCGTGATTGTCGCTGGGTCAGGTCCGTGTGTCACCGCCAGGTAAGCCGGGCTGCTTGTGGAAGTAGGCTCCGGATTGGAGGTGGTCTCCGTAGGGTTGGTTTCTGCTTGGGATGTTTCAGCTGGAGAGTTCTCAGTAGCAATCACCCCCGCAGTGGCGCTGGGCACTAACGTTGGAGTGGCTCCAGTCGCGGTGGTTTCAGTGGGCAGGGAAGAGTTTTGCTTTGGGGTGCAGCCAGCCAGAGCCGCGCCAGCTACCATGGTGGCAGAGAGCTTCAAGAACGTCCGGCGAGAAATCGGGGGTCGGCGTTTCATGCATTATCTCCGTATACGGCAAATGTGGGTAATACCAATAACGATCATGTGCTGGCTGTATTATAAACGCTATTTTTCGTTATAAAGATCAATCAATTCTTTCTTGCATTTCCTCCCCATCTGGTGTATTCTCTCCCCTGCCTATGAAACCCTACCCTGTCCCTGCCCGTGAGATCCGTCGTGAGCTTACCGTGGCAAACTCGCGTTTCATCTCCAGCCTCAGCCCGGCCTTCTCGGTGGAGCAAGCCAAAGCTTTCATCCTACGCATCAAAGCCGAGTTCCCCGATGCTTCCCACAACGTGCCCCTTTATATTATAGGTTACGGTGATTCGGAAATCGCCCACTGTACGGATGCCGGCGAGCCCTCCGGCACGGCTGGTCGACCTGCCCTGGCGGTGCTGCGTGGCAGCGGTCTGGGGGATGTGGCGGTGGTGGTGACGCGCTATTTCGGTGGCACCAGGCTGGGTACCGGTGGATTGGTGCGGGCATACTCGCAGGCAGTACGCCTGGTGGTGGATAGCGTGCCTCGGGCTGAGAAGGTGCTCACCCATACCATCATGCTGGTCTTCCCCTACACTTATTTGGAACGGGTGCGCCAGCTGGTGGCTTCCCAAGCTGGTTTGGTATTGGAGGAGGATTTTGCCGCCGACGTGACCCTAACCGCCCGCATCACGGTCGAGAAACTGCCCGCTTTTCAAGCTTCCTTGAACGACCTTACCAAAGGCAAGGTGCAGGCTGAGGTCATTGAATCCAAGGAAGTCCTGATGCCCCTATCCCTCTAGCCAGGTTATAACATCATCAGCACGCGCTCGTGGGTGGAGAGCTCCTTGTAGATGGCATCTAGCTGGTCCTGGCTATCGGCGTGGATGTGCACCGTCAGCGATAGGAACCTGCCTCCCCTGCTAAGGCGGGTGGTAACTACCTCTTCGGTCGCAATCGTGGCGTGCTTCTTGATTATCGATACCACCAGGCTCTCAAAATTGTCTTGATTTGCCCCCATGACCTTTACGGGGAATACGCATGGAAAATTCATAAGTTGGTCTGCCTGTGATGAAATTCTGGGGTGTAGTGACTCTTAAGGATTCAATGTTCCGTCCCAGCCTGCCAAACGAGCCGAGAGCCACCAAAGTGCTTGACCTTTTAAAAAGCAGTTAAGCGAGTGCGAATGGGCACAATCTATGGCTGGAACGGGGCATGTTCCAGGATGGGTATCACACCAGCTCTGGCACCATGGGCAATTATCCGAAGGATTTGGGAAAAGCGTACCGTCCGGAAGCCAGCTTTCAATATCTGCGAAGTCGTAGAGAATCTTGTTATTAGCCAGGACGTAATCGCGCACCATGTTGTTATTACGATTCAGGACAGCCTGATTAGCGCTGTCAGTATGACCGGTCATATACACAAATCGCACCCCCGGGTATTCAATCTCGAGCATCCTCATTAAATCTAGATAATGCAGGACTTCACCCGCGTCTAACCAAGACATCTCCCCACACCAGGACCACATGAAGGCATTAGCCTGGGGAGCGGAGTTTAACATGTCACGTGCCGTATTGAGGAAAATGCTTGAATTCCAGGCAAAGCCACTGTTGTAACCCATGCGCAGGTAACCTGGAATACCCTGGTCAGGTGGAACGAGCCATTGCTTGAGGAAGTTATAGGCTGGAGGGTTAACATAGGTGCTCAGATAATCGGCACCTGCCCAAAGCTGGGTGCCATGTGATGTGGAGCCATAAGACCAGATGACTTTCTCTTTGGCAGCCTGGATCCATGTGGGAGGAATGAGGGTGACATCCCGGTTGTTATGGTCGATGATGATGGCTTGCGGTAGTAGAGCTTTACTCTGGAATGGCAGGAAAGAAAATAGAGTGCCTTGAGGATTAGTGATATTTTTGTCCGCAAGTTGATTGAATGACAAAGCCATAACCGATGTAATCTTGGCAGACGCCAGTATGATCACAATAAGTCCCAGTATTGCCGTTGTAACAAATAACCAGGGCGGTCTAGTATATGTTTTCATGGCTTCCTCCTTAACATTAACTACGCTTGGGTTGCAATTTCGAGGATCAGCTGTTGCATATGCTCGAAATGTGAACCCTTCCAGTAGATCTGGTGGCAGGAGGGACAGATGCGGAACTCATCATAATACCTCTTGGTGAGCGGCTCCAAACGCTCGATGATATCCTGCTTAGCGACTTGTTGGAGAGGGCTGTTGCAACGCAGACAGCGCTGGAACGGCCTCACCTGCCCGGTCAGCTTGAACCTCCGCAGCACCTCCGCTGCCTGTTGGCGAGGATCAGTCTGGTGGATGCAATAACCGAGCCTGATTGTCTTGCGCATTAAAAGTCTCCGATCGCGCGTTAGCAGCACTCGACCCTCCATGATCGAGACCTCAGAAAGCTCATCATCCTGGTAATCGTTCCGGTACAGGCTGTCAAACCCCAGCATGCGCAGGTAGGTTGCCAGCTGCCCCAGGTGATTATCGAGAATAAAGCACGGCTCATCACCAGGGGTGGAGTTTGCAGGGTAAACCGTCACCTGATCCCCATCCTGAAGTCGGTTGCTGGATTCCATGACTTGCCCATTGACCAGCACCTGCCCGAACTCAGTGTGCGGCACGCCAATCGATTCGATCAGGTGCTTGAGGCTCTGGTGGCTTTCGAAGTCCAGGCTGAACGTCCTGTTTTTACGATAGTGCGGCAGGAAATCGTTCAGCTCACCCATGAAGTTGAATATCGCTCTGTTTAAGCGTGATTTTGGGTTCAAGTCATTCCCGGATAAGCTTCAGGCGTAGTGCTGACCAATCATCATCGATGGAGATCATCGCCACACCCTGCAAGCCAAGGCTGCCTGCATATGCGTTGATTGTATCGCGGTTGATGTCGGTCTTCACTTTGGAGGTACCCTTGTGGTATGTGACCCAGATCATCCCCTTTGGGGCTAACAGGTCCTTCAACTTCGGTAGCTGCGCTTCCAGTTCAGTGCGATTTATAACGAAGACCTGGATCACCTCCACCAAGCAGCTTGAATCGCTTAGGAGGATGGTTCCTTCAGGGAGCTGACCCATCTGGGTTAGGTATCCCGCGGGCGGGTTGACCAGCAGGACCTTATTGCCAGGTTTGATGAATAACTTTTGTGCGATCGATTTATCCGACATACTCGCTCCAGGGTTTTATCGGGCCTTTTTTCTCCTGAAAATGAATGCGGTGATCCAACCTAATGGGAAGGCGAGCAAATGCGCCATGTCAGCCGATAATTTTACTGCTTGTGTTTCACCAGGTCGCGGCGAAATGAACAGGGATACGATCAGAAATAACATAATCGCACCAAAAGCCACCCAGCGCCAGGGTTTGGGTAAAAAGGTGGTTATATAACCGAGACTGCCCGTATACCCGGCCGATGGACCGACATCGCGTGAAAAGAAGAGCTCTCTTGCCTGTATGAAGCCAAGCTGGCGCAGCGGTAATAAGAACATCAGCGATTCGAGCACCAATGTGACCAGGTGTGCGCCCCAAAAAGTGGCTGTGGCCCTCCAGCTGCCGCTTATCCACTCAGCAACCCCGCTGGTAAAACCGACCATCACGAGTGCTAACCAAAAGATGCCACCGCCGCTGGTCACAAGTGCAGATAAGATCAACCGCTCCCAACGGAAAAACCAGAAATCACGCGGTGCAAAACCAAGCCGGCTCAGCCATGTCCGTTGCAGCTCCTGGAAAAAACTGTGCGTCCCCCAGGCTACCAGTAATAGCAAGCCAAGCATAACCAGGGTGAATGGGATACGCCTGAACATCTGCCCGAGCCGGATGAAGCTGGTCTTTAAGTGGTATGTGATGGATCGATCACTCATTTGGGATGCTTCAAAGAACCCCCCAGTAGAACCGTCCCAGAATCCGCCCTCATCATGGCAATGGTGACCGCTGGCAGGCTGGTAGCGCTTGGATAAACCAGGTAGCGTGGCGACCAGGTCGGGTCAAACTTGGCTTTGAACTCGTGCAGCCCTTTGAAATTGTAGAACTGGTGCACGTGTTCGTATACATAGTGTAAAGCACGCTCAATGGTCGGATCGGTTGGATTTTCACCAATCCCTGCTAAACCACTCAAGCCCAGGTTGAAGGTGGCATAGCCCAGCCCTTTTGCCCATTCGAAGAGAGATACGAAGAGGAAATCCATCTGCCCCCTTTCAGCTTGAGGACGGTGACGCATTAAGTCGATGCTGGACTCGCTGGCCTGGTACTCGGGTAGGATATTGGCAAAGGCATCGATATAGCCAGATGGATTGTGGATCACTATGATCGAAGTGCTGTTCAAGTAATCGTCATTGAACCATCCCAGTGAAAATCGCTTCTCAGTCCCTTTCACCGAGGTCAGCCATTCATCGCTGATCTGGCGCAGCTCAGCCAAGAGGCTGGCTGGGTGCGGTGGTTGGAGCACTTCCGCCTGGTAGCCCAGCTTTCTCATCTTATTTACCCCTGTGCGGATGTTTTTCTTGTCGCCCCCAGCAATATTAAAAGTGGAGAGATTGACAATCGCCTCGCTGCCAATGCAAAGGGAATGATAACCAAGATCCTGATAGGCCTTCATGTAATCTGGCAGCACCTGATAAAAAGAAGGTTCCCAATCGTTACGGTCACAAAAGGCAGCAAAGCTGGTGATGCAATTGGCGATATCATCCGAGGGACCGATCGGGTCACCAAGCGTGAGGGCGATGCGACCCTCAACGACATATCCGATAACTGACCCTCCCGGGCTAAAGTAATACAACTTGTCAGTAAAGAGAAGCATCCGGGCCAGCGAGCTGCAGCCATACGCCTCAACGATTTCCTTAGCCTTCAGCCTCTCATCAGGTGTGGAACCATGGCGTACCAGGACTGGCCTGATCAGCATAATCAGGGCATAACCAATGGTGACGGCACTGACGACGTAGATCGAACCAACGAAATAGCGGGCAAAACGGGTGGCTGGCACCAAGCCGGGGTTGTAAAACTGGGTGAACATCACCACGGTCTGGCGCAACGCTCCCCAAATGCTGAAACTGATGGGTTGACCATTAACGAAGAAATGGCGATCAAGCAGGTAAAAACCAAGCACACCATAGATCAAGGTGAAAATCAATGCCACCAAAAGGGTCATCAATCCCTGGCGTGTGGAGGGTGGGTCGGAGCGGGCATGGAAATGCGACTGCAGGTAGATCAGCCAGATTGCCAGTGCCGCACCGAGGATTGCCTCTTCATAATCCAGCCCCTTGAATAAGTGGACGGGCACAGAGATGATCAGAATAGCGACTGTCAGAGCCCAGGCGAGGCGTTTGCGTCTCCACAGACCATTCGCAAGTAAAAGCAAGGCGAATCCTGCCAATACCGAGGTCAGGTGCCCACCGACATCGACACCGAAAGGAGAATACTGTTCCAAAATCTTAATTCGGTTATGCATGGAAGGCGTCAGGCCTGAGAACACATCAATGATGCCCATCACTGCGGTCAGCAGGGCAACCAGACCCACGCCCCAGGCTTCGGTCTGGGCAGATGCCTTCGCCCCAAAGGACCTCAAACGACGCAGCACGACGAAGCCAATCCCCAGCGGTAACCAGAAGGTTAAGCCGCGAAAAGCCAAAGAGATAACCGTCGCACGTTCGATCGGGACTCCCAGGGAGGTAAACACCAGGGTCATCATGCCCTCGACCACCCCGATTCCCTGGGGCGCAATGGAGACGACCCAAAACAGGATTCCCATGGAATAGCCTGCCACGAGCACACCGAAATGTACCTTCTGATGGAATGCCAGGAACAGGACAAACAGGCTGGTGAGGTCCACCAGATGGGCGGCAAACGCGATACCAACGGTTCTTAAAAGCATACCTGGTTGAGCAGTGATTGCCATGGCGGCTTCAGTGAACTCAGCCGTATTTTTTTCGACCCACGCATCATCTAGAAAATCTGGGCGTTTGATCATTCTAGCGATGCGGTTGGCTAGCCGTTGTACCCGGGCGAGGAGACTCTGCAGCCATTGTTGTCGCCATAATCCGAGCAGCAGCAATGCTGTCAACCCGCCAATGATCACCAACAGGAACACGGCAGCAATGCTCTCATAGAATTTCAGGTCGTGGTTGGCGAACAGGTATATCATCCCAACCAGCAATACAACCAGGAATGCGCTGAAGTCAGCTACCAGCACGAGCAAGGTGCCGACCGCAGCTCTGGCAGCCGACTGACCACGCTTGGCAGCATCATCCGCAAACAACGCCGCGCTGCTGGCTCCTCCACTTGGGGCAGCCACATTCATAAAAATGGAGGCAAAAGTAACTGGTAGTAGCTCACTGAGGCGGCTCTTCACTCCCACCGTCAGGAATGCGGATTGATACAACGCAGTATATATGATGTAATATACAACCTGGGATAAAGCTGCAACTGCCACCCATTGCCACTGTCCAGCGAGCAAAGTGTCTGCCAACTTCTTGATTTCACTGAGCCGGCTGATGACCACCCAGACGAAGAGGACGACCAGAATCCAGAATATCCAGCGTCGTTTCATCACCATGATTATATCGCAGCGAGTAAAATATTAGGTATGGATGACCTCAGGTATGGTTGAACCACGAAATAATGATCATTCATCCCCAGAGTTGCGACGCGGCATCGATTACATTGGTGTAGGTGTCGGTGCATTGATCGTTGATGATCAAGGTCGGCTGTTTCTCTCACGCCGGGGGATCAAGGCGAAGAATGAGCGCGGGTTATGGGAATTCCCTGGCGGGTCGGTTGAGTTTGGCGAGAAGCTGGCTGAGGCTTTACGGCGCGAGATGCGTGAAGAGTATGGTTTTGAGATCCAGGTAGGTGAGTTGTTAGATGTAGTCGACCATATCCTACCGGAAGAGGGGCAGCATTGGGTTTCACCGACATTTATTTGCACGATTACATCCGGGGAACCGCGCATCTTGGAGCCAACGAAGTGTGCAGAGATTGGCTGGTTCGCTCCAAACCAGATGCCTGAGGAGCTCACCGTGATCACCCGCATCAATTGGGAACACTATCGGCGAAGGATCATGCCCGAAGGCTGATCCCAGCGAGCCTGGGTTTGGATTGAGGTTTACCTAGCGTTTACGATCTATGAGCGAGCGCTGAGTAAGCCCCGGGAATTCAGGAGCTCCCATTGAGCGCATGCGTTGCTCCTCCGTGATTTGGCTGAGGTGCGGTCCTTCGGTCCACTCACCACCATTCAGATCAATGGTAGCGATTTGGATGGCTTCTTTTGGGCTGTTTGCCCAAATGCTCTTGGCATATGGCTCGATGGAATTTATTGGATAGACACCCGTTTTGCGCTTCTTCTTCACACCCTGCTTATTGGCAAACGACCCTTCGACATAATAATGTGGCATAGGTCTCTCTTATTATTATTCGCCAAACAGCTGTGGTGGAGCTTGGATGGCTACTACTTCACCTCGGGCGCACACTTGCCCTTGGGTGGATAACCAGGCATCCATAACCACCTTGCGCCCTTTGATCTCTTTAACCCTGGCGCGCACTTCCAGCGGCACGCCCAGGGGGGTGGGCTTGAGATAATCCACTTTGAGTGAAGCGGTGACAAAACGAAACGCTGGTAGGGTATCCATGCTGCGCCCTTCGGTTTTGTATGTGGCGGCTGCGGCTGTACCGGTGCAGTGACAGTCGATCAGTGAGGCGATTAGCCCACCATAGACGTAGCCCGGGATGGCGATGTGGTAAGGGCGAGGCTGGTAGACACAAACGGTCTCG
>Ga0153915_10007678_pt1 | contig 10198 bp, 10 predicted proteins | sample Opewatmetagenome_2_FD_107003 | JGI IMG/M metagenome (GOLD analysis project Ga0153915, IMG submission 107003) | Freshwater wetland microbial communities from Ohio, USA - Open water 3 Core 3 Depth 3 metaG | ecosystem: Environmental > Aquatic > Freshwater > Wetlands | place: USA: Ohio, Lake Erie... | reverse complement strand
TCGGCAGCTGGACCTGACACCCACCTTTCCCGCGGCTGATACAACCCCCAACCAACGACAGTGGAGCCTGGGATCCTGCCAACAGCCGTTCCAGGCGAGGTGACCTCCGTCACCTCAAGACCGCCGATCCGCCGCCGTGCCCTGCTTCGCGCCATCCCAGCCCTTGACTTTTCTGCAATCGAGACCCAGATTAGATTCCGTCCCCCTGAAGCATCCGGCTGACCCCCCGCAGCTTGGCAGTGTGGAGTGTCGGACGAAATGCACGCTGGAACGGCGACCGCGATGCGGGCTACACGCCGGGCCTGCAAGGCAGGCGAGGGACACGGCTGTGTACGAGGAGGCAGTCGGTTTCGCAGGTGTGGGGCAAGGTCCCCTCCGACCCCTGCCCACCGAATCGGGGAACAAGACCCCTTTCAACAAATCGAGCAGGACCCAAAAGGAGGGTTTCATGTCGAAGCGTGGCTTCCTGGTTCTTTTCGTTGTGGCAGCGGCATTCCTTATCCTTTCTGTTGCGGTGCCGACGGACACAGCCCTTGCCGGCGAGCAGCCGATGAAGGGAGACCGTTACTTGGTCATCATGCCGCACACCGCCGAGCAGTGCTTGAAGGCTCTGGATGACATGGAGGCGGCGTCATCCCAGCTCCTGGCAAAGACCGACTGGGGCTGCATGGCCGGTGACCACACCGGGTACCTCGTCGTCCATGCGGCCAGCGAGCAGGCTGCCCTGGGCATGATCCCGGCCAGCGAGCGGGCGCAGGCAAAGGCCATCAAGCTCAACAAGTTCACACCCGAGCAGATCAAGTCGTTCCATCAGAAGATGTAGGCTTTCGACGAGAAACACAAGATCTCAGAGCGCCCCGCTTCGGCGGGGCGCCCTTTTCTCCCGGCAGCTCGGTGACGACGTGGGCACCGCCGAGGCCCCGGCGGTGTCGCCGCACAGTCCTCTCTTCCGTTCCCCCGCGCGCGCATGGCCGCTCGCCGCCGTGGTACGATCGGCGCACTTCAACGGAACACTAGCTTGCACGAGCTGAAAGGAGGAGGGAATGGTCAAGAAGATTCTGCTTGGGGGTATCGCGGTGTTCGTGGCGTGGGAGATCCTGGATTTCGTCATCCACGGGCTGATCCTGGGGTCCACCTACGCCACTCTGGCGAACATGTTCAGGGCACAAGCGGATATGAAGATGGGCCTGATGGTGGTGGTGACGCTCATCGGTGCGCTCGCTTTCGCCGCCGTGTACACCTGGTTCGTGAACCCGAAGAGCCTGGCCACGGGCGTGAAGTTCGGCCTCGTGTGGGGATTCGGTGGCGGGGTGATGATGGGCTACGGCACCTATGCTTCCATGCCCGTCCCGTACATCTTGGCCCTGGCCTGGTTCCTCGGCACCTGGGTCGAGTTCACCGTTGCGGGGCTGCTCGCCGGTCTGATCATCACGCCAGCGCAGACGTAGCCGCGTGCCGGACTCAACGGCCGGGCGATAGCGACCCAAAGCACCCTCACCCCACCCTCTCCCGCAAGCGGGTGAAGGGGCTGCGGTAGAATGCGAGGGGGCAAAGGTGGGGGGCATGGGGGCCAAGTACACGCCGCGGAATAAAATCCGCTTCGTCACTGCGGCCGCCCTCTTCGACGGCCACGATGCCGCCATCAACATCATCCGGCGCCTCCTTCAAGCCCACGGCGCCGAGGTGATCCACCTCGGGCACAACCGCTCGGTCAAGGAGATCGTGGACGCAGCGATCCAGGAGGACGCTCAGGGGATCGCGGTGTCGTCGTACCAGGGCGGGCACATGGAGTTCTTCACCTACATGGTGGACCTGCTTCGAAAACGCGGTGCGGGCCATATCCGGGTGTTCGGCGGCGGCGGCGGCGTGATCGTCCCCCAGGAGAGCAAGGCGCTCCATGAGGCCGGGGTGGCCAGGATTTTCTCCCCGGACGACGGGCGCGCGCTCGGGCTCGACGGCATGATCGACGTGATGCTGCAGGCCTGCGACTTCGATCCCACCACCCTCCCCGACGGCCAGCCCACGGATCTGGCGCCCGGACATTGGAACGCCGTCGCCCGCCTGATCAGCAAGGCAGAGGCCGGCACCCTCGCCTCGTCGTCACTCCGGACCCCGGGCCCCAAACCCAAAACCCCTGTCGTCGGGGTGACCGGTACCGGAGGGTCCGGCAAGTCCTCTCTCACCGACGAGCTCGTTCGGCGGTTCCTCGCCGACTTCCCCGACCTGGGCATCGCGGTGCTGGCGGTGGACCCGACCAAGCGGCGCACCGGCGGCGCTCTGCTGGGCGATCGAATCCGCATGAACTCGCTCGGTCCGGAGCGCGTCTACATGCGCTCGCTCGCCACCCGGCAGGCCCACCGCACCTTGTCGGCTCACATGAAGACGGCGATCGACATCTGCGGCGCCGCCGGTTTCGACCTGGTGATCGTGGAGTCGGCCGGCGCGGGCCAGGCGGACAGCGAGATCGCCGACCTCGCCGATGTCTCGCTTTACGTGATGACGCCCGAGTACGGCGCGGCAATGCAGCTCGAGAAGATAGACATGCTCGACTTCGCGGACATGGTGGCGATCAACAAGTTCGATCGCCCTGGGGCGCTGGACGCGCTGCGCGACGTGCGCAAGCAACTGCGCCGCTGCCGTAACGACTTCTCGACCGCCGACGACGCGCTCCCGGTCTTCCCCACCTGCGCCCACCAGTTTCACGACACCGGCGTCAACGCGCTCTTCCTCGCGTTGGTGGGGAGGCTGCAGGAGCACTGCTGCAAAGGTTGGGAGCCCGCTTCGAGCCACGCCCGCCCCGCGGGCGCTCCCGAGCGCCACCCACTAATCCCGGCCGAGCGCGTGGGCTACCTACGAGAGATCGCACGTATCTGCGGCGACGCGCGGGCGCGAGCCGAGGAGCAGGCCTTGGTGGCGCGCAAGCTCTACCAGCTCACCGGCGCGCGCGCGATCCTCTCCGCCCCGAACGGAGGCGCCGACTACGCCGATCTCTGGACATTGTTCGAGGACATCACCAACGGGGAGCTCCCGGCCGACCCGGCGTTCGCCGTGCTCGATGCCGAGATCGGTCGTCTCGCCCAGGCGCTCTCCGGCGACTCCCGCGAGCTGCTGGCCACCTGGCCCGAGCTGAGGCGCGAGTATGCCGGCGACACCTTCAGCTACACGGTGCGCGGCAAGGAGATCACGGTCCCGCTCACCTCGTTGTCGCTGGCGGGCACCCACGTGCCCAAGGTGGCGCTGCCCGACCTCGAGGACTGGGGCGACATCCTGCTCTTCCTTGCACTGGAAAACGTGCCCGGCGTCTACCCGTACACCGCAGGGGTGTTCCCGTTCAAGCGCATCGAGGAGCTCCCTACCCGCATGTTCGCCGGCGAAGGCGGCCCGGAGCGCACCAACCAGCGCTTCCACCTCATCGCCGAGGGGCAGCCGTTCGCGCGCCTCTCGACCGCGTTCGACTCGGTGACGCTCTATGGCGAGGATCCCGCCGAGCGCCCCGACATCTACGGCAAGGTCGGTGAATCGGGGGTCTCGATCTGCACCGTCGAGGACATTGAGCGCCTCTACGCCGGGTTCGACCTGTGTGCACCCAACACCTCGGTCTCGATGACCATCAACGGCCCGGCCCCGATGATCCTCGCGATGTTCTTCAACGCGGCCGGACGCCAAGAAGCCAAGCGGCGGCTGATCGCCGATGGACGCCTGACCGGAAAGCCGGAGGAAGCGCTGCGACCGGTCGTGTACGGGAACCCGTGGCATGAGATCGCCGAGATGCTGAAGCCGGGCGAGTGGGACGACGCTCTGGCCTGTGCCCTGCGCCAGGTCCGCGGCACCGTCCAGGCGGACATCCTCAAGGAGGACCAGGCCCAGAACACCTGCATCTTCTCGACCGAGTTCGCGCTCCGCATGATGGGCGACATCCAGCAGTGGTTCTCCGACCACGACGTGCGCAACTTCTACTCGGTTTCGATTTCCGGCTACCACATCGCGGAGGCCGGGGCGAACCCGATCTCGCAACTCGCGTTCACGCTGGCCAACGGCTTCACCTACGTGGAGTACTACCTGGCGCGTGGCATGGCGGTGGACGAGTTCGCGCCCAACCTCTCGTTCTTCTTTTCCAACGGGATGGACCCCGAGTACACCGTGATCGGCCGGGTGGCGCGCCGGATTTGGGCGACCGCCATGCGCGAGCGCTATGGCGCCAACGCGCGCTCTCAGAAGCTGAAGTACCACATCCAGACCTCGGGCCGCTCGCTGCACGCACAGGAAATCGCCTTCAACGACATCCGCACCACCCTGCAGGCGCTGCTGGCCCTCGCCGACAATTGCAACTCGCTTCACACGAACGCGTACGACGAGGCGATCACTACCCCCACCGAGGAGTCGGTGCGGCGCGCCCTCGCCGTGCAGCTCATCAACAGCAAAGAGTTCGGGCTCCTCGCGAACGAAAACGCCTTCCAGGGCTCGGCGTTCCTCGAGTGGCTCACCGACCATGTGGAGCGTCGAGTGCTGGAGGAGTTCGAGCACCTCTCCGAGCGGGGCGGGGTGCTGGGGGCCATGGAGACCGGGTACCAGCGCTCGAAGATCCAGGAAGAGTCTCTCCACTACGAGCGCCTCAAGCACTCTGGCGAGTACCCGATCGTGGGCGTCAACACCTTCGTCGACACCCACCGCGGTGAAAACGTTCTCGAGGCCGCCGCGCTCACCCGCTCCTCCAAGGAGGAGAAGGACGCTCGCCTCGCGCATGTGCGCGACTTTCAGTCCCGCCACGCCGGGTCGCACCTGGAAGGTGCTCCCACGGGTGAGTCGGTTGGAGCGGAGAAACGATCAGTGGGAGCGGCTTCCAGCCGCGACCTGAGGGTGCCCGAGCCCACCTTCGACGCCCTGGCCCCCTGGCACCGGCCGAGTGCCTACGCCCTCGCCCGGCTGCAGAGCGTTGCCCGTTCCGGAGCGAACCTCTTTGCGGAGCTGCTGCAAACCGTCTGCTCCTGCTCCCTCGGCCAGATTACCCACGCCCTCTACGAGGTCGGCGGGCAGTACCGACGGAACATGTAGCGGCCGGGGCCGCCTCTCCTGTTTGCCTTGCCCGCACGGTCGAACCGACGGCAGCGGGGTCCGAGGCTACCGCAGCAGGTCGTGAATTGCGGCCAGGTGGTGGTCGTCATGCTCGGCTGCGAAGTAACACATGTCCACGAGGCGCATTGGGCGGTCAAGGCGTGGGTGGTGCGCGCTGCGGGCTGCCGTCTCGAGATCGAGAACGTCGAGTGCTCTCACGAAGGCGCCGCGTGCGGCGCGGAAGTTCTCAAGGATCTCCCCGAGTGGGCGCTCGTTGTAGTCACTCCCCTTGGTCGCCCGGTTCTCCATGTCGGCTGCCGTGAGGCTCCCCTCCCCGCGCAGATACTCCTCGAGGCGTCGATGCCAGAGGGCCTCCACGCTCAGAAGGTGCCCGACATGCTCCTGAGCGGACCACTTCTCGCCGGGGCGCCGGGTGAGGCGCTCCGGCGGGGCGTGGCGCACGGCCTCCTCGAGGCGGGCGGGGGCCCCGCGCAGGCGCTCCACGATGGCGCGAAACATCCCCACCGGGAAGTCGAAGCTCCAGCGGTACTCGAGCCACGGCAGGACATCCGACACGGGCGGTACCTCCGGTCGTGGTACGCACCTTCCCCCAAAAGGGTTGCCTGGCGTTGACACGCCGTCTCATTGGTCGCAGAATCGCCCACCTGGAGGGCCTGCCATGAAACGGGCAATCGTTGTCCTCATCGCTGCCTTTTCCCTGTGGCTCGGCACAGCAAGCGCGCAGGAGCACGAGTCACACGGCTCGAAGGTTGTCAGTACGCCCCAGTGGGAGAGCATCAAGTCGCTCGTCGGGGAGTGGGACGGCTACACGATGGAAGGCGAGAAGAAATACGAGGGGCACGTCTCGATCCGCATGACCGGCGACGGTTCCGCGGTGATGCACTGGATGGACGCCGGGACACCGCACGAGATGATCACGATGTTCCACATGGACAAAGGGGACCTGATGGCGACCCACTACTGCGCCGCCCACAACCAGCCCAGATTCAAGGGGGTGGCCTCGGCCGACCCCAAGAAGGTTGTATTCGAGTTCAAGGACGGGACGAACATCCGCCCCGGCGACGGCTACATGCGCAGCCTGGCCATCAACCTTGTGGATGCCGACCACCACAATGAGGATTGGGGGTACGACGCAAACGACAAGGTCGAGACAAGTACCTTCTACATGACTCGGACAAAGGCGACCCCGAAGCTCTAGCGATCAGGTCGTGGCGGCTACAACGCGCCCGTTGAGCCGGAAACGTGGTGAGCGTGCTTCGGCTATGGGAGAACGGCGGCGCCGCCATCCCGTACAAGGCTCTTGAGGCTCCCCGGGAGGATTGCGCAATGCTCGACCATCTCTCGAAACTCGCCCCCCTGATGGCCGGTGTGGTGGCCATCGCGACAGTTCTGGGGAGCACGAACGGCACGGCGGCGAAAGCCGCAAAGGGCGCCGCCACCGGCCGTGTCCCCTCCGCTGACGGGGTCGAGATTGCGTACACTGTCCGCGGCGCCGGGAGCGTCGCTCTCGTCTTCATCCACGGCGGGCTCGCGGACCGCACGTTTTGGGCGCCCCAGCTCGACGGCCTCGCGGACCGGTTCCGCGTCGTGGCGCTGGATCTCGCAGGGCACGGCGAGTCGGGCCGCGGGCGAAAGGCGTACACGATCGGCAGATGGGCGGAGGACGTGCGCGCGGTGGTCGAGATCCTCCACCTCGAACGTGTCGTGCTGATCGGCAACTCTCTCGGCGGGCCTGTCGCGCTCGAGGCGGCGCATCTCCTCCCTGGGCGCGTGCTCGGCGTCGTCGGTGTGGATACGCTGCATGACCTGACGCACACCATGGACGCCGCCGCCGCGCACGCGCAGGCCGAGGCGTTCCGGACCGACTTTACGGGGACGTGCCGCGCGATGGTCAACTCGCTCTTCCACCCCGGCAAGGAACCCGAGCTGCGGGCCTGGGCCGAGCGGCGCATGTGCGCCACGCCGCCCGAGGTCGCGGTCTCGATGATGGAAGGGTTCGGCGGCTACGACACCGCCGGCGCGGCGCGCGCGGCGGGCGTTCCGATCCGGGCGATCAACGGTGACCTGTGGCCCACGAAAACCGAGGTCAACCGCACCGTGGTGAAGGACTTCGACGTCACGGTCATAAAAGACTCCGGCCACTACCCGATGCTCGAGCACCCCGCAGAGTTCAACCGGATCCTGGCGGATACCGTTCGCGCCCTCGAGCGCGAAGCTGCGCGGAGGGGTGGTACCGGTAACTGACCGGCGCGCTTGGCCGCACCAGGGCTGCCTCGGACGCCTTGCCTCACCCGCTTTTGGTCGGGCCCGGACCCGCCGAAGGGTGTCGGGCGGTCTATCCGGACTTCTCCCGAATGAGGACGCCGAACGCCCGTCTCAGCGCTGGAAGCGCGTCCCGGTCGCGCGTTCTCTGGGAATCTGCTCCTTGCGCAAGTGGTTGGACGCATTGTCAACAAGTGCGAAAGGGGCTGTTTCCTCTGAGCCGATGGTGGAACGGGGGATCACACAAAGGAGGGGAACCATGGCAACCTATGTGAGTCTGGTGCACTTCACCGATCAGGGAATCCGCAACATCAAGGAAACCACAAAGCGGGCGAAGATGTTCGTCGAACTGGCGCAGAAAGCTGGCGTCAAGGTCCGCGATCTCTACTGGACCCAGGGAAGGTTTGATCTGATCACCATCACCGAGACCCCTGACGAGGGGGCAGCAACGGCTCTGCTCCTCAGCGTGGGCGCGTTGGGCAACATCCGTACCGAAACGATGAGGGCACACACCGCCGAGGAGATGGACAAGATCCTCGCGCGAATGCCGTAGGCCCGGCGAGGCTGGCCAAGCCGGGTAGTCTCTCAGCGGGCGGGTAGCGAGAGTCTTCGGATCACGGCGCGCGGGTCGTGGTCGAAGGTCTCCTTGCATTCCGCGGAGCAGAAGTGCAGCTCGTACCCTGCGTATCGCGAGGCGTGCTCGGTGGTTCCTTTCATCACTAGCTTGCACACGGCGCACTTCGAGACCACCCGATCGGTGGTACCGTCCGCGCCGTCGGCGGCCTCGAGTCGGGCCGTCTCCTCCTGCGCGAGGCGGTCGCCGGCCCGCTCGCCCGCTCCCCGGCCGCAAGCAACGAGGATCACAGCCCCGATCAGCGCGCATGTCACGGCAACGCGCACTCGCGGATCATACCCCGTCCACGAGGCGACGCTCACCAGCCCGTTTGCGTGCGAGCAGGGTGCGGCGGGTGGTTCCCGGGGACCAGGGCAAACCTCCATCGCGCCGCCGCGTACAACACGCCAGAGCCGAGGCGTCCGACCCCCTGCCCACCGGCGCTTCGAAACCCTGGAGGCACACGTGAGACGACTGGTTCCGGGTCTGTTCCTCGTTCTGTTCCTGGCTTGCTCGTTGCTCGCTGGAGCCGCAGAAACCGCGGCCGGAAGCGACACCGCAGCCATCGAGAAGGCGATCCACGCTTCGATCGGCTGGGCCCTCACTAAGGACAGGGCGCTCCTCGAGAGCGTCCTCTCCCACGACCCCAATTTCTTCATCTTCCACCCGGACTCGAAGACCACGGTGGTCGGCTGGGAGCCGATGGCCAAGCTCTTCGGGTTCTGGATGGATCCCCGATTCAAGGCCACCAGGTACGAGGTCAGGGACCTGCGCATCAACCTCTCGCGCTCGGGCGACGTGTCCTGGTTCTCGGCGATCCTCGACGACTGCGGGGAGTGGGACGGCAAAACCTCATGCTGGAACGACACGCGCTGGACCGGCGTGCTCGAGAAACGCGACGGCGGGTGGGTCATCGTCCAGATGCACTTCTCTTTCGCCAAGGATCCCCCACCGGCCAAGGGGAGCAAAGCGGGGGAAAAGACCAGCTAGCGCCCTCGCCGACTCCCGCGAGCGCAAGTGCTTCGCCCAGGTAAAAGCATCCAGCCCCGGCCGCACGTTCGGCGACACCCCACGCCCGCAGTCAAGGCTCAGAGCCGGGCGTCGCCCAGGCGCGGGTGCCGGCGTTGAATACCCTGGACGCTACGGCGGTATCCTTGGAGGGCGCACGGGTGAACCGAGCAGGTTCGAGGTGACGGCTTCAAGATAAAGGAGAAAGTCATGAGGCTTCGACTCCCGCTGATGTGCGTGTTGTGCATCGCCATCCTGGCGCTCGCGACTCCCCTCTTTGCCGCCACGCTTGATGACGGCAAGCTCCAGGTTTCCTGGTTCACTGACGACGCCGTCTTCCGGGAGGCCGACGAGATCGACTACCTCTGGGTGAGCGAGGGGTTCGAGCTCAACGGCAAGGCGCTCGCCTTCAAGCCGTGGCCCGCGCCGGAGTTCCTCGGACCGAAGGCGTCCGAGCGGGACGAGAAGGACCACCGGCTCGCCAAGATGATGAGCAGCACAATGCATGAGGCCTTCGCCAGCGCCTTCGCCAAGGCGTACGGTGATCACATCAAGACCTCGTTCGAGAGTGGCGACATCCTCGTCGAGGGCCGCATCGTCGACAGCAGCACCGGCAGCACCGCGGCCAAGGTGCTGGTGGGGTTCGGCGCCGGCGCGGGCAACACGACCATTGACGTGCGCTTCGTGGACGCGGCGAGCGGCAAGACCCTGGCCGGGTTCCACCACCGGGTGGTGAGTGGTACAAACTGGTCCACCACCGAAGGGAAGTTCTTCAACTGGGTCGAGGAAACCGCCGAGGAGTTTGCCAAGAAAGGCTTTCAAAAGCTCTACGCCAAGGCCAAGAAGGTGAAGGACTAGCGCCGGCCCACGGCCAGCCGCTGAACCGCGTCGGGACCCGGCGGTCACCGCTGTTCCCGCTCGGCATAGGTGAACGGCGTTCCAGTCTACACTTCGCCCATGCCGAAGCAGGACGAGCCCAACAAGGTCATCTACTCGATGGTGGGCGTGGGGAAGGTTCACGGCACCAAGCAGGTCCTCAAGGACATCTACCTGGGCTACTTCTACGGCGCCAAGATCGGCGTCATCGGCCTGAACGGGTCGGGCAAGAGCACGCTCCTGCGCATCATGGCCGGCCTCGAGAAGGAGTTCATAGGCCAGGTCGCCTGTGCACCGGGGTACACGGTCGGGTTCCTCGAGCAGGAGCCCAAACTCGATACCTCCAAGACCGTTCTCGAGGTGGTC
>Ga0153915_10007677_pt1 | contig 10199 bp, 8 predicted proteins | sample Opewatmetagenome_2_FD_107003 | JGI IMG/M metagenome (GOLD analysis project Ga0153915, IMG submission 107003) | Freshwater wetland microbial communities from Ohio, USA - Open water 3 Core 3 Depth 3 metaG | ecosystem: Environmental > Aquatic > Freshwater > Wetlands | place: USA: Ohio, Lake Erie... | reverse complement strand
CTCGCTTGTGCAAGCGATCTCCTGCCTCCCGTTCTCGGTAAACACAGAGACGGTCCCATTGGAGTAATCCCCGATACCCTCCGAGGTCAGGACGAGTGCTTTCCCCCGGAGGGGGCTGCCAAAATAGGCGTAGAAGGTGTGGCAGTCTTCATGGGTGACAAACCGGACCCTCTCCTCGGGTATCCCCAGCTTCTGGCTCACGACTCCCTGCCGGATACGGGCCATCTCTGCCATCTCCTCCGGATCCATGTAGCCCGAGAGGAGATGGTCCATGGGGTAGGTGGTATCATACACGAAATCAGGCCTCTCTTTGAAGAGGTCATAGTATCGGACCTGCTTACCCTCAAACAGCTTCGGCCGCCAGTAGTCACGCTGTTCCTTCACCCAGTCGGCCACGGAAAAGTTGGCATTTCGCTTGATCTTGGTCAGAACAGGGTTCCAGTTCCGGGATGCCAGGGCGACCACATCTATCTGGTCTGGCCTGATGGAGGCCCGCTCCAGGCATGCGCGTATGGCATTCACCGGGTACCCATAGTCCCCTTTGAGCCCTGTGAATCGTTCCTCATGGGCGGCACTTACAACGACTCCATTGATCATGAGGGCTGCAGAGGCATCGTGGGCTTCCTGAATCCCGAGAATGATCGTCACCCGTGCGACCTCCCTTCACCCGGCCCGGGGCTGATCCTCATACTGCAGCTCCAGGAAGATCTTTGCATTGAGGAAGTAGAAGAGGAACAGGCTCTCATGGTTCTCCAGGTAGGGTTTGTCGAGTAACCGCTCAATCATTTCTCTCCGGACATGTTGAAAGATGGGGCTCGGACCGAGCACCTCCTCCCGAACCCTGGGATCCTTCACGTCAAGGAATGAGAAGATGGGGGCATTGAACCCAACCTTCCGGCGTTCATCGAGCACCCTGTCGGGTACGATCCCCCTCATCGCATCGCGAAGGATCGCCTTCGCCATTCCATCACTGATGAGATACCGTGTCGGAATCCGGTTGCAGAATTCATAGAGGTCCCGGTCGAGGAGTGGAGACCGGTTCTCGATGGAGAAGTACATCGAGTTAAGATCATCCTCGTGGAGGATGACCCGCACCGCCTCGTAGAATAACTCGTTCATCATCCGGTTCCGGAGGAGGCTATCGGTGAAGTGCTCCTCTCTCCACCCCTCCTTCCATCCGACCTTGAGATACCCCTCGAACTCGGCCGAGTTCAGGTAGAGGTGGTCCCTGAATCCCGGATCTCTCATGAACCGCTCAGGATCCTGGAGGTAGGGGTTCCGGACGACGGGCCTGACATACCGGTTCCAGGCCTCGAGGGACCTCGCGAGGAGTTCAGGGTCATCCCTCACCTCGTAGAGGTACATCAGGTGATGGTCATAATACCCCGCGAAGATCTCGTCACCCGCCGTGCCGCTGACCGCCACCCGGTAACCCTCCCTCCCGATCTGCTGCATAAGGAGCCAGTGGGCATAGTAGCTGATGGTATAGACCGGCGCGTCGTGGTAACGGACAAGTTCCCGCAGCCGATTCAGGAAATCCTCGGTCGTTACCGGAACAGCTGTGTGCCGTATCCCCATTTCAGCGACGCTCTGCTCGACGATCTCCCGCTCATCATAACGTTCGTCGGTGTTGTAGATGGTGAAGCCATGGACATCGTATCCAAAGATGCGTTTTGCAATGGCTATGAGCGAGTTGGAGTCGACACCCCCGCTCATGCAGAAGGCCAGGGGAACATCGGACCTGAGCCTGAGCTCTACGGTGCGTATCAACCGTTCCCTAACGCCGGCGACCGCCTCTTCATAGCTCATCCCCTCATCCGGAGCATAGTGGGGTCTCCAGTAGGTTTCCTCCTTCCAGCCCTCCGGCCTGAGGGTAAGAAGCGTGGCCGGCGGTAATTCCCGGAGATTCTTGAAGAAGGTATCTCCGCTCTTGTAGAGCGAACGATACCCGTAGACCATGTACCGGTAGAGGTGCTCGAAGTTCACCTCAAGGCTCCTCCCGAGCATCGCCCTGATAAACTTCACCTCGGATCCAAAGTAGAGCCCCGTCTCATCCCTGAAGAGATACATGGGCTTCTCCCCGAAGCGGTCACGGCAGAGTCCCAGCGAACCATCGGCCTCGTCGTAGACCGCAAACGCCCACATTCCCTCGCACCGGTCAAGCGCTTTCCATCCGTCCCGGTCCAGTGCACGGACCATCACCTCCGTATCAGACGTAGTGGTAAAAGAACATCCCCGGGCTTCCAGTTCCTCGCGCAACTCCACGTAGTTATAGAGTTCCCCATTCAGAGCAACCCATTTTGTTCCCGCGTTGAAGGGCTGATTGGCCCGGGGGTCGAGGTCGATGATGCTCAGTCGGCTGTGGAGGAGGTAGATGTTCTTCCCTGCACCGTTCCTCCAGTGGCGGAAGGCCGAGTTGTCCGGGCCACGACGGTGCATAAGGCCAAGGCAGTCCCTGATGGATTCGGCGCTTATCTCCCTTGAACCGATATAACCTGCTATTCCGCACATGGGTGACCTGAAATCGTATGAAGATCTTCGGGGTTGGAAAATGAAGGCAGAGGCAGATCCTTCTCCCTAGATTATTTCGAAGCTTACGTCATAAAGATGGTGTTCATTCCTGAAGTCTTCGATGTGATCCTCTTTGCCATGCCCCGAAGGCTATGCCAGCCCCCAGACAGGGATCTTTAGGGAAGGCCCCGGTTTACAGGACATCTTTCTCTGTCAGTTTGTCCCCGAACCGGACGGGATGCCTGAGCTTCTTCCCGATCAACCGGAACTCTTCCCCCGGATCGAGGCCTCCGGCGGGCCGTGTCCATGTCAGGTCGGAGAGGAGAAGGGTGTGCCCTTCAGGAAGATCCGATCCTGCAACAATGGAGCGCCTGATAGCTCCTGCACTCTCCACCTCGCAGGGCAGAAGGACTTTCCTCTCCCCACCAAGCATGAGGGTGGCCCGCCGGACCTGCCTGACCAGGTCCTGCAATTCGGGAGGATCGGCCGAAAGCTGGTGATCCCGGAAGGATGAGTACGACTTGCTGAGAGTAAAATGCTTCTCAATGATCCGGGCTCCAAGGGCCACTGCCATCACCGATGCCTGGGTACCAAGGGTATGATCCGAATACCCCACGGGATACCCGAACTTCTCCGCGAGAGAAAGGATGGCAAAGAGATTCGCCTGTTCATCAGGCACCGGATAGCAGCTGACGCAATGGAGCAGCGCCAGTTCTCGCCGGAAGTTCCTCTCCTCCCAGCTCTTTTCCATGAACGTGATTGCACGGGAGATCCGGGAGAAGTCGCTTGAACCTGTTGAGATAATCACCGGTTTTCCGGACCGGGCAACTGCATCAAGGAGGGGGAAGAAGGCATTGTCGCCGGATGCTATCTTGTAGCCATCGGCAAACCCCTCGGTCCTCCGGGCGGTTTCCGGGTCAAAGGCGGTCACGAGGACGGCGAGATCCAGGGTATGTGCCAGGTCCGCCAGATGCCCGAACTGCTCGAGGCTCAGCTCAAAGGATTTCAACTGGTCGAAGCGTGCCCGGTCAACCCTGCTCACCAGGTGCTCGGTCCGGAATACCTGGAACTTGACCGCATCGGCGCCACAGGCCGCCGCCCCGCCCACGAGCTTCTCTGCATTTTCGAAAGACCCTTCATGGTTATTGCCGATCTCGGCGACGATGATCACCCGGTCACGGGTATCGAGGCTCCCGATCTTCATCCGCACATCCCCCGCAAGCTGCCGGCATCGACGTGGGCGTGGAGTACGTAGCTTGCCCCCGCGATCCGGAACCCGAACTTTTCATAGAGCCGCAGGGAGGGGATGTTCGCGATCTGGGTTCCGACCCTGAGCCGGTCACAGGCACCCGCCGAGTCGTTGATGAAGGATGCAACAAGGGAGCTTCCGGCTCCGCGCCGCTGGAAGCCTCTGTCAACGCCGATGAGATCGATCACGCGGACCCGATCCCCGGCATCTCCTGCGGCCATGACCGCGAGGAACCCGACAGGCCTGCCCCCGGTTTCTGCCACAAAAACTCCCTCACCCCGTTTTCCGGAAAGGGAATTCGCGATCCATTTCTGTTTCACCGTATCTGCGAAGGCCTTCGGGATGAGGGGGTCGGCATGGAATCGTGAATGGACAAAGCATGAACCGGCGATATCGAGCAGCCGGTCCCGGTCACTGGGAGATGCCCTCCGGACCCGGAAGGGCGATTCCGGAACTCCAGGGAGGGGTTCCGGCCCGCGCTCGAAGGTCACCGTCACGTCCACGATATGAAAACCGATGCCGGTGAGATGCGAAACCCTCTGCAGATGATCGACCGTTACCCGGGCATAAAACATGGCCGGACCCCTACCGGCCGCGTCCAGGATCTCACCGGCGGAAGGGGCCCCGCCATCCGGATCCTCCACCCGGAAGACTGGGTGCCCGAGGATGCCTGCCAGCCATCTGTCTGGTTCTATCTTCATCCGGTTACCTTGATATCCATCCAGAACCGGCCTGTTGGGTCGAGTTCCCGGTACCAGCTGATGTACTTCGGGAAGCCGGTCTCGATGGGGTTCGTGGGGTGGTAGCCGAGGAGGTCCCTCGCCCTCTTCACGGAAAGGGTCCCGCGGAGGGGCATCAGTTTGTCCCGCTCGACGTACTGGACCGGGACCCCGGGGAAGTACTTCTCCATGATGCGGACCAGGTCCATCACGGACCGGGACCGGCCGTAGGTCATGTTGAAGGTCTGGTTGCGGGATCTGGGATTCTCGATGACCTGCTTGATGCCCTCCACGAGATCGTCAATGAAGGTGAAGTCCAGGCGCTCGTTCCCGTCTCCGTCCACCCGGAGCGGCTCGCCCTTCATCGCGCTCTCGATGAAGATCTGCCCCACCCGCCTGCTGACGCACCGGGGCCCGTAAAGGGCCGAGGGCCGGATGATGGTGTACGGGAGGTCGAAGACCTGGTTGTAGGCGATGACCATCTTCTCCCCCGAGACCTTGAGGGCCCCGTAGATACCGATGGGGTTCAAGGGGTGGTCCTCATCAACCTCCTCCTTGAGGAAATTGCCATAAACCATGCTCGAGGAGAAGTAGATGAAGTGCTCGATTCGGTTTCGGGCGTTGTCAAGGGCATTCTCGAGGGTCCGCAGGCTGTGGTCAAAGGTGCTGTACGGGTCCTTGTTGGATCGTCCTGCGTGGGAGACCGCTGCAAGATGGAGGATCACCTGCGGGTTCAGTTTCTCGAGAATCCTGCTCAAAGCATGGTAATCTCGTGCATCCTGAACGATAAGCGGGATCCGGGCATCGTTCATCATCTGAAGGCGCTGATTGATGATTTGGAGGTAAAGGTCCCGGTTTGGCAGGTCGTTACTCGCCGCCGTGAATTGGAGCAGATTGTTCACCTGGAGGCTGTCGATAACCGAAACCTCGGCCCCGGCTGCCTTGAGGGCAAGGGCGAGGTTATGGCCGATGAATCCTGCTCCGCCGATGAGGGCAATACGGCGGCCTTCGAGTGGGAAAGATGCTTCACTCATTGACTCGTCTCCATGATGGTCTTTTTAAAGGTCTCTGCTATGTAATCCATATCCTCCGGGCCGAGGTGCGGCCCCACCGGCAGGGCGATGGATTGATCGCTGATGCGGGTCGCCTGCGGGTACGCCCCCTCATCGTATCCATACTTTGCCCGGTAGTAGGTCATCCGCGGGACCGGCTGGGGGTAGTACACGCTGGTACCCACACCGGAGCGGTTCAGCATCTCGACGATCCTGTTGCGCTTCCCGGCAAGCGGCCCATCGAGCACAACACTGAGGCAATAGTGGCTGTTCATCGAGGTTCTTTCCTTTGAATCGAGGACAGGGAGGTGGGAGACATCCGAGAGGGCATCCTTGAGATGGGCGAAGTTCTTCTGCCTGCGATGGAGGATCTCGCCAATCCGGGCGAGCTGCACCCTGCCAACGGCAGCATTGATATCGCTCATCCGGAAGTTGAGACCGAGGGTCGGCACATCATAGAGGCCGGGGATCGAACGCTCGCCGAAACTGCGGTCGACACCAAAGGCCCGGGCCTTGCCGACGCGCTCTGCAAGGGATCTGTCCCGGGTGATGAACATCCCCCCGTCTCCTGTTGTCATGTGTTTTGCAGGATAGAAGGAGAAACACCCGGCATCCCCGAAGAGCCCGACGTGGGTCCCCCGGTACCGGGCGCCCACCGCGAGGGCGCAGTCCTCCACCACCGCGAGATCGTGCTCCCGGGCCACGTCGAGGATCGGGTCCATGTCGCAGGGTATCCCGAGGAAGTGGACAAGCCCGATGGCCCGGGTGCGGTCGGTCACGGCCCGCTCGAGGAGGGAGGGATCGATGTTTCCCATCCCGGGCTCGCAGTCCACGAAGACCGGGCGGGCCCCGACGATCTCCACCGCGTGGGCCGTGGCCACATGGGTCTCGGCCGTGACGAGCACCTCGTCCCCCGGGCCGACCCCCATCTGCCAGTAGGCCAGGTGGAGGGCCGCCATGCAGGAGCTCACCGCCACGCAGCGGGCGTCCCCCCCGACGAACCCCGCGAACTCGGCCTCGAAGGCCCGGTTCTCGGGGCCGTGCGTGAGGATGTCCCCCGCGAGCACGCGGAGGACCGCCTCCCGCTCTCTGTCGGTGATCCATGGTTTCGCAAACTGGATGGAACGAGGTGCATTCAGAGGTATTCGATCATCTCCTGGCCCCCGGACTGCAGAGCCCGGTCACATGCGAGGCTTATGGCAATTCCGTCAAATATCATCTGAGTCCCGGCAGATATATCCTTATCAGTGAGGACCGCATCCACGAAGGCCGGGATCAGGTCTCCCCTAGTCCCCGGGAACGGCGAGAGATCGACCGGTGTTGCAGGGGCTTCCGGATCCCGGGAGCCGTGGGTCCTCGGGCCCGCGTCGTCGTAGAAAAAGGTCCCGCCGGTCCCGTAGATCCGAAGGACATGCTGGTGCCGGTGGACGCAGCCGAAATTGGCGGTGATCCGGCTCACCACGCCGGACCCGGACTGCATCAGGGAGGCGACATAATCAGGGTACCGGAAGGCCGTGCCCTCCGAGCAGATCCGGTTTCCGGCGGCCATGGCCGTGCGGGGGCGCTCCCCCGTCAGCCAGAGCATGAGGTCGATGAGGTGGATGCCCCCGCCCTGCATGACCGAGTACTCCGGGACATCCCGCCTCCATCCGTCGGTGATCTTCTGGAGCCTGCCGTAGAGGTACTCGCCGTCGAAGGCATAGATCCGGCCGAAGGCCCCCTCATTCAGGCGGTCCCTGAGCCACCGGTAGAGGGGCGCCTCGCGGAGGACGAAGTTGCAGGCGAGCTTGAGGGATCCGCCACGGGCCCGCCAGGCATCCCGGATCTCCCGGAGCTGGTCGGCGGTCTGGCAGAGGGGCTTCTCCACAAAGACATGCTTCCCTGCCTGGAGGGCCTGGAGCACCTGGCCAGCGTGGGCATCGTCATAGGTTGCGATGGAGACGATCTGGAGTGAGGGGTCCTCCAGGACCTCCCCTGCCTCCCTCGTGACCCGGACACCCGGATACCTCTCCCTCGCCCTCGCGAGCTTCTCCCCCGAGAGATCGCAGAGCACGGCGACCTCGCAGCCCGGGTGGCGGAGGTAACCGCCGATGTGCTTTTCGCCGACCCCGAGACCAATGATACCAACGCGCAGTCGTTTCATCGAACTGGTTCTCTTCTTCATTTTCACGATAGGCCTCGATACATCTTGATCAGTTCCCCGAGGGAGTACTCCCAGTGAGGTCTGGTCATCTTTTTCAGGATCCCCCGTATGACTTCCAGATCCTCTTCCCTGTCCACCGCAAGGTGCAGGTCTCCGAGGTAGGTCCTCGAGACGAAGTTGTGGATTGAGAAATCATGGCTGTTCCGGTAGAAGTACATGGTGACATGCTCCCGGTCCTCATGGCTCACCATGGAGGAGTAAGCACGGCGAAAGGTGGAGGATCTCACCACTTCCACCGACTCTCCCGAGGGATAGGTGCGAGGGTGGACGTTGGTCACGAGATCATAGTCACCTTTCTCGAAGAGAAGGACGCACTTATCGACAAGACGCTGGTCGAGGAGCGGGCTGTCGGCACTCAGCCGGACAAATGCATCCAGCGGATATAGATCGATGACATCAAGGAAACGCTCTGCAACATCCTCCAGGGATCCCCGGTACGCAGGGATTCCGAGATCCGTGCAGAAGTCATAGATTGGAGTGTCGCTCTCGTGGACCGAGGTGGCCACGAGGATCTGATCGAGGCAACTGCAGTGCTCAAGCCTCTCGAGGAGGAACTGCAACAGGGGTTTTCCCCCGATTCTCCGGAGCACCTTCCCGGGGAGGCGCCTGGAACTCATCCGAGCCTGTATAATCGCCCCGATTCGCATTCTGAAAGAGAGTTTTCTCCGTATGAAATAAATAGCCTTTGGATGCGGGTTTCCATACTTCTGAAGATGGTGGGAGAGGGCAGGCAGATCGGAACGGTGGATTCCGGACCTCGCCTCCTCCGAAGGCGCATCTGAGATGCTTACCGAAACAGAAAAGACGCGGGATCCTTCGGGGACGAGAAGGTGCAAGGAATCATGATCGGCTGGGAAAGTTTATCCCGCCTATCACCGATTTTTACAAGGATTTGGATGAAAGGGACAACGCTCAAAGATCGCTTCGGAAATAGATTGCAGGATGGAGCCCTGGTGATCGGGGTTATTGGATTGGGGTACGTGGGGCTTCCCCTCGCCGTCTCTTTCGCAAGGAAATTCCGGGTCATCGGATTCGATACCAGTCAGGAGAAGATCAACCTGATATCCCGGGGCATCTCTCCCATTCTTGATGTCAGCAGCTCCCAGGTTGCCGAGGTCATCGGCCGTAATTTCTTCAGTACGTCGGATCCTTCGCGCCTGAAGGAATGTGATGCCATCATCATCTGCGTCCCGACCCCCCTCTCCCCTGAGAAGGAGCCCGACCTGAGTTACGTACGCTCGGCATGCTCCACCGTTGCCTCTATCCTGCGGCCTGGAATGTTTGTCATCCTCGAGAGCACAACCTACCCGGGCACAACCGAAGAGGTGGTGGTCCCGATCCTGGAGCGATCCGGTCTGCGCCTGGGAAGGGATTTCGGCGTTGCTTACTCTCCGGAACGGATCGATCCCGGCAGCAGAACCTACCGGCTTGAGCAGATCCCAAAGGTTGTGGGAGGAATAGATCCGGATTCAACATGGATCGCCTCTCAGATCTATCGATGTATCATCCCGGAGATCATTCAGGTGGAGAATCCGAGGATCGCCGAGGCAACGAAGATGATGGAGAATATCTTCAGGAATGTCAATATCGCCCTCGTGAATGAGATGGCCTTGATCTTTGAACTGATGGGTATCGACGTCTGGGAGGTGATCCAGGCAGCCACGACGAAACCCTTCGGGTTCATGGCATTCTATCCGGGACCTGGTGTCGGAGGCCATTGTATCCCTCTCGATCCGTACTATATGGCATACAAGGCAAAACGCCATGGATTCATCCCCCGGTTCATCGAGACATCCGGAGAGATAAACACGTACATGCGAATGCATGTCATCAACCTCATTGAAAAGGCATTGAAACAGGTACACATCCCCGTTCACCGGGCGACAATTGCAGTCATGGGGCTTTCCTACAAAAGGAACATCGATGATACGAGGGAATCCCCCTCCCTGAAGATCCTCGAGGAGCTCATCTCTCTCGGTGCGGATATCCGGGTATATGATCCCTATGTCCGGTCTGTCACGGTCTCGGGCAGGGAGATACGATCAGCTGACTCTCTGGAGGCGGCATTGACCGGGGCGGATTGCGGGGTATTCCTGGTGGATCACGATGAGTTCAGGACGAGAGCCATCCCCGACTTCCTTCATCTGATGAAGCACCATGCGGTGGTGGACTGTAAAAATATCTTCAGCAAACCCGAGGGAGTTGCCTACTTCGGGATAGGCAAACCGTGATCAGCGATCCCTCCAGGAAAACCACAGTGGAATCGCTGACAAGCCCAAGGGGTTCTTCCCCCGGTGGGGAGAGATCTCCCGGTTGCCTTTCGTCCTCCCGGTGCAGGTTTGTCAGTTCACAGGAAATCCCCGTCGATCTCGCCATCCATCGCCGTGAAGAGCCAGGAGAAGACCGGGACAAATGCCAGGGCCACGAGGAGGAGGAGCGGGAGAGGGGAGGGCCAGGTCACCCCG
>Ga0153915_10007676_pt1 | contig 10199 bp, 5 predicted proteins | sample Opewatmetagenome_2_FD_107003 | JGI IMG/M metagenome (GOLD analysis project Ga0153915, IMG submission 107003) | Freshwater wetland microbial communities from Ohio, USA - Open water 3 Core 3 Depth 3 metaG | ecosystem: Environmental > Aquatic > Freshwater > Wetlands | place: USA: Ohio, Lake Erie... | reverse complement strand
GTGCGCAGCGGCGTTATCCGGGTCGACCCGCAGGGCCTCCCGGTATTCCTTCTCGGCCGAGGGGAAGTCCCACTCGTAGCGGAACTTGATATCCGCCAAAACGGCATGTGCCTCAGCCATCTCGCCGTCCAGGAGCAGCGCCTTGAGGGCCGCCTCTTTGGCCTTGGGTAAGGCCCTGTCCGGAGACCAATAATGGCCCTTGGCCAGTTTGGCATAGGCTTCGGCCAGCCCCTCAAAGGCCGGGGCAAAGGCCGGGTCCTTGTCTGCGGCCTCGGCGAAGAGACCGATCGCTTTCTCCAGGGTTTCTTTGTCCTTTCCGCCGGCCAGGTAGCGGGCCTGGGCATAGAGATCATAGGTCTCAAAATTGGCCGAGGCTCCGCTTGTTCCGGTTGCGCTCTTGCCGGGGGATGCCGTCAGTCCGAGCGATTTGCCGACAGCACCGGCGATCTCCTCCTCCAGGGCGAAAACCTCATCTGTCGGGCGCTCGAACTGCCCCGACCATAGGGGGGCATCCGAGTCCGTCCGGAGAAGCCGGGCCTCGACCCTGATCCTACCGTCGCTTACCGTGAACTTCCCCTCCACGTAATGGTCGACATGCAGCCGCCGACCGATGAGGCTCGGCTCGCGGACCTCTCCCTGGAAGGTCGACGACGACTCGGCCGCGGGGATGAAAAGATTATCGAGCCGGCCGAGCGAACGGATCAAGGTTTCGGCCAGGGCAAGGCCCAAGTGCCGGCGCTCGTTGCCAGGCGAAATCTCTTCAAACGGGAGAACGGCCAGAGAGATCCGGGAAGGCTGCGCAGGCAGGTCCGCGGCGTTTTTGGCTGGCCTAAAAAACAGCCGCCAGGCCAAGAATGCCAGAACGACTATGGCCAGGCCGGCTGCGGCTCGAAGTCCCAGCCCGGTGCGCAAGGGGAAGGTCGGTCGCCTCGCCGCTTTCTTTTGGACCAAGGGGGCTGCGGGTATTTGCTCTTTTGCGATAGGGACGGGCGCGGCGGGCTCGGCCGGCGGCATCGCCGGGGCCGGTCTTTCGACGGTGCGATCGATGGGCGCTTCGACCGGCGCCTGCTTGGTGATCGTCTCGATGACCTCGAGCTCGGTCTTGATCTCATCCGCTGTTTGGTATCGCTTGTCCCTATCTTGCTCGAGGCATCTTAGGACGAGGAGACTGAGCGGCTGGGGGATCCTCGCGTCTATCTCCCGCGGGCTCCTGACAGTTTGGCCTATCGGGGGTAGGCTGGCGGTCAACAACTCATAGAGGATGGCACCCGCCGCAAAGATATCCGCCCGGCCGTCCGCTTCCCGGCCCTCGAGCTGTTCAGGGCTCATGTATTGCGGCTTCCCGGACGCCCCGCCGATAAGTCCCTTGGCTCGGAAGAGCCGGAAGACCCCGAGGTCCATGATCTTGACCGTCCCCTCCTTGTCGATCCTGACGTTTTCCGGCCTGAGGTCAAGGTGGAGTGCTCCGACCATATGGGCGTGGGTCAACCCGCTAAAGAGCTGTTTGGCGATGGCTACGGCCTCCACCGTAGAAAAGTGCTTCTTCTCTTTGAGGATGGTCCCGAGATCGCTGCCGGCCACGTATTCCATCGCTATGAGCGGCGTGGCCCTTATCACATTCAGCTCGAAGATGCGGGCGATGTTCTTATGGACGATGGCCCGTTCGATCTTGAGCTCGCGGCCAAAACCCACAAAGGCCTCCGCCTTTTGGGCGAGCTCCGGCTTAACGGTCTTCAGAGCCAGCTCTCTTTCCATGGCCTTGTCGAAAACCTTGTATACCGTCCCCAGAGTTCCGGTACCCAACTGTTCAATGATCCGGTAGCGCTCGCCAAAAGGCTGGTCCGCAGGCGGCTCTTTCGGACCCGATTCATCGGCTTCGACTCCTGCCTCTTTTGAGGCCGGCTCGCTGGAAACCGGCAGTTCGATGGCTGATTCCTGCGCCGGCATTCCCAGGGCTTCAACCTTCTTGGGAGGAGTGAGGAGAAGCCCCGGAGGGAGCGGCTCGGGTGCGGGGTCGGGCCGGACTGAGGGCGGCGTGTCCGCAGCTTCCAATTTCCCCCCGCACTCATTGCAGAACTTGGCGGTCTCCGGGTTCTCGAAATCACATTGCGGGCATTTTCTAAAGATCATGACTCCACCACCTATTTAGTCGTCTGAGAAGGGTCTTCGCGCCCATCTGTCCCCTAGCTTATTTCAGGTCAAAGAGGGGTGTCAACGGGAAGGGAGCGGTTCCGGGTTGAAATTCAGGCCGGACTCTGGAATGATACCCAGGACAATTCCGCCAGGAGGACCGATGTCAATGAGCCGGAGAGAGTTCCTCAAAACGAATACAGCCGTTGCCCTTGGCCTGGCCGCAGAAGGACCGGTGCTTCCCGACTTCCGCTTCCCCTCTTCCGGGTCAGGTGCCCGGGCGGAGGGGGTGGCAGAGCGGCCCGTGCGCCTCGCCGTTCTGGGTACCGGCAACCGCGGCCGCGGCCTGATGAGCGTGCTGCTCACCATGAAAGGGGTTGAGTTCCCCGCTCTCTGCGATATCCAGCCGGCCAACCTTGAGCTCGCCCGACAGCTGGTCGAGAAGGCGGGGGGCAAGAAGCCGGAGGCGTATGGAAAGGACGAAACCGACTACCGGCGCCTCCTAGAGCGCGATGACGTCGACGCCGTGATCATCGCCTCGTATTGGGAATGGCATACCCCCATGGCGGTGGACGCGATGAAAGCCGGAAAATACGCCGGTGTCGAAGTCCCGGCGGCCTACTCCTTGGACGAATGCTGGGAACTGGTCAGGACCTACGAGTCGACGGGAGTACCTTGCATGATGCTCGAGAACTGGAGCTTTAGACGGGACAACCTGGCCGTCCTGAACATGATCAGGGCGGGATTGCTGGGTGAGATCGTCCACTGCCACTGCGCCCACTCCCACGACTGTATCGACCATTGGTTCTTCGACCCCGAGACCGGCCTGGACAGGTGGGCGGCCAAGTACCTGCTGACCCACAATCGGGATCAGTATCCGACCCATCAGCAGGGCCCGGTCCTGAGTTGGATGGATATCGGCACCGGGGACTATTATGACTCGATCGCCTCGACGGCCACGGGCGGCTTCGGGATCAACGACTACTTCGCCCGGCGGTTCGGTCCCGAGCATCCCAACGCCAAACGCCGGTACAAGCAGGGGGACGTCGTCTCTTCGGTGGTGCGCACTAAAAAGGGCAAGTCGATCGTCATCAACTACGATATGCAGCTGCCGCGGCCGTACGATAATCGCTGGATGATCCAGGGCAACCGCGGGCTTTATGACGAGGACCGGAGCGTCGTCTATCTGAACGGGAGAAGCCCCCAGTATCATCAATGGGAGGCCTTCGGTCCTTACCAGGAGCTTTACGAGCACAAATGGTGGAAGGCCTTCCGGAGCGAAGCGGGACAGCTCTCCCACGCCGGGACCGACTATCTCGAGCTCAGGCTGTTCCTTGAGTCCGTCCGGAACAGGACCCAGACACCCCTCGACGTGTATGACGCGGCGCTGATGAGCGCCAACGGCCCGCTCTCCGAGGAATCCATTGCCAAGGGCGGCGTGCCCGTGCCCTACCCGGACTTCACCGGCGGACGGTGGCAGAAGAACAGGCCGACATTCGCCGTCTGATCGAACGGACCGTTGCCCCTAGATCTTGACGAGTTCGTCGATCTTGATCCTGCGCCCCTGTTCGATGCTGTGCCGGGCGGCGATCCCCACGAGCGCCGCAAGCGCCCCCTCGCGGCTCCCCGACGGCCGGCCGAGCGGGTCGGGCTCGACTTTCCGGAAGATCTGGTCCTGCATGACCTGGTCGGCGCCCCAGTGTCCCCCGCCTCCGGCCGGAAGGGCAAATGTCCGGGTCGTCTTGAAATTCTGGGTGATCCGGAACTCGGCGAAGCTCTCCGGTTTCCAGGGCTGGTTGTGGTAGACGCGCACGTCCAGCCGTCCAATGGTGCCGTTGAACCCGACGCTGTACCCCTCATAAGGCATGAAGGCGTTCAGGGAATAGCTCATGCTCACCCCGTTATGGTATCGGACCTGAACGTTCATGGTATCCCAGATATTGATCTTCGGCCGGAAGACGCAGGCGTCGCGGATGTAGCCGTCGGCCGACTCCGCTTTGACATAGAGGTTCATGGACATCTCGTCTTTGGTGATGTCCCAGAAGAAATCGCAGGCCGCCCGGTGCGGACACGTCATGCACCGCTCGCCCCGGATGGACCCGTTATGGCCGTATTTCCGGAGCTCTCCCGAAGCATTGATTTCGACCGGTTCCGCCTCCAGCCACCAGTTCATCAGGTCAAAATGGTGGGTCGCCTTGTGAACGAGGAGCGAGCCGGAATTTTGCTTGAAGGCGTGCCAGCGCCTGAAGTAGGAGGCGCCATGGTAGATATCCAGGTACCAGTGGAAGTCGACCGAAGTGACCTCCCCGATCTCCCGGTTCAACAGGATCTCTTTGATCCTCGTCGCGTCCGGCCCGTACCGGTAGTTGAACGTAACCAGAAGCTTCTTTCCAGTCAGCCGTTCGGCGTCGAGGATCTCCTGGACCATCTTCTCGTCCGTGCACATCGGCTTTTCACTGACCGGGCGGCAGCCGGCCTGCATGGCCAGGCCGATGTACTTAGCGTGGAAGCTGTCCATGGTCGTAACGATCACAGTATCGGGCCGGGTTTCCTTGATCATGAGCTCGAAGTCCGTGAAGGTCGGGCCTCCGGCCCCCATGTATTCTTTCGCATACTGGAGGCGGATGGGGTTGATATCGCAGAGACCGACCAGCTCGAGGACGTCGCCGTAATTCTTGAGCAAGTCCCTGCCCCACAGCGAGCTGCCGCGTCCCCCGGTCCCGACCAAGGCCACCCGCTGTTTCTGGCCCCGTTCCTGCCCGCCGAGGGCCCTTCCCGGGCTGATGACCGACAGGCCCGCCGCTCCTAAGGCCGCGGCCGAAGACGCAAGGAAATCCCGCCGGCTGAAGACGGTACCGTGACCGGACATCTTGACCTCCTCAGGGGAACTTTCGCTGCTGTCTTTCATTCCGCTTACGAACGCTTCTATCACAAGCCCGGCTCAATGTAAACGCCGCGTTTGACCCTTCCCTTCTTTTTGGATAACATAGCCGGAAACCGACGATGCAGAGAAGGCGGCCGCGCGATTTTTACGAAATCCAAAGACGGCAGAAGCAGCGCAGCATTTTTCTGGTCGCCGTCCTGGCCCTTTTCTATTTCCTGACCATCGGTCTGGCCATACTGGCCGTTGTCCTGAGCGTCGGAGCGTTCGCCGCCCCGCAGTTCCTCTCGGCCTCCTTTCTGACACGGCTCCTGCTCTGGGTCCTCGGCATCGCCCTGGTCATCGCCGTCTTCCATTATTACGACGCCCGGCAATTCGGCGCCGCCTTCATCAGAAAGCGATTGGACGCCCAAAAGCCGGACCTCTCCGACCGCTATCATAAGGAGATGGCGGATACGGTCGAGGAGATGCGGATCGCCGGCGGCCTTCCGGAGGTCAGGCCTTACGTCATCCCTTCATTTGCGGTCAACTCCATGGCCCTGATCGAGAGGGACGGCACTCCGGCGGTGGCCGTCACCGAGGGCCTCCTCGCGGACTGCACTCGCGACGAGCTGCAGGCTGTGGCGGCGCACGAGCTGGCTCATGTCCTCCGCGGCGACGCCTACTATGTCACCTTGGTCTGCTCGCTGGCCAACTTCCTCGAAAGACTCCGCCAGGCCATGGAGCCCGAGGACGTTCCCGCGGAAGACAGGCGGCGAGGGGCGCTCGGAGCAGGTCCTCCTGTCCTCCTCTATGTCGTCCTTTCCCTGTCTTCGTTCGTCATGCATCTGCTCAGCACCCTTCTCAGTCGGGAACGCGAGATCCTGGCTGATGCCGCCGCTTCCGAGGTCGGCCGGAACCCGGCCGCCCTGGCCCGGGCGCTTTATAAAGCCCACCTGAAGAGCTCGTTCGTGGGGGATTTCAGCCTGACTTACAGCCCTCTATTCATCGTCGCCCCCGCTCTGAGCAGCGATGAGGATGAGGACTTCTGGAGCCGCCTCTTGAATTCCCATCCTCCGCTGATGAAAAGGATCCGCCTCCTGGCCCAGCAGGCCCGGCTCCGTCCCGCCCAGGTGATCGATCAGGTCAGGGAAGGCCAGAGATTGCGGGCGGATGCCCGAAGCCTCATCCGGTCCCGCGAGGAAACCTCTCTTTCGGCCTCGGCGGGAGCGGCCCTCGAGCCGGCGACTGGACTGCCGCCGCTTGGCCCGATCCTGGTAACGGCCGCCCTTAAAGGTCCGAAACGGTGTCCCCGCTGCCGCAGCCTCTTGACCGACGCTTTCTACGAGGGAGTCGCCATCGAAGCCTGCGGGAGATGCGGCGGCAAGCTGGTGCCTGTTTCGGGACTGGACCGGATCATCCTGCGCCGGGAAGTGGCCTTTTCCGACGCTCTGGCCGCCAAGGCCGCCGTTTTCAAGAAGGAGGTCACTCTAAACCCGGTAAAAAAGCAGAGAGCCCGAGAAAAAACGCTCCCGGGCCTGTGTTGTCCCAGCTGCGGTCAGCGGATGCTGGCCAGGCCCTACAACTACCAGTATTTTGTCCCGGTGGACAAGTGCCTGGATTGCCACAAGATCTGGTTCGACGCGGATGAGATCGAGCTCCTCCAGATCCTCGTCGAGAAGAAGGCCTGACCGTCAGTCGAAGGTTCTTTCCAGGGCCACGTACTTGGTGTGGACTCCCTCAACGGCGGCGGCGATCGCCTCTCCCTGGGCGGACTTCGCCGCTTCCGCCAGGGCCTTGGTCGCGGCCAGAAGTTCACCTGAGGCCCGGTCGAAGGCTTCTTTTTTGGCTTCCAGGCGCTTGGGAAGTGAAGCCTTGACGATGGCCTCCGCCTTAGACAACATGTCCCCGCTGGCCTCGCCTATCCGGGCGTAATCCTTGGCGGGAAGATAAGTATGGTAGACGACATAAAGCGTCTTGTGGAAGTCAGCGACCTCCCGGAGCACGGGCCGGATGCTCCTGACCATCATTTCATAGCGGGCGTGAAGGACCTCGGCCGCGGCTAGAAGAGCGGCGTCGTCCGCGCCGGCGGCCGCAGATAGATATGCGTCCACAGACTGGCGGAGCTCGGCCAGAGCCCGGTCCCACTTGGCCTGTTTATCGCGTAGAATGCCGGGCAGCTTGGCGCTGTAGATGTCCTCGGCCAGCCTTTTGACCTCGGGGGCGTAGCTCCGGAGCGCGGCATAGTCCTTTTCCGGATAGGCCGTGTGCCAGATCGGATAGATGATATCATGGAAGGCGCTGAGCTCTGGAACCGTGCTCTCGGTCTCTGGGGCTGGGGTCGCCTGCGGAAAAACCGGGGCCACGGCCGCGATCATGAGCCAGGCCAGGAAGGTTGAGAAAACACGCTTTTTCATCCCTGCCTCCTTGTGCTGGGCGTTATCCGGAAAGTCCTGATCTCAAACGGCTTGATCTTGAAGCGCAACATTCTACCATCCGTTTCGACCTTTGTTAAGGGCCGTTCGATGAGATCCGTCTCCATGGCCTCAACCGGGCCGGGGAACTCCATGCTGACCTCGGTCTCCTGCCCGAATATCTCATGGAGGCGGATGATCGTCGCCCGGTTAAAATATCCGGATTCTTTTTTTACCGCGCTCAGGATCACATTGGCCGGTTCGACGCGCAAGAAAGTTTGATCAGCCGGCCAGGGTCCCGGATGGACCATCGCTGTCCGCGCCAGGAGCGGGCTGTTGAGCTCATAGCCCCTGCGGAACGTGGCCGCTTCCTTCCAGCCTCCGGCGTGCGGGTAAAGGGAGTACAGGAGCTCGTGCTCGCCCCGGTCGGCCTCCGGGTCCGGCTCGGTGGCGCCATGAATAATAGAGATCCGCAGGACGTTTTCCTTGACGTCGAACCCGTACTTGGAGTCATTGAGCAACCCGAGACCATAGCTCCCCGCTTGGTCACTGAGGTCGATCCACCTGAGGGCGGGAACTTCGGTGCCGTCAACCGGTCTGGGGATGGCGCCGTAAGGGATCTCGAAGACGGCCGAGCTGTTCCGGTCGGCCGCAGGGAAGGCCGCCTTGAGCATCAGGTTCCTCTCCTGCCAGTTCAGATAAACGCGGCAATCGACCCGGGGGACTCCACGGTAGAGTCTGATGTCCTGGACAAAGCGGGAGTTCCGAAAAGCGCTGGTTATGCGCAGGACCGCCCGGACCGGGCCCCTCTCCACGACTTCGATCGCTGCCCCGTCGGAGCCGATATTCCAGTTTGTGTCTTTGAGCCCCAGCTCCCAGGCCGACATGTTGGCCGGTTCGTCGACGATGGCCTGGAGCATATTGGCCTCGCCCGCGAGAACCTCGCGTCCCATTCTCTTATCGAAGAGGCTGTGCATCCAGCCCGTCCGGGGGTCGAGGGCCACCTTGAAGAAATCGTTCTCAAGCGTCGAGCCATCCACCAGGAGATCAGTTTTGAATTCAGCCGGGGTTTCGGCGCCCAGGACACGATATGTCCTGTAGCCGAAGGACGGGACTTTCTCGGCCACAAAAAGCACCCGAAGAATCGGTCCGCCCGGAGCCGGTTTCTCCTCCAGGACTTGATAGGGCGTTTCTTTCCCGGCGCTATCGGCAAGCCTCAGCGCCTTTCCGGGGCCGGGCCAAGCGACCTCAGCCTCGACGGGTTCTGTCCTTTCCCAGCCCAGGGGATTGAAGACGATGAGGGGAAGACCTTCACCGCGCGTGTCGACCTGGTTCGAGAGGGCCTCGAGCGAAAAATCCAGTGCCCTCTGGGCCCGCTCGGTTGCCTCCCTATAATAACCCCCCGATTCGTCGTATACGGGACCGATGCTCGAGCCGTCCAGGATGTCATGGAACTGGTTGCGCAGGACGGTCTTCCAGGCCTCGTCGATGTCCCTTTCCGGATAATAGGCACGGGCGCCGCTGCTGACGGCGGCAGTCGAGAACTTTTCCGCAGCCAGGAGAAGGTTCTCCAGCCGGCGATTGAACTTCTTGGTCTTGGCCTGGGTCGTGTAGCAGGCGGGGAACGTGAAGTTCAGCTCCCTCTTGACCACCGGGAAGTCCAATCCGGACTTTTCGAGGAGCTGGAAGTACTGCTCCGGCTTGACGAAGGCGAGCCGGGGCTGGCTCTTGTCGTCCCTGAACCTCCGGATGGCTTCGATGTCGGTCGCCCGCGGGCCGCCGCCATGGTCTCCTTCCCCGTAAAGAAGCATGAAATCCTTGAGCGGCGTGTTCCGCGACGCCTCAATAAGGAGGTCCCGGACGCCGTTCTTAAGGTCGGCGAGATACCAGCCCGGCGGTGCATACGCCAGGAGCCTCGACCCGTCCAGGCCTTCCCAAATAAAGACGGGCATTTTCTCGGGCGCGCACCTCTCGAAGACGTAATATTTGATCCCCGCCTTGCGGAGGATCTGGGGAAGCTGGAAGTTGTGGCCGAAACCGTCCGGGTTCCAGCCGACGGTCACGTCGACCCCGAATTTGTCCAGGAAATATCTCTTGCCGTAGAGGAGCTGCCGGGCGAACGACTCGCCGTCCGGCATGTTGAGGTCGGGCTCCGCCCACATCCCGCCGACCGGGACCCAGGTCCCCTCGCGCACCTTCTGCCTGAGCCGCTCGAAGATCGCCGGGTAGCGCTTTTCCATGGCTTCGTAGACGGCGGCCTGGCTCTGCGCAAAGGTCAACCCCGGGACCTTGTCCATTTGCGTCAGCGTGCCCAGGAACGTGTTGGTGGCGATGTCATGGACGGTCTCCTCCCAGCGCCACAGCCAGGCCAGGTCGATGTGCGCGTGGCCGACGAGGTGGGCCGTGAAGTCGCGCGGCTTGGGTGTCTGGGGAGCCTTCTCTTTTTGCGCCGCCGCCTCACCCGCTGTCGCTACGAAGGCGACGCAAAGGACAGACAGAATAACCTTGGGGATATCGCGCCTCATTTACCCCTCCTTGTAAAGGAAAAATCTATTTCGGGCCTTCGATGGGCAGGTCCACCCGGACCGACCACTCGCTGAATCCCCCGTCGTAGAGCTTGACGTTCGGGAAACCCAGCCGATGCTTCAGCGAGAAATAGACGAAGGCGGCCATTTGACCCTGGCCGCAATATACGATGACCTTTTTATCCGGCGTCACACCCAGGCTTTGATATACGGCCAGAAGCTCTTCTTTGGGTTTCCAGGTGCCGTCGTTGGCCAGGTCGGACGCCCAGG
>Ga0153915_10007675_pt1 | contig 10199 bp, 8 predicted proteins | sample Opewatmetagenome_2_FD_107003 | JGI IMG/M metagenome (GOLD analysis project Ga0153915, IMG submission 107003) | Freshwater wetland microbial communities from Ohio, USA - Open water 3 Core 3 Depth 3 metaG | ecosystem: Environmental > Aquatic > Freshwater > Wetlands | place: USA: Ohio, Lake Erie... | reverse complement strand
TGTAAAAGCGGGGCATCGGCGGCAAGATTAAATGTCATAGCGTCCTCAATGGTAATTAAAGGACAGACACAACACACTTACAAATAATTACTTGTCAATAAATTTATCATGCAATCGCCCTGGGGCCTCGAGCGATTTTAGCTCCAACCCAATATTGATAATAAGCTAGCCATTCATCAGCATAGGCTTGATTAAGAAGCACAATGATTTTTTTCCGGTGAGAACCGACAAGTTGTTGGGCTTTCGTCCCCATGTTTTTCTACCTAATATTGTTCTTTTATTTTTGTTTGCATGATTTTTTTAAATTATGCAATTTTTTCTTGTTCAGCGCTGAAATACTCAGGTGTTTTATACCTCAAGAACTTGAAAAATTGGCTTGGGGGAGTTTTTTTGCTGCTTGAGGAGGCGGGGCGCATTATCAGGTAGCTTGCCTTGACCCCACCCTGAGTGGATGGCATTGTGGCAAGCGGTACTTTCGAATATACCCAAAGAACTTGAAAAATCGGCTTTTGGGCTTTGCCAAAGCCCTTATAATCGACAATCGCAAACAGGTGCGTATTGCAATTAATACATACTTTGCGAAGCCTGCGGTCGCCGATTCTAGGTAGCTTTCGCTCAAGCCGAAAAACCGATTTTTCAGGTTCTTTGAGTATATCTTCTTTGCAAATCTTTTTTTTACTCGTCAATACATGTTTCTTTGTTAATAGAGATTATTTGAAAAAGATGTAATAAAATATTAATTATTTGACAAGTAATTTAATTTATTGCATAATTGTTTATAACAAAAATTAAAATAAAATAAAAACAGGATTACTATGATTGCCGGTATATATCAAGAAATTATGGATGGAAAAACTGAAACTTTGCATCTCCATCCAGTCATGATGAAACTTTTAAGCGATAAAGTGAATGAAGTCGCAATGGAAAGACTGCGAGATACAAAAGTAATCGTTGGCGAAGCAATGGTAGAGGAAGATTTAGATGAAGCATTAAAACGTTCGAAACTAGTCGAAGCTCACGTTTTTCATATTATGGCTCCGCCCTCTCTTTCTTTAGCTTCTTTAGAAACGAATAGACCGCTTTGCCAAAATCAATCAATTCTTAAACATAGCGCGCGTCCAATCGATGACGTGATTATGATTGCACGCTGTTTTAATGTGCAGGAACCAATTCGAAAAGTTATTCCTCTTGATGTCGAACGTTTAGTAATGCATAACTTGATTCGTCGATTTGTTTTAGAGTTTTCGCTAAATGGTGAATTAAGCGAAGAATTAATTCGTGTAATTCCTTCATTGTCTCAAACTGTTTTTCAGGCTTCTTGTAAGAGAATTGCACCTCTTCGCGATGAGCTTCAAGAACAAGCATTAAATTATCTTCAAGGCAGATCACAATCAATCGATAGTAAATTCCAGAGAATTATAGATGAATTAGCTTGCCAAACGCAATCTGGTAGCAATAGTCCGGGAGAAATTCAACGTGCTATTGCAATGAGAACTGCTGATCTTATTATTGAAGATTATGTTCAAGAAGAGGTTAATAAATTTGAATTGGCTGGTTCTGTTGAATTACAAGGCTATAAGCCGCTTCCAATGCAAACTCGCCAAACTCGACGCATTTTTATGATCAATGGCGGTGTTGCGTCAGGCAAAAGCTCCGCACAATTATCACAGTCCGAACGTGCTAGAGCCGAAGGAGTCGAGTGGTCTGATATTTGTCCCATTAACCGTGATGCATTTAAGCCTGTGTTATTATCGCGCGATCAGGTAGATCCTGGGTTTCAAGATTATTTCGCTTCTTTCACTGAAGATGAGGCTTATTTATTGCGCGATGCGGTATTGAGAGAATATCAAGTACGTTTAGAAAATGACACAGCTCCTCATCTTTATATCGATCAGGTATCCCCAAGTATTGAAATGCTTCGAATGGCAGGTGCTCCGGAGGGAAGAGGATTAGACTTAACTATTGTCCAGACACCTGTAGAAAATTCATTTATGATGGCATTTGGAAGAGAACGTCGAACAGGTTATGGCGCAGTAACTCAAGGAGTGCTATCGACTCACGCAAAAGTTCCGATGCAGTTACTCTCCTCTCTGTCAACTGCGGTCGATGAACAAAAAACAAATATTAGAGTCAACATAGTAGCGAATGTTGCAATCGGAGTAATTCAACCTGTTGCTTGCATTGATCTAGCTTCTGGCAGAGGACAAATTCAAGACCCCGAGCGTCTCTTAGCGTTCTTTCATAAATCGCATATCAATCAACAGGCAACGAGGTTCGATGAATTGTATGCACCCGGTTTGCCTGTTCCGTCGGTATGCTGCAGAGGTCACCTCGAACGTTTCCAAAGATATATAAAAGTGAGTGTGTAATACTTCTCTTTTTTGAGGCCGAAGAATCCTAGTCGATTTGTTTGAATCGTAATAGCATAAATTCGAACAAATCGACTATACCCCTTTCCAGTTCAAAAGCACCCAAAGAACTGATCTATTTGATTTTCAAGATATACAAGAAAAGTTTTTGTGTGTTTCTTTCAGCGGCCCGTTGATGCAAAATATCCCGGTTCGCTAATTTTTCTTCCGATTCGATCAAATTCGATGGCAATAAAATTCCTGCTGAAGTTTTTTGAACTCTTGCTAAAACAGAATCAAATACACTTTGCGGGATTTCTTTATGATGAATTTCGGGAGGATTTTGATCTAATTGATTTAGTGTAATCATAAAACACTCCATTGATGTAGTGTGGTGCCGATTATATCATTCTTTTGTTTATTGTTCATGATATAAAAAACGTTTTTTTAAATTGAAGTTTTGTAATCATATTTTTTGAATGTCAAAGAATATGAAATAGAAATATGTCAAGTAGACGCCTTGAAATTGAGTCAGGTAAAGCTAATTCGTAAGTAGCTTGATTTGAATCGGTTGAGCGATGTGGTTGGACTCTAGTAGAAGGCAAGGCATTTTGGAATCGATCTACTAGTTATACTGCGCCCGGTCTGAAATGGTGAATTTGGGCCGCGTCAAAGCCCGTATAATCGGCGATCGCAAGTTGTTTCGTATTGCATTAATACGGATCAACTTGCGAGGCTTGCGGTCGTCGATTCTACGGAGCTTTCACGCTGTCCCAAATTCATCATTTCAGACCGGGCGCAGTATAAATGGCTATCCGAAAAGAAATTTATCCGCCATGTCTATCTATCATCGTTTCTACATAAAACACTCCGGAACCATAGGCTCCCGCGTGTTCTTTTAAAAGCTTCATGACGGCTGGATAGGTTTCCTGGCGAGCCCAATCACGTTGCCATTCGCATAATACTTGTAACCACGTCACTGGGATCACCCCTACTTGTGTCATTCGTTTGATAGCTGTTTTATGCGCTTCTTTGGTGGATGCGCCAGAAGCATCGACTACTGCATAAACATCGTAGCCAGCTTGAATGGCGGAAATGGCGGGAAATGCCAAGCATACTTCAGTCCAAAGAGCAGCCATGACAATTTTTTTTCGATTGGTTTTTTCAATAGCTGCAACAAAGTTTTTATCTTCCCATGAATTCATGGTTGTACGGTCTATGGGTTTTTGATCTGGAAATACGGCTTGTAACTGAGGAATTAATGGGCCACTAAACGATTTCGCAGCTACTGTGGTAAGAATGGTAGGTACTTTAAAGATTTTAGCCGCCTTAGCTAAGCCCTCAACATTGTTAATGATCGTTTCACGATCAGTCGATTGAACACCAAAAAACATTTGTGGTTCGTGATCAATTAAAGCGAGTGTGCAATTATTTGGCGTGAGTAAATCGAGCGATGATTTATTCATGTTTTTCCTCATTGAGAGTCAGAAATGTTCACAATTATCTAAAATGCATATTTGCGTTCATCTAAATTAAAAAACAAGGTTTTTATCAATGCATTCAATGATATCGAACTGATTCAAAAATCGGGAATTAAACAAGGAGGCGCCCAAGATTCGAACCAGGCGAGTTCGAAAATTTTGGCTGCCGACTAGTTTCATTCGGTATAATATTAGCTTTTGAGTTACGGCGAGCATCGACGCTCTTGTGCAAACAGTGAGCGATGATCACAAGGTGAAAAAACTGGGAAAAACTTTAACGAAAATGTGACTTCTATTTATCAATTTGGTGTCCAGTTTTTTTGGGACAGCGCAGAGCACCCTTCCCAAATGGAGAAATGCAATGAAAAAAAATCGATTTTGCACAGACGCAGCCTATTCCAAATCCATCAAACCTAACGGCGCACGGTATAAAAAGGGGCGCTTTCGTCGTTTTTGTTTTCTCCTTCAAATTCCGCGCAGCCTCTATTTCAAGATCAAGACAAGGATTTTGCTGATCCGCTTATGGTATAATAACTTTTTTCAATGTGCGTCTATTATAAAACCTAGCGGACCGGTAGTTTCATTAACAACTTATGGAAGGCGCATCCGCACCGTCTACTTAGCGATCGAATCGATTGCGCGAGGAAATATCCTTCCATCCAGACTAATCCTCTGGATCGATGACGCGGCTTTATTTGAAAATTTGCCCAAAACTATTCGCAGATTGGTGAAGCGTGGGTTGGAGGTCAAGTTCTCAAAAAACTACGGGCCGCACACAAAATATTACCCTTACCTTCAATCTCAGAAGAGCTTCGATTGTCCAATGGCAACTGCCGACGACGATATTCTTTATCCGCGCAGCTGGTTGCAGAAATTAACATTGGCTTATCAACAGGCCCCGCAGTTTGTATTGTGCTACCGAGCTCATATCATTGAACTTTGTGGAGAAAAGATTGCTTCCTATGCAGCGTGGAAACCATGCAAAACCACAAGACCCGCATTGATCCATTTTGCAACAGGCGTTTCCGGAGTCCTTTATCCGCCAGCTTTTTTAGCAAGACTGAAACAAGCCGGCAACGGATTCATAGACTGTTGCCCAGAAGCTGATGATGTATGGCTTCATGTACAAGCGGTTCGATTTGGGTTTCCAATATGTCAAATTGAAAACAAACCGCTCCATTTTCCTATGATTCCAGGTACGCAAAAAATCGCACTTATGAAAAAAAATTTAAACGGCGGTAACGACAGACAGATTAAAGCTGCATACACGGCAAAAGACATCAGCAAATTGCGAAGCAAAACAGAAACCAATTTTTCAGGTTCTTTGGGTATCACGCCTTGCTACTGCAATACAAAAACAAAAAGACAAAGCTTCTCCCAAGTAATCCTTAACAAAAACTCGATTTAGCGATAATCTCGTCGCGAGATTGGGGAAATTGAGTTATTATTTAGCGCTTTATTAATAAAAAATATGAATTATAATGACATTGATTAATGTGTCGGTTCTCAGAATATGCAAGATATTCTGGCATCTTTTTGCCATTTCACCTTGGAAAAAGGTTCACTTCTTTTTTACTTGTGGCTCTAAAAGTAAAAATCCATTTAGAAAATCGTTGAATTTCCTATCGAATAGACATTCTCAGCTTAACCTGGAAAAAGCTTGGGAAACGCCAACAGAATTTATCTGGCAATATTCAATGGTTCGCGGATGCGATGTTTATAGCGTTCACAAAAACCCATTTTATCATTTTCGATGCGTTGAATATCAGTATTATAAATCAGAGGATTATCAAAAGGTGAAACCCGGCGATGTCGTTTGGGTGCGCCAAGACATGGTACCCCGATTTTGCCGATTGAACTTACCCCGTATCCAGGTGCCATTTGTGCTGGTTATCAGTGGAAATATTCGGTCATTTCCCAGGGAAGTTTGTCGAGGTGTTTTTTCTTTTATTCGTGCACAACAAGCGGAATTGTTGCTCAACCACCCCCACATCATTCATATTTTCGCTCAAAACCTTGATTATCAATATGGTAATCAAAAAAAAGTGTCTCATATGCCAGTTGGCATAGATTATCATACGATTGCCTATAAAAATAATAACCCTGGTCGGAGAGCCGAAGTATCTCCTTTGAAGCAAGAAGCCGAATTAAAAAATCTTCTCGCTCGTCTAAAACCGACCCATCAACGCAAATTCGGAGCCTTTATTGATTTTCACCATACAAATTCGTACAAGCGGGGACGTTTTACATATTTTCAGGAAACGCGGGCCGATATTTTCAAAATCTTGGCCGAAACTGGTTTGATCTCATTTTCTGAAAAAAAAATGATCCGAAGCCAGCTGTGGGCGACTAAAGGAGATTATGCCTTTTCTGTAAGCCCCCCAGGAAACGGATTGGATTGCCATCGAACTTGGGAAGATTTAATCCTAGGGTGCATTGTCATCGTCAAAACAGGCCCATTAGATCCATTGTATCAAGGACTTCCTGTCGTCATTGTCAATGACTGGAGAGAAATAACCCCCAAAAATATGAAACAATGGCTCATCCAATATCAAGATGCTTTTACCAATCATAGTTATCGAGAAAAACTGACATCGGCTTATTGGATTAAGCAATTTCGAAGTTATGCGGGAAGATAATAAAAATAATCTCCGGAAAATCCGAAAAGCCAATTTTTCAAGTTGTTTGGGTACATGAACCTATCCCGATAATGAATCGATTGAACGGGGATACACTTCCGCACCGTCAGAGATTGTTAACACAAGCAAGTGGCTAAACAAATGCCAGCGCTTGCAACTAAAGCTAATCCTAAAGAACTGACGTTTCGGATCCGAATTTTTCTTGTTGTTTCTTGTTCAATTCTAGGGCGGCATTGTTCTTTCGGAAAACGTCTTGCTCCTACTAACTGAAGAATTGTTCCATCTACAACCTTTCCATTAATGATTTCTCGCAAAGGCTGATTATTATAATTGTCAAATCGTGAATCCATTATTCGATGTTCTTGACTTGAAGAATCTTGAACAAGAACGATATTATGATCCTCCATTACAGTTTCGTCATCTGGACTTTCGAAACAATCTACTGAAAGCGCTAATGCATCTTGGATATACAGAGATCGAGCTTCTTTTTTTGAACCGGCAATGCCTTCATAAGCAAAATTAAGTAATGCTGCATAAAGACAATTGGCCCCTCGGCAATCTGCTCCACCTTGTTTAATATATAAATCAATAGGAATGGTTTTTTCTGAAAATGCAAACAAAGTGCCGATGTTAAATCCTCTATTTCCGAAATTAAAATATTCACGTCCTAATGGTGTTTGTTGTTTAAATGCATAGAGAAAATCCGAAGGCGTTGCGGATCGTCCGACTAAGATTTGTGTTAGATGAAACAAGATGTTTTCAGCCAAAGCTTCTTTTTCTTGCGTGGTCATTGGTTTTGCATTGATCTCATTGGCAATGTATCGAACCAATGATTCCGCGGTATGGTTTTCACAATTTGGAACAGTGATTCCATAGGGGCGAAGCAAATCCTGAATACGATCGATTTTTTCTCTGGAATGACAACAATTAGCCATGATAGTTGTGAAAGATAACTGAATATTTGGTGTGCACCCTCCATATGCAATCGTCGAAAATGAAATGATTTGTCCATTATGCATAGGGATTGCATTTTCAAAAATTTCAGCATCAGACATTTTTCTTAAATCGATCAAACTTCTGGATGGTTTTTTTGGTTTAACCAAGCCAGTTGCAAAAACTGAAGGATCCGCAGTTCCTTTATAATGAGACGCTGTTTGAAATGCTCGAACTTGGGGAGCTTGATATTGAGATTCTAATTCTCTTTGAGATAACTCAGGATCGGTATAGGGAGATTTTTTTTTGCTTACAGCAACAGGAGATTCTAATTCTCTTGTTGGGACGCAAGGAGGATCGATATAAGGGCATTGTTCGATTTGACCATCAATTTTGAATAGGGTGTATCTTTCATCGAGTTCTTGGGAATCTGAAGGAATTGTAGTTGAAAGCGATCTCAATGCTTGTTGAGCTTTAGCGGTGTTTCCTCGATATAAATTTCCAATTAATTGTAGTGTGTAATTCTCGCCTCGTTTTGTTTTCGGCATTCTTGTGAATTTAGATAAAAATTGGTTTATGTGTTTTTGTGGGTTAATAAGAAAGTTTCTTGCGAGTTGAACTATGCTCATGATTGCCCTTATTTGTTATTAATTATTTTATGATGTCTAGTAATATTATAGCTAATACTTTAATTAAAGTTAATTAACTTTTTATTACCGGTGCTTTGCTGAAATATTTGTTTTTTTAATTAGAGGTTGTTGATTATCAAACGGTAATGATGGTCTATGTTTGTGGTTATGAGTAGTTTGGGGTTACCTGTTTCGGAGTAATAATCTGAAAAATCGAATTCAACCCCCATTTCTTTGAAAACCTATCTCGTTTATTGCCAAGAGTTTCGAGTAATGTAAGGAACATGCCCAGGGTAATAACTGGGCTATGAGCCTTCTATTTAGCACAAGGACCGCCCCTCATACAAAGTTAAGGAAAGTTTTAAACAGATCTATTGAATTACTAAACTAAAAAATTTAATAATTGTTTTTACGAAATCAAAACAACTGATATAAAAAACTTTACAATAAATTAAATAAATTATAAAATATACAAACAAGGTGACGTGCTGGTTTTATGGCGGCTTCATTTTTAGGATTAGCAGAAAGTTTAAAGATATTTAGATCGGAAGAAGTTCATATTGTACGATTAGATATAGATTCTTATGCAAAAGAAAGATTCGACGAATGTGTAAAAGCAATTGAAGAAAGCAACAAACACAAAAGCAGTCAAGCCCCCGCAGCATTAATTATCCAATCATCTTTTGGCCAAGAGGCGTTTTCAAATTGTAAAGCCATTACTAAATTAGCAAGAACTCATTTCATTATTTTCAAATGCGTGCAGGATAAGAAAGAGTTTTTTGAGGCAATCCGGCAATCTTCATCAGTTCTTTCTGAGTCAATGAAAATAAATACATTGATTATTCGAGCTCATGGCAATAAAGAAGGCGACGCTCTTTTTTTAGGAGAGAAAACTCTTTTAAAAGGAGCTGATTTTACAGCGGATTGTTTTGATTCGCTTGACTCACGGGCAACTATTCTTTTTGATGTTTGCTTTGCGGGTCGTCAATTAGCTCCTCGCATTAATGAAGTTGCACAAGGTCGGTTGATAGAAGCTTATTCCGCTCCGACCATTAATGGCGGGTCTTATTATCCATATTGCGCCACGCATGGAGTGGAGATATTCGATGCTTTAAATGAATCTCAGCAGGAAGATCAGGTAAAATATTATAGCCAGCCGCAGCACAAATGTACTTGCCAAACAGAAGAAGAAAGACACCGCTTCTTTACTTTGTTTCTAGAAGGCAATTAGCAAAATAACTGATCTATACCCCTTCCAGTTCAAAGGGACTGATTCAAAGCCTCGGATTTTAATTATTTTTGAGTCTCATTCGGTATAGGTTGGGTTAGTTTATCATTCTTGATATTCAGTGCCTACAGCCATGGACAAACACACCCTTCCACAAAAGGTAGGCAATCCTATAATTTAAAAATTTTTAGAATGGGTTCTTGTTTTTGAGTGCGAAAAACAAAATTTTAATTTACAAACTACCCAAAAATATTATAAAAGCTAATAAACTGTGTTTTTTTATATTACAAAATATATTAAAATAGTCTGTATATAATAGGTGTAGGTAATAAAATGAGTATTCAATTTTATTTGGATGCATTGACAAATATTATTTCATTTCTTCCTCAGAAAGAGCAGATAGCGGCGAGGTTAGTTTCAAAACAATTTCGAGAAGCAGCGAACATAGCTCTTGTACATCAATCGACACAAATTCTTCGCGAACCCATAAGTCGTAATCAGATCTTTACTTACTTAGACAAAACAATTCCCCGCGATTCAGACCCAACCAATCGACTTGCTAACATTCTTATAAAAGCTCAAATACTTGCTGATCAAATATCAGCTTTTGAAAAAGATTTCTCTAGTACAAGCTTGAGTAGAGATGAGGCTTTACGCTTGGCTGCAAAGAATGGCCATCAGCCGACTGTATCGGCGCTACTTGCTTCAGGCGTCTTTTCACTCAAGACTATGGACGAGGCTTTACATTTGGCTGCAGAGAATGGTCATCAGCCGACTGTATCGGCACTGCTTGATTCAGTCATTATTTCATGCGGGGATAGAAGTAAGGCTTTATGCTTGGCTGCAAGGAATGGCCATCAGCCGACTGTATCGGCACTACTTGCTTCAGGCATTTCAGACGCGGACAGAGGTACGGCTTTATATTTGGCTGCCGAGAATGG
>Ga0153915_10007674_pt1 | contig 10200 bp, 8 predicted proteins | sample Opewatmetagenome_2_FD_107003 | JGI IMG/M metagenome (GOLD analysis project Ga0153915, IMG submission 107003) | Freshwater wetland microbial communities from Ohio, USA - Open water 3 Core 3 Depth 3 metaG | ecosystem: Environmental > Aquatic > Freshwater > Wetlands | place: USA: Ohio, Lake Erie... | reverse complement strand
GCTGAGTGGACGGCATGCTTTTAAAGAGAGACTGGCTGAGTTGGGTTATCATCTGGAAGAGCAAGATTTGGCTAAGGCCTTTCAGGCTTTTAAAGACCTGGCTGATAAAAAGAAGGAAGTCACCGACAAGGATATTGAGTCCGTGGTAGCCCAGCAAAAACGCACAGTTGATGAGGTCTATCGGTTGCTCATGGTTCAGGTGTCCTGCGGTAATGGCATGCCTACCGCGGCCGTCAGATTAAGCGGGCCGAATGCAGAAATTCTCGCCGACGCTTCGCTGGGAACCGGTCCTGTTGATGCGGTCTATAAAGCCATTAACCGTATTGTCTGCGTTCCTAATAATCTGACCGAGTTTTCGGTCAAGTCGGTTACCGAGGGTATTGACGCACAGGGTGAGGTTTTAATTAGAATTGAGAGCGCTGGAGTCACCTATACCGGTCGTGGCGCGGATACCGATATTATCGTGGCCAGTGCTAAGGCTTATATGAATGCCTTGAATCGTTTGCTGTCCGTTGAAAAATCGGTAAATAAATAGGCTAAGTTTGAGGTGTTGCCTGGATGTCACCGGATTTGAGCATGGCCATTCGGATAGTAGTGGCGGCGGTTCTGGGTGGGGCAATCGGTTTCCAGCGTGAGAAGGCTGGCAAGCCGGCGGGTGTGCGCACTCATATGCTTATTTGCATCGGGGCTGCCTTGTTTACCCTGGTGGGTATTTATGCCTTTGGTTCGCCTGCCGATCCTTCCAGAGTGGCGGCCGGCGTGGTAACCGGCATTGGTTTCCTGGGTGCCGGGGCTATTATCTTTCGCTCCAGCGATGGCTACATAGCCGGGTTGACTACGGCGGCTACTATCTGGGCGGTCGCGGGTATCGGGGTAGCTGTAGGGGCCGTATTATATATACCAGCCGCGATTACTACCGCGATTATCTTGATTGTCTTATTTATACCTCATTTGAGATAGAAAATTTACATATTTTAATAAAAGGTGAAAAGAAAATGATGACGTTAGCTGAGAAAATACTGGCTGCCCATTCCGGTAAAAAACAGGTTAGTGCCGGTGAATTTATCAACTGTAAAGTTGATCTGGTGATGGCCAATGATGTCACCGCTCCCATCGCGATCCGTGAGTTTCGCAAGCTTGGTGTGAAGGTCTTTAATCCTAAGAAGATTATGCTGGTGCCGGACCATTTCACTCCCAATAAAGATATCAACTCAGCTGAGCAGGTCAAACTGATCCGTGAGTTTGCCCGTGAGCAGGGGGTTGGTTTTTTTGAAATGGGCAGGGTGGGTATTGAACATGTACTCCTGCCTGATAAGGGTATCGTCCTGCCCGGAGATGTCGTGGTTGGCGCTGATTCTCATACCTGTACTTATGGGGCTATCGGGGCCTTTTCTACCGGCATGGGTTCCACCGATATTGCCGCCGCGATGGCTACCGGCGATATCTGGATGAAGGTTCCACCGACCATCAAATTTATTTTCCATGGCAAATTGAATAAATGGGTCAGCGGCAAGGATTTAATCTTATATACTATCGGTCAGATCGGTGTTGATGGCGCTTTATATGCCTCGATGGAGTTCGCCGGTGAAGCTATTGATAATTTGTCGATGAGCGGGCGTTTCACTATTGCTAATATGGCCATTGAGGCTGGAGCTAAGGCCGGCTTATTCAGGGTTGATAAAAAGACACTGGAATATCTGGCTCCCAGGGCTAAACGGAAGTATAAAGTATATGAACCGGACACGGATGCCGAGTATGCTCAGGTGTTTGAGTGGGACGCTTCTAAGATAGAGCCTATGGTAGCTTTCCCTCATCTGCCTTCCAACACCCGGCCCATCAGCCAGGTTGGTGAAGTCAAGATCGATCAGTCGGTAATCGGCAGTTGCACTAACGGCAGGTTGGAAGATTTGCAAATTGCTGCTAAAATCTTGAAAGGCAAAAAGGTTAATCCGAATGTGCGCTGCATTATTTTGCCCGGCACTCAGGAGATTTACCTGGAAGCTATGCGGTCGGGTTTGATGGAAACCTTTGTTAAAGCTGGTGCGGTCTTCAGTACGCCTACTTGCGGCCCCTGTTTGGGCGGTCATATGGGTGTTCTGGCTGCTGGCGAGAGGGCAATTTCCACCACTAACCGGAATTTTGTAGGCAGAATGGGCAGTCCTAAAGCTGAAGTGTATCTGGCTAACCCCGCGATTGCGGCGGCTAGTGCTATTGCTGGTAAAATTGTATCGCCTGAGGACTTATAGAGACAGGCATCGGCCTTTAGAAAGAGAGGGACGGGATGGTAAAAGTACGTCAGTCCTGGTTGGAAAAACTGCACGATGATAAAGGGTATCCTAAAGTTGAGCCGATTACTGCCAGGATGAGCTCTCGCTGGGGTACTGGGACTGTGGTGATTCCGGCTCCTCTGGAGGTAGATGCCCTTATGAAAAAAGTGCCTGGTGGACAGGTCACGACTATTAACGAAATTCGTCAGGCTTTAGCAGCTAAGCATGGAGCGACTATTGCCTGCCCGATAACAACCGGGATTTTTGCCTGGATTGCCGCTAATGCGGCAGATGAGTTGGCCTTTGGGGGAGAGAAAAATATTACCCCTTACTGGCGGACTCTGAAATCTGGAGGAGAGTTGAATCCTAAATATCCGGGTGGACTGGCTGAGCAGGCTGCCCGACTGGAAAAGGAAGGCCATACTATCGAATTCTCAAAGGGCCTTAAAACGGCTAAAGTCAAAGACTATGAAAAAAAGTTAGCGCTGTTATCATGAAAAATCAAACTTTTGGGGATAATCGAGACTTATTGAAATTTGACCTGGTTGACTTTATTGCCGGTTCTGGGTTGATTGAGCATTTTACCTATGTCCCGATGTTGACCCGGGATGAAGCTGGCCGGGAAGAACCTCAGTTTTGCCGCCATAATTCTTCCGGGGGTGGGCAAAACCAGGGACTCGTGGCCTTCCTGGATAATTGTATTATCAATGAAAAAAGGCAGATAGGTCAGCTCGAAGAGTATTTTAAAGATCGGGAGTTTCAATTCACGCTTTATAGTAAAAATACCTTTTTTACTCACGAAGACCGTGGGGCCTATTTCGCCGGACTCAAGGGGGAATTATTAGATTCGTCGCTGATATTAATAGATCCTGATAAAGGCTTGGAAGAAGACCGGAATGGGGATGGAAATTTGTTGTTCTCGGAATTACGCGATATCTTTGATCGAATGAGTGAGGCCTCCTTGCTCATGTTCACTCAGCGTTTCCCTTATGATCTTCATGAGGTTTACCTGGGCATGCGTGTAGCTGAGATCAAAGAAGTGATACCTGGTTGTCAGCCCATCAGTCTGGATGACCAGGATTCTATTATTTTCCTTTTAACTAAAAGCCAATCGATGCAAAATGGTCTTCTGAAATTGTTGGGTGAGTATACTGGTAAGTACGCTAAGAAGTGCGCATAATCGCCTTTGCAAGGTCTGACCTTGCACGGCAGTCCTGAGTTGAAGTTTAAACATAGTAGGAAGGTGAATTAAATGATATTAAAAGGGCAAGTCCATAAATACGGCGCTAATGTTGATACTGATGTCATCATTCCCGCCCGTTATTTGAACGTTTCGGATCCGCTGGAGCTGGCCAAGCATTGCATGGAAGATATAGACGCTCAGTTTGTTAAGAAAGTTAAACCCGGCGATATAATCATGGCGGATACTAACTTCGGCTGCGGCTCTTCACGTGAGCATGCCCCGTTATCCATCAAATCGGCCGGAGTCTCCTGCGTAATCGCCCGGAGCTTTGCCCGTATTTTCTTTCGTAATGCCATCAACATCGGCCTGCCTTTGCTCGAATGTTCGGAATGTGTGGAAAAAACCCGGGCCGGTGATAAGCTGGAAGTTGATTTATCCTCCGGGAAAATAGTAAATTTATCCAATGACCTGGTCTTTACCGCTAAGCCTTATCCTGATTTTATGTCTGAGCTTATCAAGGCTGGCGGTTTGATTGAATTCACTAAAAAAAAATTAGCATAAGGAGCATCTAAATTGAAATATAAATTGGCAGTTCTACCAGGTGACGGCGTTGGGCCAGAGCTTATGAATGAAGAAGTTAAGGTCTTGGAAGCTTTGGGAAAACGTTTCGGTCACGTTTTTGATCTTAAATACGGTTTGATCGGTGGTATTGCCATTGACAAAGAAGGTACTGCGCTTTCAGAGGATACTCTGGATATGTGTCGGCAATCTGATGCCGTAACTATGATTGCGGTCGGTGGGCCGAAATGGGATAATCCCCAGGCTAAGGTTCGCCCGGAAGATGGCTTGTTGGCCTTACGTAAGGGCTTAGGGTTATTTGCCAATATCCGGCCGGTCTTTACTTATGAGGAACTGGTGGATGCTACGCCCTTGAAGACTAACATCGTCAGAGGCACGGATATGATCGTGATCCGTGAGTTGACGGGTGGCTTGTATTTCGGCCGTCCCAAACGCCAGTGGACTACTACACGGGGTCGGCGGGCTGTGGACTCCATGTCTTATTCTGAACAGGAAATCGAACGAATTGTCCGTGTTGGATTTGAACTGGCCGGCAAGCGCCGTAAAAAGGTGACTTCCGTTGATAAGGCCAACGTGTTGCAGTCTTCTCGTTTATGGCGGCAGGTCACTGCTGAAGTCGCCAGGGATTATCCGGATATTGCTCTGGATAATATGCTGGTAGATACCTGTGCAATGCGTTTAATTCAGAAACCCACTTATTTTGATGTAATCGTCACTGAAAATACCTTCGGTGATATCTTGACGGATGAAGCCTCAGTTCTGGCTGGTTCTATGGGTATGCTGCCCTCCGCCAGTCTGGCTGGAGTCCCCTCTGAAGGTAAAAAGATATTGGGTTTTTATGAGCCGATTCACGGCAGTGCTCCGGATATCGCTGGTCAGAATAAGGCCAACCCGATCGCCAGTGTTTTAAGTCTTGCTATGATGTGTCGTTACTCCCTGGGTTTGTCCCAGGAGGGTAAAGTCATTGAAGATGTTGTGTCCGCGGTCTTGAAAGAAGGTTACCGCACTCCGGATGTTATGAGTGAAGGTAAAATTCCGGTGGGCACTAAAGAAATGGGAGATATCCTGGCTAAGAAAATCATGGAGAGCAAGTAAGAGATATCGATGGTGCAAGTAAAAATCTATGACACCACCTTAAGAGACGGTGCGCAGCGGGAAGGTATTTCTTTCTCTGTAGTAGATAAGCTGCATATCGTCCAAAAATTGGATGAACTGGGGGTCAGCTATATTGAAGGTGGCTGGCCCGGTTCCAACCCCAAGGATGCTGAATTTTTTACTCAGGCGAGCAAACTGTGTCTGAACAATGCGGAAATTGTGGCTTTCGGTTCGACCAGAAAGCAGAAAACTAAAGTTGAGACAGATGCTAATCTTCAGGCGCTCATCGATAGCCGGGTGAAAATTGTAGCCCTCGTTGGCAAGAATTCTATCCTGCAGGTCAAACATGTCCTGGAGACTACAGCAGAAGAAAATCTGCGTATGATCTCCGATTCTGTGTCTTTTTTACGCGATAAAGGCATCCGGGTTTTTTACGATGCCGAGCATTTTTTCGATGGCTTTCAAGTTGATCCTGATTATTCCCTGAAATGTCTGCGTACGGCTGCTGAAGCTGGAGCTAGCGCTCTGGTCCTTTGCGATACTAACGGCGGCGCTTTACCAGAAGACATTGCTAAGGGTGTTGCAGCCGCCTGCGGCATATCCGGGGTGGAAGTGGCTATTCATGCCCATAATGACAGCGGGTTAGCCGTGGCTAATTCATTAGCGGCTGTCCGGGCGGGGGCTGCTCAGGTACAGGGCACTATTAACGGCTATGGCGAACGCTGCGGTAATGCTAACCTCTGTGTAGTGATTCCCAATCTAAAGATAAAGATGGGCATCAGTTGTGTGACAGATGCTCAGATGACTAAATTAACCGAGGTTTCCCGGTATATCAGTGAAGCGGCCAACCTGGTGCATGATGCTTTTATGCCTTATGTTGGGACCAGTGCCTTCAGTCATAAGGGCGGTTTTCATGTCTCAGGCATGAGCAAGTGGAAAAACAGCTATCAACATGTGGATCCCGACCAGGTTGGCAACCAGTTCCGGGTCACTATCTCCGAACTTTCCGGCAAGCAGAATATTATTTTAAAAGCTAAAGAGATGGGTTTTGATTTCACCTCTGATCCTAAAGAAGCCCAAACATTGCTCGAGCATGTTAAAAAGCAGGAAAGTCTGGGCTTCCAATATGACCAGGCGGAGGCCTCTTTCGAATTATTGATTCGGCGAGCCAAGCCGGATTATCACCCGCCCTTCAAATTAGTGGATTTTATGCTGGTGGTGGAAAAACGGCGAAGGCCGTCGCGTCTCAGCAACGATGATATGCTGGCTGAGGCTATGGTTAAAGTAATGGTGGGGGATGAGACTATCCATACCGCCGCCGAGGGTAACGGCCCTGTCAACGCCCTGGACGCTGGCCTGCGCAAAGCCCTTTTACAGTTCTATCCCGACCTATCCAGGGTTAAATTGGTGGACTACAAAGTGCGTATTCTCGAGGAGAGCGGTGGCACCGAATCTACCGTACGCGTGCTTATCGAGTCCACTGATGGGGATCAAGATTGGCATACTGTCGGCAGTTCCCCTAACATTATCGAAGCTTCCTGGCTGGCGCTGGCAGATAGTCTCGAATACTGGCTTATTAAGAACCAGCCCAAATAGATCCGGTTGCGGCCCAATCCTTACTCGTTCCTGGTTACGGTTGTTTTGACTTATTAGCGTGTACCAAAAACCCTTTTATAAAAGGGTTAAAATAATATAAATCTGATACTTATCAGATTATCTCTTAAGGGGTGCGCAATGACTTTTGAAGATATTAACCGCCAGGCTGTCAGCGACTGGCGGGCTATGACCGATGGCAAAAGTCCCTGTATCTATATTGATACCTCTACCTATGGCAACTCAGCTGGTCTAATAATACGTGATTATATTAACGCTGCGCTGAAACAGCGCGATATTGATACCCGGGTTATATCGGTAGGTGGTTGTGGCCCCGGTTATCTGTCGCCTTTCATCCAGGTTGGCAAGCCCGGACGTCCTCGCATCTGTTATAGCCGGGTTACCCCGGAAATTATAGACCGGGTTATTGCCGATTATATTATTAAAGATAACCCTGGCCCTGATCTGGCTTTTTGCAGCCTGGGGCCCGGTAAAATCGAGGGTATTCCTGTTGCGTCAGAATTGCCGGTCTTCAAAGACCAGGTCAGGATAATCCTGCGTAATTGCGGTTATATCGATCCTGAGAATATCAATCATTATATCGCCCAGGGCGGCTACAGCGGTTTGGCTAAAGCCTTAAAATTATCTTCTGAAGATGTTATCGCGGAGGTTTTAAATTCAGGGTTGAAGGGTCGGGGAGGAGCCGGGTATCCTGCTGGTAAAAAATGGCAAATTTGCCGTGAAGCGGCCGGCGCTGAAAAATATGTGATTTGTAATGCGCATGAAGGTGATCCTGAGGCTTCTCTCAATCGTTCATTACTGGAAAGCGATCCGCATTCTGTCCTGGAAGGGATGTTGATTGGAGCTTATGCGGTTGGTGCTGATCACGGGTATATATTTATTCGTTCAGATTATAATTTAGCCATTGCCAGATTGAAGATTGCTCTCAAGCAGATGTCGGATTATGGGCTATTGGGTGATCGTATTCTGGGGACCGGTTTTAATTTTCAAATAGAAATCAGGGAAGCTCCCTCTGATCTTGTCTGTGGCGAAGAAAGTGCCATGATTATGACTCTTGAAGGAAAGAGAGCGATGCCCTGTTCTCGTCCTCCTTTTCCGGCAGCCTCCGGATATAAAGGCTGTCCTACCCTTGTCAACAATGCGGAAACCCTGGCTGGCGTCTCTATTATATTGCAGAAAGGCGCTGGATGGTACGTCGGCTGCGGCACCGCCGTCAGTAAAGGTACCAAAGTTTTCAGGCTTTCTGGAGTGAACCGGCCTGGCTTGATCGAAGTTCCTCTGGGGACCAGCCTGCGGAAGATTATTTACGATATCGGTGGAGGGCTTCCTGGCAATAAGAGTCTTAAGACCGTGATGATCGGCGGTCCTACTGGTGGTTGTCTGACTGCTGAGTCTTTGGATATGGAAATTGATTATGATAATCTGGCGGCGGCTGGAGCGATCATGGGGTCCGGGACCATTATGGTTTTTGATACTGATTCTTGTATCGTTGATCTGGCCAAACAATACGCTGTTTTTACGGCAGCTGAATCCTGCGGTAAATGTGTTATGTGCCGTGAAGGAACTTTTCAGATTCAGGAGATTCTTAAGGATATTACTGGCGGTTCCGGAAAACTGGATCAGTTGGATCTGCTTATGGAATTGGCAGAGGCCATGAGCCTGGAATCATTTTGTGCTTTGGGCAGGACCGCCGCCAATCCGGTTCTGACTACTCTGAAGCATTTTAGAGGAGAATATGAGGCCCATATCAAAGACCATCGTTGTCCGGCGGGTGTTTGCTTTAAATCTGTTTAGCTTGATTAATTAAATCGTTATTATATCGGAATTGATATTGTTTTTTGAATTCACCTGGAGTTTGGAATTTGTAAATTGGTATTTAGATCTTATTTCGGATTTCATTCATAGTTGGTCTTATTATTTTTCTTATCAGGAGATAGGAGAGGTGCACTTTGGGTAGAGTTTTATTAAACATAGATGGACGTCAGTTCGAAACTGAAAGTGGAAAGACGGTTTTACAGGTTGCGCTGGAAGCGGGAATCTATATTCCGCATCTTTGTTATCACCCCGACCTGAGACCGGAGGGCGCCTGTCGTTTATGTATCGTCGAGATTGAGGGCAGACCGGGTTTGCCCACGTCCTGTAACACACCCGCGGTGGAAGGTATGGTCGTTAACACTAAAACAGACCGGATCATCCATATGCGCAGGCTGGCCATGGAATTACTTCTCGTAAACCATCCTGCTGACTGCTCTACCTGCCCTAAGTATCTTAACTGTGAACTTCAGTCGCTTAAACAATATACCGGGATAAGTGAAGGAAATCGTTTTAAAAAGAAGCCGCGGGCTTTTCCGCTAAATACCGCTAATCCGCTTTTTGTGCATGATTTCAGCCGTTGTGTGCTTTGCGGGCGCTGTGTTAGGGCCTGCAATGAATTCCGGGGGATCGGAACACTGGCTTTTATCGATAAGGGCAGTGATATGTATGTCGGTACGGCTTTTGATCGCCCTTTGTCTGAGTCAGGCTGCCGATTTTGCGGAGCTTGTGCCGAGGTCTGTCCTACCGGATCGATTCGGGATCAGGATTATGTCCTGAAATCCGGCAAAGGGCGCAAGGCTAATATGGTCCCCTGCCGTTATACTTGTCCGGCTGAGATAGATGTCCCGCGCTACATTCGTTTAATAAAGCAAAAAAACTACTCGGCCGCTATTGCGGTCATCAGGGAGAAAGTGCCTTTTCCTCTGACTTTGGGTTATGTCTGTAATCATGTTTGTGAAGCTGCTTGCCGCCGTGGAAAAGTGAACGAGTCTATTGCTATTAAAGAACTTAAACGTTTCGTGGCTGAAAAAGATGATCGTATTTGGGATTCAAAAGTTCACAAAGAGCCGCCTACCGGCAAAAAAGTGGCTGTCATCGGCTCCGGCCCAGCCGGGCTGACTGCTGCCTATTATTTGGCCAAATTGGGCCACAGTGTGACGGTGCTGGAAGCCTTGCCGTTCCCCGGTGGTATGCTTCGAGTTGGTATCCCTGAATATCGCTTGCCCCTGGATGTGCTTAATGCTGAGATACGGCAGATTGAGGAAATGGGTGTGGTGATCAAGACCGACACTCGGGTAGAGTCCCCTGAAGCCTTGATGAAGGAAGGCTGTGACGCTGTTCTAGTGGCTATCGGCACTCATAAGGGCCAGAGGCTGCCGATTCCGGGCAGCGATCTGGAGGGGGTACTGGTCAGCACATCTTTCCTGAAAGATATCCGTTTTGGCAAAGAGGTCAAAATCGGCAGGAAAGTGGTGGTGTTGGGTGGGGGCAGTGTCGCCTTCGATTGCGCTCGTACCGCCGTCAGATTAGGGGCTGGGGAAGTCACAGTGGCCTGTTTGGAACCGCCGGATAAGATGCTGGCTGCGGCTGAGGATATCACTTGTGGAAAGGCAGAGGGTATTGGCATTAATAACTCACAGAGTTTTT
>Ga0153915_10007673_pt1 | contig 10200 bp, 7 predicted proteins | sample Opewatmetagenome_2_FD_107003 | JGI IMG/M metagenome (GOLD analysis project Ga0153915, IMG submission 107003) | Freshwater wetland microbial communities from Ohio, USA - Open water 3 Core 3 Depth 3 metaG | ecosystem: Environmental > Aquatic > Freshwater > Wetlands | place: USA: Ohio, Lake Erie... | reverse complement strand
GTGTCCGAGGAGACAAGTTACAACGCGGGGATCGCATGGTCGCCCGATGAATATCGGTTCGTATACATGAGCAATGGCGGGGAAGGTAATTATGATATTTATTTGCAAGACCTTGTCGGCGGCGCTTCTCTCCGGCTGACGGACCACAAGGAGAAGGATGGACAGACACACTGGTCTCCGAATGCAGACCGCCTCGTTTTCGTATCCGGTCGCACTGGCAACGGCGACATCTATCTGCTGGACCTCAAGACCCGCGTGGTGAAGCGGTTGACTCAGGGAGGCAAGTCTTATCTCTTTCCGCAATGGTCTCCCGACGGCAAAAGGCTCGTCATGATGTATGGCAGTAATGAGAACCATGATATCCTTCTGATCAGCGATCTGACGAAGCCTATAGAGTCTTTAAAGATGCTCACGACTTGGCCCTATGATGACCTGCGGCCCATCTGGTCCCCGGATGGAGGAAAAATCGCCTTTTACTCGAACTACAACCTGGCCAATGATCCAAAAATATGGTCAATCGTCGTCGTCGCAGCAGATGGGTCAGATCCCACCGACGGCGAGGGACTCGCGGCGAAGGTCGTGGTGACTGACATCATCGCGGATGTCGAGGTAGGCCCTGCATGGATGCCGGACAGCAACCGGATCGTTTTTGTGAAGAACCATCGGCAGGAATATAATCCGATTTATATTGTGGATCTCAAAGAGAAGACGGTCATGCCCCTCAAAACAGACACCAAGATGAACCACGATGTGACATGCGCTGTGGACGGGCTGATCGCGTTCCGCGCCCAGGTCGACCAGTGGGACCAAATCCACGTTATGAAACTGAAGGATTGAATTTGCCAGGACGGTGGAGTCGGGAGCCATCATCGTTCGGTGAAGGCTAATGCAAAATGTCAAAGGCCACACGAAGTGATGAACCGATGGTGAATCAAGCTCAAGGGAATGTGAAGCTCCCCGCCTACAGGGCGGGGCTTGGTGGGCACTTGCCGGTCAAAAGCTGCAAACCTCAAAGAATCGTTTGATCTTTGACAGTTGAGCTTTGGAACTCAAATTTTCTTGAGGGGAATCTTAGAGATATGAGACGTTTTGGGTTATTCCTCTTATCGATCATTCTGATCACTGCGGCACAGGCCTCTGCCGCTGACGACGTGGTGACGCGGGCAATGAAATTGTACGAAAAGCGGCATTACGTCGAGGCGGCCAATGTGCTCCGCGAGGACAGCGCTTCCCTCGATCAAGGCAAGAAAGGGGCCGCAAACCTTGCCCTCGGCATGATCTATTTCAAAAACGCCATGCTGCATCGTGAACTTTATCACGCGGCGGTCGGAGCATCGCAGGACCACCTGAAAAAACTTTCCGCAGCCCGAGGCAAGGACCGGAGTCGCTTCGTGGACCTCTACTTCGGTCAAGCACTGGTTGAATCGGGTAAGACGAGGGCGGCGGCGACCTACCTGGAAAAATTTTCAGCAAACGGGGGGGCCGGGCCGAGGTACCGGGCGATCGCTAAAGTCAGCCTCGGGCTCGGCTACTACCAGAATAACGAATCCAAGAAGGCGAGCGAACTCTGGAGAGGGATCGATGTCTCTGACCCCGAAGTGAAGGCCGAACTCGCGGCTGCGTTCAGCAAGGCCGGACTCGTGGACAAGAAACCATTTCTTATCGCAGAAGGGATTCTCTCAGAGATGAAAACGTCCGGCAAACCGCTTTCGATGCGGATGGTGAAAAATCTTGTTGCCATTTATGCCCGGGGGCCCGGTCTGACTGAGAAGGGCCTGGATCTGCTCACGCGTTCCGATCTGAAGGCGTTCTCTTACCGGGAAGCCCTGGGAAAGTCCAAGGTCATTCATTTCTATGATCTCTCGCTGCTCGATGACATGGCGACCCTCTATGGTCAGGCGAGCTTGGCCTACCTGGAGAGGGCCGCGGCCGACACAAAGGTGAAGGAAGCGGCCACGTTCTATCTCAGTCAGGCGTACGGGCTGTTTGGCTCGATCGAAGAGTCTTCGAAGATCGCAGCGACATTCATCGCCACGTCGGGGATGCCGTACTCCTACAAAGACCGCATCAGAGTATGGCAGGGCGCCAACCTATATGTCAAAAACCGTCCTATCGATGCGGGGGCCGTTTGGGATGAGCTCATGCAGAAGAAACCGGAGGACCCTGAGCTACTCGCGGAGATTCTCTTTGCGTGTAGCAGGATAAAAATGGAATATCCAAAGGCGCTCCACAAAGCCGCTGCCATGGTCGAGGCCGGAGAAGGCAAGAGGTTTTCCCAGCTGAACGTCGCTATCGGCAAGTACTATCTCGACAGATCCGATCTTGCAAGAGCCATCTCGCACCTGGAAGCCGGGCGCGACAAGAGCAATAAGAACAAGATCGAATCGAACGACCCCATCCTGCTTGTCAGTCTTGCAGAGGCCTACTATCGAACCAAGAAGTTCTCCGAGGCCCTTGAGATCTATTTCGAGATGAGCAAGCAGTTCCTCGAGGTACGCCAGATCCAGGAGGCGATACAGGGCGTTTACGCCATGGAGCACAAGGGTGCGGGAGACGTAAAGATCAACTAATGATAGAAAATGCGGAAGGGACCAAGACAGACTCCTGATTTATATTCATTCCGCATTCGGTATTCCGAATTCCGAATTTTGATGAGGAGGTCACTATGAAACGGATATTCGTGGTTCTACTTCTTATTGTTGCCACAGTCATAGCTGCGTCGGCCATTGCCGAGGCAGGCCGAAAGAAGGACAACAAGCCGGACGGAGGCAGTCTAAGCTACGGCGAGTATGGCAGGCCGGCAACCCTCGATCCCATTACAAGCAATGACATGATTTCGCTGCGACTTACGGAACTCATCTTCAACGGCCTGGTCGGGATCAACGAAAAGCAGGAAATCGTCCCCGACCTTGCAGAACGATGGGACCGCTCTGCCGACAACCGTACCTATACCTTCTTTCTCCGGAAGGACGTAACGTGGCATCCGAAAGAAGGCGAGGAGCCCAAACCGTTCACGGCCGACGACGTGATCTTCACCTACAAGATCATGATACACCCCAAGACCATTACCCCGCTCAAGGTGCGTTATGAGTTCATCTCGGCGGTCGAGAAGATCGATGAATACACCGTCAAGTTCACACTGAAGCGGCCGATCCTGAACGCCCTTGCCAAGTTCAGCATTAAGGTGATCCCGAAGCATGGGCCGAGCAACCCACTCTACCTCACCCGGAACGATCGTTTTGTACAGAGCCCCATCGGCACCGGCCCTTATATATTGAAGAATATCACTGCCGAGCGCGAGGTCGTCCTCAACGCAAACGAAAACTACTTCAAGGGCAGACCGCACATCGACAAACTGATCGCTAAACCCTTTGCAGACCAAAACATCATGACGCAGGGGCTCATGTTCAATGCGATCGACATGATCGTGCTCGTGAACCCGCGGGACCTCCCCGAGATCCAGGGCGACAAGCGCTTCATCCTCCAGCCGTACAATGCGCTATCGTACTCGTTCTTCGGGTACAACGTGCGGAACCCGCTCCTTGCGGACAAGCGCGTGCGAAAAGCGATTACCCATGCCGTGAACCGGCAGGAGATGCTCGATTCGTTCTTTAACGGCCAGGGCACGATTATTTCCGGACCTTTTGCACCCGGGAGCTGGGCCTATAACCTTGACGTGCAGCCCCTTCCTTTCGATCCCGAGAAGGCAAGGGCCCTTCTGCAAGAAGCAGGTTTCAGCCGCGGCCCTGACGGCTTCATGCAGAAGGACGGTAAGCGGCTCGCGCTTTCCCTCAAGATCCCGATCCAGAAGGAGAGCGAAGCCGTAAAGCGCGTGGTGCTCGCATTCAAGAGCTACCTCAAGAACATCGGTGCCGACATCAACGTCGAGTTCAAGGAGTTGCAGGCCTGGAACGAAGACGTTTTCTTCGAGCATGATTTTGACATCATCTTCGCGATGTGGGTTTTTGACGATTCGGCGGACATCTCCTCCCTATTCCATTCCGGTGAAATCGGTGCCTGGAAGTACAATTTCGGCGGATACTCCAATCCGGAGGTGGACGGCCTGATCAACGAGAGCAAACTCACGCTTGACCACGAGAAGCGCCGGACGATCAACCGGAAGCTCCATGCGATCCTCGCAGAAGAGAACCCTTACACCTTCCTCTGGACACTTACCAACTATGCGGCATACCATAAGAAGGTGAGGCGCGTCGCCATCCATCCCTATAAGTTCTTCTCGTACGCGGATGATTGGTTCATGGAGGAGAAAGACCAAAAATAAGTTCAAAGTGATTGCCTGTCAATGAAGCTTTCAGCCATTCGCCCCATCGCCTTGGTGCTGTCCAGGGAGTTGATGATCACAGTGCTCCTGCTCCTGGGCGTAAGCTTCGTGGTTTTCATCATCCTGTTTGCGTCGCCCGGAGACCCCTTCAGCGTGCTCCTTGAGGGACAGCTTTCCACCGCAGAGGCTAAAACAGGCGTGCGTGAGGCCATGGGCGTGCCACGATCATGGTATATCCAGTACCTGACATGGCTTGCAGGCATGCTCTCGGGTAACTTCGGCACTTCGATTCGCATGGGTCTACCGGTCCTTCCCGAAGTGCTGCGTGTTGGGTTCAGCACCCTCATCCTGACCATCGGGTCGCTCATGATCACCCTTCTGATCGCGGTCCCCATTGCACTCTACTCTGCCGTACGCGGGACAAACAAACTATCGTGGCCTCTGACCATGTCGTCCTACGTTATCTCTGCTCTGCCGGTTTTCTGGTTCGGGTACATCGTTATCTATTTCTTTACGCATGAACTCGGCCTTTTCCCCATTGCCTTCGGGTTCTCGACCGCGGGGCAGAAATATCGCTGGCTCTATCAGCTCCTGCCGATCTTCGTGTTGGGTGTGGGAAATGGAACGATCAGCGAGGTTATCCGATTTCTTCGCCAGGAGATGGGCAGGGTGATGGCCGAGGACTACATCCGCTCGGCTCGGGCCAAGGGCGCCTCAATCTGGAAACATGCGTTCAAGGAGGGCCTGCTTATACCCGTGACTGAGATCATCGCTTCCAAGATTCCTTTCATCCTTGGCGGCGCCGTGATCGTTGAGCAGGTGTTCAACTGGCCCGGCATGGGCAGGATGGCGTGGCAAGCGGCACAGGACCGGGACTATCCCGTGATCATGGGCATCGCAATCCTCGCCGCAGTATTCGTGCGCTTGGGAAGCCTATTCCAGAGCGTGGTCTATGTAGCAGTGAACCCGAGAGCCTCCAAAGAATAACCTCATGAAAAAGTATTCCCAAATATCCGGCGAGATCAGCGAATTCTCCGACCTGCCGTTCTGGAAAAAGGCGGATGTCGTCGACCTGGTTTACGTCGGCTACGGACTGCTGATCGTCGCACTGGTCGTGGTTTCCTACATCCTCGGATCCTTCAATCTTCTGCCTCGGGATCCACAGGACATCGATCTCCATCTCATGATGGCCCCGCCGGGGACCGCGGGGCGCCTGCTTGGCACTGACTTCATGGGCCGGGACATGCTCTCGCGGCTGATCGTAGGCATCCAGGCCTACTTTCTGCCAGGCCTGCTGGCAATCCTCATCGCCCTCTGCTTTGGCACCGGCCTCGGCGTGCTTGCCGGCTACCGGGGTGAAAAGTTCGACACAGGTATTACCTACTTCACGAACCTTGTTGATTCCTTTCCACGACTCGTCCTTATCCTTCTCGTGATTGCGGCATTCAAACCCAATATCTACTACATCATGTTAGTCGTCGGTCTCACAAACGTTCCGGTCATTTCATCGCTCGTCAAAGGCAAGATTCAGTTCCTCAAACAGAAGAATTTCATCGAGGCTGACATCGCCTTGGGTTTACCTACCAGGATCATTATTTTTAAGCACATCCTGTGGCACCACTGCAGGTCGCTCCTGATCATCCAGGCAACGCTTGGCATGGCGGAGGCCATCCTAATGGAGACGTCGCTCAGCTACCTCGGGTTCGGCGTGCAAGAACCTACACCATCATGGGGCAACATGGTACAGTCAGGCGCCAACTACTTCATGCAGGGAAAGTTCTGGCCTTCCACGGCGCCGGCTCTTGCGATCCTGTTCACGATCCTCGGTTTGCACCTGCTCGGTGACGGGCTGAACAATATCTTGGAAGGGAAGAGGAACACATGAGAACGCCGCCGATCCTGAAGATAGAGGACCTCCGGACCTATTTTTACTCCCGCAGCAAACAGGCGTTCATCCGCTCCGTGGATGGAGTCAGTCTTGAGATGGCCAAAGGGGAGACGCTCGGCATTGTCGGCGAGAGTGGCAGCGGTAAGAGCATCACTGCTCTGTCGATCCTGGGGCTCATCAGCGCGGGGCCGGGTGTCATTAGCGGGAAGATCGGGTTCCAGTCCGACCGGATCCAGAAGGACCTGCTCCAAGACCTGGGAGACTTCGTCAAGCTCACGACGAGGGACGGAAAAATCATGGAGGTAACCAAGGATGTCGTGGGGTGGGAGCGAAACGCCGAGCGCACCATGAGCGAGGTGCGGGGCAAGGAGATCGCCATGACCTTCCAGAACCCCAAGTCCTCATTCAACCCCTTCACCTCTGTCGGAAAACAGATCACCGAGGCAATCCGACTCCACACTTCCATAAAGACCGAGCAGGGGGCAAAGGAGCGCGCGCTCGCCTGGCTCGACCGGGTGAAGATCGACTCGCCGCGCCTCAGGTTCGACAATTATCCTTACGGCCTCTCGGGCGGCATGTGCCAGCGGGCCATGATCGCGATGGCCCTGGCATCCGAGCCATCGTTCCTGATCGCGGACGAGCCGACCACGGGCCTCGACGCCACGATCCAGTCAAAGATCGTAGACTTGCTTGTAGAGCTCAAGTCCGAGCTTGGTATTACGACCATGCTGATCAGCCACGACATCAGCATCATCTCACGTCTCTCCGACAGCCTTGCCGTCATGTATGGCGGCACCGTGTTCGAGTGCGGACCGGCAAAACAGATCCTGTCAACAGGGTCCGAGTCAAAACATCCCTACACATCGGCGCTTCTCACGTCCATTCCGAGTGCAGAGAACATCAAGAAGAAGGGTTATCTCCAGGCCATCGAGGGAGATGTGCTCGACACCATCAATATTCCTGAGGGGTGCCGGTTCTACAGCCGATGCAACCGGGTGACGGAGAAGATTCGTGACAAGTGCGCACGTCAGGAGCCTGATCTTCGAGAAATAGAAAAAGGACACAAGTTAAGGTGCTGGTTGTATTTTGATTAAATGTTCTTATGACGAAGACGATTCTCGAAGTCATAGACCTTAAAAAACATTTTACCCACCGGAAGGGGCTCTTTTCCTTCTTCAAGGAACAGCAGCAGTCCATCCCCGCGGTGGACGGGGCGAGCTTTTACCTCAAGGAGAACGAGACTTTGGGGCTTGTGGGTGAATCCGGCTGCGGGAAGACGACCATCGGCAGAACCATTCTGAGGCTCGAAAAACCGACATCCGGCAAGATCATCTTTGACGGAAAGGATATCACCAGCATCCCGACCGATCAGCTCAGGCAGCTCCGAAGCCAGATGCAGATGATTTTCCAGGATCTGGATGCGGCGCTCAATCCCAAGATGCACGTCCGCGATATTCTCTCCGAAGCGATCACAGTACATCATCGGATCAGCGATGCCGAAGTGGACAAGCGCATCAGCGATCTGCTCGAGCAGGTGAAACTAAAAAAGAGCAAGCTCTCCAGCTTCCCGCACGAGCTCTCGGGCGGTGAAAAGCGGCGGGTCAGCGTGGCGCGGGTACTCTCTGTCGGGGCAAAGTTTATTGTTGCCGACGAACCGACAAGCGCGCTCGACGTGTCCATCCAGGCCCAGGTCGTGAACCTGCTTCGGCAACTTCAGAACCAAATCGGCCTGTCATACCTCTTCATCTCGCACGACCTTCGGGTGGTGGAGCTCATCAGCCACAAGGTAGCGGTAATGTATCTGGGGAAGATCGTGGAGATAGGCCTTTCCGACCGCATCGCGAGTAAAGCCAGGCATCCCTACACCCATATCCTCTGGTCCTCATTGCTTGAGAAGCAGAGCAAGGAGACCGAACAGAAGGCCAAAAGCGTCCGGGCAGGTCGGTGGGGTGTGTTCGATTTCGAGCGGCCAACTGCCGGTTGCCGCTTTGCCCCCCGCTGTCCGGTGTATGAGTCCAGGGGAAAGCCCACCATCTGTACCGACGCCGCCTCCGAACCGCGGTTGAAGGACCTCGGCGGCGCCCATCAGGTCGCCTGCCATTTCCCGCTGTAACAGGCAGACAAAATCATTATTTGAGGGTTGCTTCCGTTCCAAGCCCTAAAAAAATACCCCTCCCCCTGCTTCTTTCTGAACCTTGTCTTCGGAAGAAGGAATGATTAATTTCGGACTGGGAAAAGATAATTGCCCTGGTTTTTTCGGTTGTCTCGGGCAAAAGGAGGAATACCGTGGAGAAGGTTCTGAGATGCAGAGATCTGGGTGCTGATTGCGACTTTGAGGCATGTGGGGAAACTGCGGAAGAAGTATTAAAGACTGCCGTCGATCATGCCCGAGCCATACACGGTTTGAAGGACATTTCAGAAAAGGACCGCGTGCGGGCGCGGGCGGCTGTCCAGGATGCGTTTTGTGTTCCCAAGGGAGGTTATAACCCAGGTGGAGGAAGCTTATACTAATCTTGTCTCTCTTGATATTGGGCAGAACGAAGAATAAAAGGAGACAAGGTTATCGAGAGGTGCGCAAGGCTTTTTTGTGAATAAACTGATCTAAAAATAAGAGGCAACTTCATACAATGGATGTCCTAAAGGGTTGTTATGTGGCGGGTTGGCCGGGTTGTGGACAGACCGCCAGCTTAGTATTCGCAGAACCGGGAACTTACAAGTATGATGTGGAATTCAAACCGGGTGGAAAGACAAGCGGAGCAATTGTTGTGAAATAAACCATCTTATTCTAATCCCATCCTTCCCCCCACACGGGGGAACGGTGGCCTACTGAATAATGCTTTGCCACAAAATACAATCAAATCCACTCTAGTCAGTGGTTAGTATCAACCTGTTCTTCTTTTTCTTCAAGTAGTTTAGTTTTTTTCTCCGCGCCAGAACCGGCCATGTTCGCGACTAAGTAAAACAACCCCGCCAGGATAAGACCGAGGGTGAGAAGGCTGAAAAACAGCTTTGGCTTCCGGATCATAAAGAAAATGAGTCCCAGTATAATAAGGATGACGATCCATACATGGACCTGAGAAAAAGAAACAATTCCGTCCGTGAATCTTGAAAAATCCATAAGGAGACTCCCTGCTGAAAGTCATTATACCATCGGCAAAGCCAATTGCCCTTCTTCGCACACCCGTAAGATTACATGTTGCAAAAGTTCCGGTCTGACAATGTAAACCAACCAAGGCATGAGTTTGAGCAAAAACTTAATAATATAACACTTAGAAAAAAGCCTCCTGGGTTCTACTGCGGCTTCGCGTCTTGGTCATCATTCACCGTACAGAGTGGTCTCGATTTGCTCCCTTGTCTGAATTTCTCCTGCCACTTTTTTGGCAGCTCTTCTGTCCTCATACTTGTTCACAAGTACCCTATAGATGGGGAGCCTTTCTTTCGTGACACCCGGCTGGGTAAACGCATCGTATCCCTTTTCTTGAAACCTCTTTGTGAGGGCCCGTGCCTTCTCTTCATCCCTGAAGGCTCCCAACTGGACGGAGTAGAGTGGTTTTTGCGGTGGTTGGGACGCACTCTCCGATGAAGTCGAAGACGGTTGCACAGGCAGGGTGGATGGTACCGATGAGGCTGGGACAGTGGTGTCTGCAACGTTGCTTGCCGGGGGCGCCTGCGGTTTCAATCCGGCCTTAGGAGCTACGGATGGAACTCGTACGGGGGCTTTTATTGGCGGAGAAGGCGGAACCTTCTGGGTTCGCATGAATTGCTGATAAGCCATATAACCTGCTCCGGCAACCACCAGGAGGGTCACGATGCCTATCGCAGGAAAAAGAAAAGCAGAACGTTTCTTTTCCATTCGCCTGGCAGTGGCAGTTCGTGATGAGGCGGCCGGTTCTCTTCCTTTGGGGTGCCGGGAAGGGGGTGTTTTGCCTAAAATCGTTCCTGTCTTTTCGATCAGCTCTTCCGTACTGAATATCGGCTCCAGAAAATCCACAATCCCGTATTCCTCGAGATACTGGGGGCCGGGCGCTTT